>JAEEGL015813661.1_pt1 | contig 15295 bp, 14 predicted proteins | sample 9134231 | NCBI WGS metagenome assembly JAEEGL01 (sample SAMN16246548, study PRJNA631951) | gut metagenome | biome: gut microbiome; feature: rumen; material: fiber-attached | host: Bos | place: Iran: Karaj | collected 2018-10 | reverse complement strand
GCCCATTCCCTATCCCCCTTACCTGAAGAAAGGAAGGCCAGAAGAATCCTCTTCTGATCTTCCCAATCCAAGCCACTGAAGCGTCGCTGTATCTCTTTACGAGACTCAGTGACCATTCCCTTCTCCCTCTCCGCGAACCGCTTAATCACGATAGCGATTGGATTGTTTATATGTGCTGGTACTTTGTATGGCATACTAAGATTTGTTATTTGTTTCTGCAAATGTAATCAATTCCATTTTATGTTTATGGTAATGTGTATGAAATAGCCTTATCAATGTATGAACTACTACTTGTAGTATAAATTCATACGAATAGCTACAACTGTTCTTGTGACAGTTGTGACAGAAGACAGTTATTTTCTGTGGTATGATACTCTACCCTACACAGGACTCTCCTTTAAATTAATCCCAAAGATTAGTTACATAGAGACCATCAAAAATACTGCTAAGAATTTCTCATTGAATCATATTCTTCCTGTGTCATATCTCCATATATTTGGAAGCTTTGAAAGATTTTTAAGGCATCGTCGCGTACTTCTCTTTCACTTTTTAAGTATAAATGTGAATTAACATTTGTATTCCATAATAGAGCCAAAGCTAAGACCGCTACTGCTTGTGTATCATTAGATTGAAATACGAACCACAATATTTCATTAACTATAGCACCAAAATCCACATTATTAAGGGCAAGCTTCTTATTATAACTCTCGTTAAAGATACTATGAACCTTATTAGAATCAGACAATTTTTTTAGAATCTTGTCGAATTTGTCTCGACCATGTTTTCTAAAATAGAAATTTTCGACATAATGCTGTAAAACCTCATCAAGAGTTAAAGAACTCTCATAATAGTAATTGTATATTGGATAAAGCATATTTTGTTATTATTATAAAGTTAATAGCTTCTTCTTGATGCACTACCAGCACCGCCGAAAAGAAAGCCCAAAACTGATATAACACTAAAAATCCAGTAGAATATATTGTAAGCAGTGGTATATATTTCTGCTTTATATAAAGCATCTGTAAACCAACTCCTAACCAGATTTACTATAAAGAATAAACCATGCCAAATACCAGAATACCATGTGTATTCTTTGCCAGGATCTATGTCGCATAGCAACCAGCCCAACAAGCAATAAACCAAAATTGTAATTAGAATTCTTAAGATCATGTTTCTCTGTATTATAGTGATTATTATTTATTTTTATACCATAGTAGGGCAAGTGCAAATGCTACTAAAACATCCACAATGTTCCATGTAGTTCTATCTAAAGCTAACTTAAAGAATGGTTGGAATAGCAGAGCTAGTGAACCTGCGATTACACTTAAAGGCATTTTATTTTCTTTGTAGAAAGAATATGCCATACACCCAAAGATAATCATTGCTGCAAATCTTACTAAGGTGTAGTATCCATATGGCATAGGAAATAAGCATAGAATTAATGCTACAGCTAAGCCAAGTCCGATTTTGTAAATTAGGTTATTCATATTTATTTAAATTGATACATCTAAATCATATTCTATTTCAGCATCTTCTGCCCATTCTTTACACCATTCACAGAAGGTATAAGATTTGTCTATTTGATAGCCCTTCAATCTCTCCAGGTGATTAGATTCCGCAGCGAATTCACAATCATTATCCCAATCTAAATGATATAGACCTGTTTGATGATCAACAAGAAAAGTGCTACATTCAAAACTATAATGTTTCCTATACTGATTGCTAAAATAGATAGCTGTAATACCTAATATTATCATCACCACACCCCATACAGCTGTCAGATAATATCCTCCTGATTTCTGAATATCTTTAGGTTTTTGTCTGCTATATGTTACAGGCACTTCCATATCTACTTGAAAATCTAATGTGATTATCAATAAAGCAATATACCCAATAAAAAGAAGAGATGTACCAGTCACTAGACTAAGCAAATTACTAATAAAACTATAATGGCATATGAAAGTTAGTCCAAATAAAATAGCTAAAATGCAAGTGCCTATTGGTACAATGATTCTTGCAAGATTCTTCATTTCATAATAGGTATTTTCTCCTATTATATTTGATATAAATGACAACTTTATAATTTCCATTATTGCTCTTTCTTTAGTAACCTATCATAAAAATACTTAGTTATAATCTAATCCCATTTTTTCAAATCAGCTTTCTTCTCAATATCATCTTGAATATTATCGGGAAGTGAACTAAAGAAATCAAATCCCGTTATATCCTCAACCTTGTCTACAGAACATACATTATCCCTATACGACTGGCTTGAGGAATCATTTCTGTATACAAAACCTATTGCTTTAGGAGCACCTTGTAAACAAAGAATAACCTTAAAGAAAGCGTCTGGAACAGCCATTCTGCTTTTACCTATAGTCCGAGAAATTGGTTCATTAAAAATTGGGCCAGTCACAATATAGATATCACCATATTTTTGAGCCCATGAGCGACATTTGTCTTCAAGTCTTGCCCATCCTGCCCCATTCAATTTCTCATCTTGTGGGCACATGTTTGTAAGCAAGAATGACTGATTCATGGCTGCCTTATCCCACTTATTATCAGCAGCCGGACACATGTGGCCATGAGACATGTTGTATTCCCTGGTCCAATCTGATAATCTTTGGCGTGGTTCTTTAGATTCCAGATCTACAAAGTAACTGTTTTTTAAGGTCTCTTCAGAGACTTTCCCAATGCCATAAACCGTCCCATCGTCAGCATAATAAGGAACTCCATTCCTATTATATGGGCCATTGGTATGTTCACTCTTCAAATGCCATGCAACCCAGTTTGGATTTAGAGTCTTATTATTATATGAAGAAATATAACTTATCCTTTCCAAAATCTGTGATGTAATATGACCAGGCATAACAGGCATTAACAAATCATAATCCTTCTTACTTACAATATTGTATTTAGCCGCATAGACATTCGCTATATCCTGCTTTATAGAGTCTTCAATTTGGATAGCTTTCTGATGCGCACTAACCTCTCTGCTTCTAACGCAAGTTGAAAAAGCATATATTAATATAAGTAATGAAACGATATGTAGGTTTTTTATTATCAACTTATGAATGGGTTGTTTGATTACGAGAAATGTCTTATCCTCTCATTTATAACATTTTCCACAAGGAGTTCTCTTTAAAGACCTGGCATATTCTATAGATACTTTTTTTATTTCAGATTTACAGTTATTCAATCCAGAACAATTTGAGTTGTTATGGTAAGAATATGCACCACTCCCAGTACATATGTATACATATGTAGTTTGACTACTTCCAGAAATGTTTAATGACAGGCAATGAATAGCAAAAGTCAATACAAGAAGATATTTCATCATTTTCTTTCTTAAAAGTATTTTGGTTGTTATAATTTCTCAGATAACACTCTATATTCTTAAATTTTTACAAATTCATTATCATAGCAATCGACGAGGCCCTCAACAAGTTCACGACTTAGTTGGAGGAACTGGAACATACATATCTTTGAACAAATATGCTGAGACATGGTACAAGAAATCTTATTATCATCTTTTAATCTGACTTTCTTCTGATTTATATCTTCGTTCCACACCTGATTATCAGTATAAAAGTTGTATGATGTTAGGTTCTCGGCATTAGGACATAGAGTATATGTATTCACATAGGGCTGTGAACGCCGCTTTAAAGATTCACATACTTTTTCCAAATCGATTGACTTTATAAAATCAAAAGGTTCGGACCAATTGATGTAATAGAAGCTAAATACATCCCATTTAGTTTGTTCTTTAAGAATCTCAAAAAGGGTTTCATATGACTTGTCTTCTTCTTGACAAGAATTCCATTTATCAACAATCTTGGATAAACGAGTATCCTTTTCTGATGCATGGTATTCTTTCAACTTTTCTAAGTCAATAAGAGTATCAACTGAGGAGCAATGGCTAGTTAATTGGAATAACCTAAGTTCGTCATTCATTCTTTCAAGTTCATCACGCATCATTGAAACCTTTTCTTTTAGTGCATAGTATTTCTTCCTTTCATCAAGCATATCTGAGATAGAAGCGATGCGAGCTCTTAATGTATGCCAATCACGTTTATTAAGTTGATCTATTTCTATAGGTATTAGATTTCTATTTTCATTCTTTTGTTTTTTACAGAATAGTCGTTTTAGGAAACAAACTTTTTTCTCTGGTTTAAATGAGCTATTCTGGGGTTCTGTTTCCTTTGGCAAAATGTCCAATTCGCATTGCTTACGAACATATTTCTTAAACCGGCTTGTCTGGATATAACGAATGAGATTATTATAAGCTTCAATATTTTTATCAATGAATGTTCCCTCAAAATCTTCCCCTTCCTCATCTTCCACAAGATACTCCTCGTAAATCTGATGCCGATCTGTATATTCTGGATAATCCTTATTTGCTATTTCTGTAGCATCAGAAACAATAAGTCCACTAATATCAACACCAATTCCTTCAGCTATTGTAATATAATTCAAATCAAGATCCTCGTCAGTCAAATCTGGAGACAACTTGCCCGATTCTTTAATAAATGATATTTGCCGTTTTTTTGTTGCTTCTGCATCTTCTACTGCTGCAGCTGCTAAAGCTTCATGACGGATATTCGTTATGTCGTCTTTGAAGGAAACAAGAATATCATCAATTTCTTTGTCTATAGACGATGTAAAAGAATCGATATTCGAGTTAAACGGAACTTCTGCATATTTAGATTCGAGATGTTTTAACCTATACTCAAGACCTATAGGATGCTTTTCAAAATCCAAACACTCATCTGAATTTTCTGTCACAAGTAAATATTGCATCAGGTCTCTCTTTCCAGCTAAGTTATAATACCGGAACACATCATCGTGATAATACATACACTCTGAGTATCCAACTGCAAATATACGTGTCTGGCCGTTTATCGCAGCAGCGACATTGTAAGAATCATCCTTATTAGATAATAGCATCATAAGGTCGCATAACATACGTGGAATCATAATATCATGGCCCTCCTTATTAAGGCACATGGCAGCACCGCTCCGGTTCTGGTTATCTATATAAAGGATCCTTGTCTGGAAATCATCAGATTCGTCAAGATTAATCTTAGTTAGTTGTTTTAAAATCATCTTGGACACCTGCATATTAACATCTGTAGGTTTGTCTATTTGATAAGAGAACAATACTCTGACAAGCTGAAAATTTGTGACCTTATGACTTTTATGAACTGCACGAATTTCATCTATCAACCAGGAAGAATGATCGAAATCATCATCTGTTATCGGATTGTCTATAAGGAATATATTAATCTGCTCACCTTCATTCTCACAAACATTCAAGAACTGAGCAATCTGATTGGAGAATAGGTTCTTTGGAGTATCTGATTCTATCGTATCAGCAAGCGTCCTATCTGCGTTACTATCTCCAACATGCTTAGTAAAAACAGTATACTCATAGAGATACTTATCCTTATCCTCGTCCTCCTTTTTTATCTTGCCAGTAGAGAGATAAGTAATAACGTTTGGATTATGTGGACGGCACTCCTTTATGCCGTCCACTATCCAATTTAAGCTATCTTTTACGCTTATTACGATAAATGCAGACATCTCTTAGACTAATTTGTCATTATTAATATTTCCTGATTTACTAAATTCAGCACGGACTTGAACTTGGGATCTTCAAGATTTGCTTGCTCAAGTGGGCTAATATTGGCATAAGAATCAAGGTATGATTCATCATCCTTGATACTCTGTATCTTCTGGTTGATGGCTTCATTTCCATGACGAGATATTTCAGAATTAAGAAGATCCTCTATCTCGTGATATAAACCTTCTGTCTTAAAGATATCAAAAGCCACATCTCTTTGTTTATTCAAATTGAAGCGATACTTATGAATAGCCTCTCCTCTACTCTTTGAGCGAATCCAATAATAGTTGGTTTCGGGGTCAAAATGAATGTAACCAAACACAAATCCCCATACCCAAAGCTGAAGAATATTATCTTGCTCAATAGTCGGCATAACATTAAAATTCTCTGAAATAATACGGTTATTGAGCTTTTCGTCAAGATATGCTGCCATCGGATAATTGACTGCTTGTTTTTGCTCAAAATCACTCTTGTATGTGGAGAAATTATTAACAGCATATATTGGTAAAAGATCTTCTACAATAAGAACATATACCCTGTCATTCTGATATGTCGATGCAAAAGAAGCATGATTTCCATTTGTATCAAACAATGTATTGAATTCTGGTTTGGTAGCAAGGATACTCGTATCTCTGTTTCCTACACCTACTATAACGAACTTGTCAAGTGCTAGCTGTGTTTGAGGGAATCCTTGGGTGTTATATGACCATAAAGGAGAAGCTAACACTTTAAGCTGGTCAAGATAATTTACAACCTCTTCTTCAGACAACTGACTAAGAACCTCATCTATCGAGACATTCACAGCATTTATCACAGGGGGTGTTCCCTTAGCGAAATTCCATATCTGAGCGTCAACTTGCTGCTTAGAAAGAGAAAGCCATTGAACAAGGCCGCCTCTGTTAGAGAAGTAGGAATGGAAATCAGCTTTAATAGAATCGTCTATGCCATATCTAGATACATTGTATACATCGGTTTGATGCAAGAATATTTGGAATTTAGACGTAGAAGAAGCAAGCTGCTGCTGGCGGAGCAACTCATCAGAATACTTATCATGAATCTTTGTGAGATGAGAGTTTAAATTATATAACTGTTGCTCATAGTTATTTATAGTAGTTTCAAAATCATTATAGAAACGAATCGCCCACAGTCTTCTTTTCTCTTCCCTTAAATTGGATACATAGTTGGTGAGTTTCTGTGTTAACAATTCAACATTATCCTCATCGACTTTTGATCCAAATAATGCACTAATCCCTCTTTTCCTTATGCCGTTCAAATCTGATTCCCATTGCATAGGAATTGTATTTTGAGCATTTAACGTGTCTTTCTCACTTTCCATTTCACCCTTGCACAAGCCTATCAATGTCTTAAGCGAACGAATAAATTGGAGAGATACACCTACACAACCACTGGTTGTATTATCCATCAGGTTACTCAAGTAACTTTTGAATTCACGGTTGGTATTTTCAATTTTTTTAGACAAGTTACTCTGTAATTCTGCATCAATACGATTTCCTGCATTGTAATCAATGTAACTGATAATATCATTGATGGTAGTGTTTTCATCAATAGTAAGTATATATTCGGGAGCAGGAGTAATGAGTGAATCAATCACATCGTCCCTGCCCTCGTTTTCACGAATCAAAACATTCTGGTGGTCAACGAATTTATTAGCATCTTCTGTACCATCAGAAATAGCCTGGCTCATAGAATCGCATAACTGGGCAGTAATACGATAAGCAAAGGCTCTTCCTACCGCTTGATTATCATAAATAAGTTCTGAGCTACCAGTAGATGCAGCCCATGCTTTTTTATCAAGTATGTTATAAACACCTCCGTTCTGCTGATGGCGGATATTATCAAACGGAGAACTAATCTCATCTCCCATCTTGTTTGCTGGCAAGAAGGCACTCTTAGCAATAACGTCCACCAAATCACTTAACTTATCAAACGCAACTCCAGCTTGATTGAGATTATTGAGAACAAAGGCATAATCGAACAATGGTTCACTAATCGTTGTATATCCAAAGTTAATAGCAGGATCATTAGGGTCAAGGTGCTCAATATAATCGAGAGAGCGGATTGCACCATATGCATTGTAGCGAACATTGGCCATAGCAGGTCCACTATTAATCGATTTGAAGATCTCGGGTAACACAATCCAAGGATACAAATTGTACTGTAAGGCCATCTCCTTCATTGACTTGTTAATTAAGCATAATGTGTCAATGAGCATGCCACTTCCCGTACCGCCAGCTACAGAAGCGAAGACGTTAATGGTTGTTGCATATTCTACTCCATCTTTATTTGTATCAATCGTATATTTTGAGGTATTTGGTATTAATTGGTGAATCTTCGTAATCGCTGAAGAGATATTTGCCTGAATTTTATTAAAGTTATAATATGCGATAAATCTACCATTAGAGCGAACCTGACCAGCACCTAATCCTGCAATATTTCTGAGATTATTTACATTCTTTGGTGGTACCCAGTCAAAAGCTGTTGGATTACTTCTATAAGTAGGAAGGGCGTTCCTTACAGTACATACAAGAAGTTCACTTAAATCCAACTTAATTGAGGCACCTAAGTTACTAGTTTCCTCCTTACCAAAAGCAGCCGTATCAGTATCGATAGCTAAAAAACCAATCATTGGAGGGATTTCTCCATAGCTATCAATAAAGCATTTTTTTACTTTTAATAACGCAGCTACACCGGTTCCTCCAAGACCTACGTAGAGGGTTTTTTTAAGTTTAATTTTACTCATAGTATAATAGTTATTTAAGAGTTATAATAATCTTTTTTGATGGCGAACTTATTTCGGCAGCCCCACTTTGTGGTATAGGATTAGGATTAAACAAATATCCATTTCCCTTAGCCATAGCTTTCTTTTTTCTTTTAGGTATAAATGTAATTGGATCTTCAAATACTGGATTAACGATGGTGTCTATTTTACCTGTAAACAACTTATTTAGTGTACTCTGGCGTTGTTTCTTATTTGCAAAAACTACACACCTTGCGCCTTTAAAGTTTACTGTAAACTGTGCAACAACAGCTCTATCTTTTTTTACTAGGACCATTTTCCTAAACTTTGGGAAACGAGGATACTTTAAAGGTTTTAATATCAAGAACCAAAAGAGTGCTGCTGAAATAATAAAAATACAAAACCACATGACTAGTTTTGCCAAAGGATTCATTAAATGAGTATACCTAACTCTCCAGATAACAGGATAATCAGATGTAGAATTGTTGAGTTCCATATTACCAATTCGATCCATATTATAGTTCAAAGGCTTAAGATAACCTTGATGTATGCCAGTCTTTGAACCATCAGGGAATGAGATTGAAAGAGTAATACTCTTATCGTTAGGCTTAATCTTTATAATATTGTCTGCGCAAGGTACGCCATCTAGACTAAAAAGCACTTTAGATGGTGATAATATATCACCGTTATTATCTACAACTGCAAGGTCCACAAAAGCGGTGGGATCATTCAAAGCATCTTGACTGAAATCAAGATTTATTTCAGTGTAATATGGAGTCGTTTTAGACTCGACCCACGCAAAGGAGTCATAATGCTCGACCTTTCCTGTAATTCGAGAGTCGGACAAAAACATAACCTTCTCCTTTTTGTTTAAACATTTTATGTTGATAGTTTCTGTCAACAAGAAGGTTTTATCATCAGTCCCTTTGAGCGTAATTGCCAATGGTACATTATTACTTGAAGGGTATGAATATATATCAACACTTGAGTCAATATAGATTCTAGCTCCGTTGTCAGAGATATCAATCTTTTGAACCTTAAAATCTGTATTATTAACAAATTCAAAATTCAATTCTTTAATCGTAGCCCTATCCTTACCAGAAAAATAGATAGGAACATCAATAAACTTGTCACCACGGACATTAAAGGTTGCGGATTGTTCAAGGCGAATTAAATTGATATTCACGTCTGCAGTTGATACTCGCCATAATCTTTCTTTTTGTCTATCAATGTGTTGTCGAGCCATATTTCTTGCGTTTATTTCACCAGGTCCGACGTTTTCAGTCAATTCAACGAAAAAGCCATATGTCAAGGAGTTTGTAGACTGTTTCCACTGATCAATCGCAGCTAAAAAATCACCACCTTGCTCATGTCCACCATCGGTCATTAAAAACATATAATTAACCTTCCCCTGTTTAATCTCTGAATAGAAATCCATCCAAGGATCATATAGGTTAGTCATTGTGGTAGTAACTGGATTTGCAAGCCCTTTTATGTTATTGATCAATATATCCTTTCCTGAAGATGTGGCATTTTCCTCCCATTTTTCCCATACTCTTTTGGAAGGATTTATATCATCAGAGAAGACGACAACCACAATCTCAGTATTAACATCTTCAATATTCTCAATGGCTTTAATGAGGTTCTCTTTACTTGGCTCCCATAGTTTGTTAGACACCATTGAATATGTAGCATCCAAATAGTATACTCTCCTTTCTCCTGTAATAGTTTGAGCACTTAAACTATTAAAGACAAACAAACAAGCAGCAAATAAAAACAGCCGATAAATGATATATCTGAGTAATTCAAAATGTTTTATCATAGTATTTATTCACTAAACAGCCTTTCAGTCCCCAAAAGGCAGATATTATTAATTTAAGGTCATCTCATACAAATAAATAGCGTGGAGCCGAATAGATAAACGCCTTTATTAGTATGTCTCTCACTATTACTAAACCACTTCTGTCTTTCTGCATTTAGTAATAATGTACAAATTTAAAATATTGATTTGAAAAAACAAATACTAATATATTAAAATTAAATGAAATTGTTTATTTCACACTCTCCTCCTCTACTCTAAGCTTGTTCATCTCCGTAGTGACCAACTGATGGGTGCTAAGAAGTTGTCTAAAACGACTCTGAGGAATTCATCAGGTGCTGACAACTCTGGGACGAATACGGTGGTCATCTTGCAATGGACGTCCATAGTCTTCTCTTCTTCATCGATGGTATATACGGTAGTGACCAGTCATTCCATACTGACAGCATGATGCCCACTACAACTAGGAATAGAAATACGTAAATAAAAATGGTTTCCATATATTTAAGGTTTTAATTATTCTTCCCCAAACTTTTCAGGGAACAGATAGTACAATTCTAAAGCATATTGATTGCCATAATCATATTCTCCATATCGGAGGATATTCTCTTTGCAAGCCATCAGCAAATACTGATTAATGGCTTGCATGTCTTGAGGGTGTTCCTCTATATAGGAGAGAGTGATGTTACAACACTTCTTACGATAGTCATTGTAAATCCAATTGGGTATCTCCGAGTCTCGGGAGGCGCCTTTCGTACTCTGATATAACACACGCCATTTCTGCCATAGTTCGTAGAGATATATGGAATACTGTCCTTCTTCCATGAGTGACTGCATAAGTGCCATGGCGGGGTTCTCAAAATATTCTTTGTCAGCTTTCGGAGAGTAGATATAGGCTTCGTATGCATGACAAAGTTCTATAGCATAGATGCATCGGGCATCGAAGTCTTTCGCTTGATGGTATTTAGTTTTTAGTTCTTCTACCATATCAGAATTTCCCCGTTTCTCTATGAGTGATTCCCACTCTGGAACGCTCGGGCAATGGTCGTATTCGTCCCAAATGCGTTCTTTATCTATCTGGCCAAACGTATCTATGTTGTATTTCTCGGACAAGTAGGCAAACAAGTCATAATACGCTTTCCAAGGGTTATGGATATTCATGTCCACACTATCAGGATCTACAGTAAGCATATAAAGCATTTCTTTTTTATAGGCGTTCAGACTGTCCTGCACTTCTGGCTCACTTACCATAGTCACGTCGATGGTCTTTACAGCTTCAATGACCTCGTCGGGCGTGTTGAACCTCAATCCTAAATCAAAATCGGTCATAATGCTGCTCATGACCACGGCAGCGTTGTAGGCATCGGTTAATCTTTGGGCAAGGCTAGATTTTGGCGCTGGATTTCGAAGCCACAGGTCTTCATTTGAAATGGTTTTAAATTCCATGTAATACCCGTCGGCATCGTTCATAGAATTATCAATGCTTCCGCGTTTGCAACTGGCAAGCGTCAGGATAACGAGGACTATCAAGTATAATTCTTTCATCATAACTTTAGGTAACATTAAATTCATAACTTTACAAAGTTAAGTGGTTTCTAATGAAAAAACATATCAGAAGAAAGGGAATGTATGGATTACCCTTATGATTGTATGAAATGTAGATGATGGGGCAAAATGGTACAAACTATATCATCTCCAAACAATGTAGTTGATGTTGCGGTAGGTATCTATGCCAGAGCGGTTCTCATCACCAAACTCATGACGGGTGCCGTCTTTATCGACTGCCCATCCGTAGGCATTGGCACCTACGAGGTAGATGGCGGTGTCCATACCGATGTCGGCCAGGGCTTGGGAGAAGTCGTGGAAGGACTCTCGGCTAAGGGTCTCGACAGTGAAGAATTCATTGCCTCGCTGGCAAAGGGCGCGGCGGATGGACTTGCCTTTAGGATTGGACTCTTCTATCACGCCATGATTCACTAATGAGTATTGGCGGAAGAAGTAACCATTTTCTTCGATGGCTTGCTCGAAGAGTGATGAGTTCTTATCTACGCCAAGGGTGATCTTTCCATCAAGGATGGCACAGAAGCCTTGCTTAGTGCTTCCTTTGGCCAATACTTCGCCTTGCTGAACGAAGGATCCTGCAATCTCACCATTGTCACCACGGATATCGGCTGCCTGTGCGATAAGGATAATAGAAGCGTCGGTCTTATCTGGTGCTCCCACAGATAGGCTGGCTTTAGCCCCATGTGGGAAGAAAAGACGCAGTTCTATATCATTGACGGTGGTATCGCGTATCTCCGTATAGGCGGCTTCTGCAGGAACTATATCGTGACTCAAAGGTGCAGTGTATTTGGTTTCATGCTCTTTAATGCTCAACACATCACTAGGTTTCGATTTCCAATACGATAGCAAATATCCTGCAATACACAGTAAAAGAACGATGATAGGAATGATCCATTCACTTAATGAAAAGTGTTTCTCTTGTGAAGGCTGTTCATTTGAAGATTTATTACTATCGTCATCTATGCCTTCAGCGAAACTGTCTGAATAATAGATTTGCTCCTTCTGCTCTTCTCCGATGATACGAATCTCATCGTCGCGTATGTCGTTCAGTCTTTCTTTCTCTTCCATATTCATATCCTCCTTACAATTCTGTCTCAAGCAGTTCCTTGAGCTGCTTGAGGGCTGCCACGGATGCTGTGACTGTACGGTTGGCGGTTCTACAATCAGAAAGTACCAGTTTCTGTTTGGCTACATCGATGTAGTGGACGTAGAGCCTATTGATGATAAGGCTGCGTCCGATGCGTACAAAGATTTTACCTTCGGTTCCCATCTGATCGGCAATCATGCGTTCCAGCTCTCCCAACTGGAAGGTTAGGACGCGTGTCTGGTCATCGGCTTGTATCAACAATGAGTAGTTGCCGTCTGAGGAGATATAGACTATCCGCTCAGGCGCTATCCTTACCAGTTCGTTGGATGTAGATATGATTAGGTACTTACTCATACTGTTGTTCTGTTTCTGCAACAAAGATATAAATGTTTTATTTAAAATCGGCCAATGAATGTACGAATTACCCTTCTGATTGTATGAAATTATAAAATAATGTGTGTTCTCACTATATATTCCATTTAATTTTCATCATAACCAACGCGCAACACCTCCATGATGAGAACATGTCCCACGTCGATTTTGGCTAAAACTGTATGTGCCATCTCTACATAAAGCAGTTGCACCAACTGGTTGAGAATTATAATAGGTTGGAGATTGAACTCTCATCCCTGAAGAATTAGTGTAATATTTAATTGGCTGATTTACAACATTTGTCACCCTCGTAATTTTATTTTGCGAGAGATACTTTGTTGAAATATAACCAATATGGCCATTATATGAAACAGGAATCCATTGACAATCACAATCTTCATCTATTATCACAACCGTTCCTTTGGGAATAGTTGTAATTACTTTAGAAGTGGTATTTGGCTCCATACGCATATAGAGATTGGCAGTTGTATGCCTATAATTACTTTGTGCTAACAAAGTAAGTACAAAAGAACTAAAAATAAGAAATGTCCAAAACCTTTTCATAATGTAAATAATTAAATTCGTGAACTTTTATCACCACGAAAATAATACAAGCATATCTTATAACAATGAATAATTGAGAGTATTGTACGAAATCCCCTATTTAGTGTATGAATTAGTCTTAATTAGTATAATTCATACCAAAATGCTTTACTCCAAATACATTTATACAATTAATTGTGAGATTATTATATAAAGGTTTACTATACACGCGACTCCTTCACTTTAAACTTTTTTATTTATCTAGTGACAAAGCATCTGAGCAAAAGTAGAATTGCGAACGTCATTTCTTGTAGCAAGGGCGAATTCGATGATTTTGAAATCGTATTTTTTCACTAGCTCAACAAATACCTTGGCAACGATTTCGATGGGGTTATTGAATGCACCGCATCCCCATGCTCCGAGGATGGCAACCTCATTGCCTTCCTTCATTGCTACGTCTAAAATCTTTTTGATACGTGAACGAATGATGTCTTCGTAATTGGTTGGTCGTACTATGTTCTTGAGCAAATTTGGTGCTGCACAAGTGATGACGTTGACTTTATACCATTCATCTTGTTCCATCATTCTCGGATAAATAGGTTCGGACCGTTCGTCGGTCTTAAATACCACCACATCTGGTGTATAGATAAGGTCACTAGTGCCCATGAAGTCTATCTTATGATTACGGCCTAACTCATAATGCTTATCGTAAAAGGGCTCTTTCATGGCTTGCAGACATGGGAGCAATGTGGAGCAGCGGCAAAGAGATTCCTCCTGTGCGCCTGCACTAAATGGTGCGCCACCTATAGAGAATGCATTGGCATAGTTTAATACGGCCACTTTTTTGCCTGGATAGTACTTGGCTGCTTCAAAGCTTCGTTTGCCTGATACGATGTATTTGGTATTAATCTGCTCTGGAAGGGGCTGGTCGATATTGTCTTCTTCGGAAACCATATATTGGTTTGCGATAGAGTGATTGACTGCTTCAATCAGTTCTCGCATAGTCTCGTAACGATGCTTTGTGTCGGCCATCACTTCATAATTGATTTGTCGGTAGTTGTATGACATAGGCTTTCCTATTTTTAGTTCCACTTATACTTTGCAATGATCTGTTTAAAGACGGGCTCATCGGAGACGGAAGCGAAGAGCTTCATGCATGAACGGAACTTGATGGTGTCGGAACCAAAGATTTCATAAGGGGAATGTTCGTTGTTCAGAACGGCTTCGGTGGCTTCTATCAGTCGGGCGCGGAGCACTGGGTGATTGATGTAGGCCTTGGCTTCTTCGCGCCCATCGATGCCATAGTAGTTGGACATTTCGGAGTGGCCGAGTCCTTTCATCTGTGGGAAGATGTACCAGATCCAGTGGGTGCGTTTCTTGCCTGCCTTTATTTCCTGAAGGGCTGTGTCATAGGTTTCGGTGCCGTCGTAGAGGGCGCTTCCGTCTTGTGCATGTACGAAACGGTCGAGGTTTCGTTCGCGGGCTTCTTTTTGTGGGTCTTTTTCCATAGGTCAAAATTCTAATCGGAAT
>JAEEGL015666141.1_pt1 | contig 15295 bp, 13 predicted proteins | sample 9134231 | NCBI WGS metagenome assembly JAEEGL01 (sample SAMN16246548, study PRJNA631951) | gut metagenome | biome: gut microbiome; feature: rumen; material: fiber-attached | host: Bos | place: Iran: Karaj | collected 2018-10 | reverse complement strand
TTGTTGGGAACATGAGTATCATCGGCCCCCGCCCTGCGCTCTGGAATCAGGACGATTTGATTGCCGAACGTGACAAATACGGCGCAAACGACGTGCGCCCAGGGCTGACGGGGTGGGCGCAGATCAACGGCCGCGATGAATTGGAAATCCCCGTCAAGGCGAAACTCGACGGCGATTACGTGAAGACCCTCAAGCGCGGCGGTTTCCGTGCCTTTGCCTTTGACTGCCGATGCTTCTTTGGAACTTTTCTCTCCGTTGCCCGAGGCGACGGCGTGGTCGAAGGCGGAACGGGCGAAATGCATCGGAAGGACAAATAGAAGATGCGCAGAGTTCTTGTCACAGGCGCAAATAGCTATATCGGAACCTCGGTTGAAAAGTATCTCAGCCAGTGGACCGACCAATATCAGGTGGACACGGTCGATATGATCGATGGCACCTGGCGGCAGAAGGATTTCCATGGCTATGACGTGGTTTTTCACGTTGCCGGAATCGCGCATTCGGACACCGGGATGGTCAGCAAAGAACGTCAGGCCTTATACTACAAGGTCAATCGGGATCTGACCATCGAAACTGCCCAGAAAGCCAAGGAAGAGGGCGTCGGACAATTCATTTTTATGAGTTCCGCCATTGTTTATGGCGATAGCGCGCCCATTGGCAAGGCAAAAGTGATTACGCGAGAAACTCCGGTTGCTCCGGCGAATTTCTATGGCGACAGCAAAGTCCAGGCTGAAAATGGGCTGCGTGACCTGGAATCGCCTTCCTTTCGGATTGTCATTCTCCGCCCACCGATGATTTATGGCCTGGGGTGCAAAGGCAATTTCAAGATACTGGAAAAATTCGCCCAAAAACTTCCGGCCTTTCCCAAAGTCGCCAACCGACGTTCCATGCTCTATGTCGAAAATCTTGTGGAGTTTGTCCGGCTGATGATTGAGAATCATGAGACCGGGACGTTCTGGCCGCAAAATGCGGAATACTCCAATACCAGCGAGATGGTCAGGATGATGGCCGCCGCAAAGGGACGTAAAATTATGTTACTCCATGGTATGGAGTGGATACTAAAACTTTTCAGCCCTGTTATTCCGGCTGTGAATAAGGCCTTTGGCAATTTCTGCTATGAGCAATCTATGAGTCTCTATCAAGAAAAGTATCAATTATATTCTTTGGAATCAAGCATTAATATGTGTAATAAAACAGGTGCGTAATTGTGCTGTTTTTCATCGGTTGTCAAGAAATGTATCCAATCTGCGCTTTTAATTTACTATGAAGATCTTATTTATAGTAAACCATGATATTGTCATCTACAACTTCCGTTTGGAAATCGTAGAGAGCTTTCTGGCAGCTGGGCACGAGGTTCATATTTCCTCGCCATACGGGGAAAGAATAAATGATTTAATTCGTTTAGGCGCAAAATTTCATGAAATCTCCATGTCGCGACATGGAGTTAATCTCTTTCATGAATGGAAGTTGCTGAAAGATTATTGTAAACTTATGAAGATGCTGCAGCCTGACATAGTCTTGGGATTTACTATCAAACCAAACATATATGGCGCGGTTGCAGCCAGAAAGTACAGCATTCCTTTTGTGGCGAATATCACTGGGCTGGGAACCTCAATTGAAAATGGTGGTTTGAGACGGCGAATCTCATTGGTTCTATACAAATGGGGGTTATTAAGTGCCAAATGCGTTTTTTTTCAGAATGCAGTAAATCGAAAGTTCTTTTTGGACAATATGATTGTGAAAGAAGAACAGGCCAGGTTAATTCCTGGATCTGGGGTGAATCTAGAGACTTTTCCAATTGAACATTATCCCAGCGAGCAGGGTGGCATTCGTTTTCTCTTTGTCGGGCGTATTATGCGGGATAAAGGAATAGGCGAATTGTTGCAAGCCATTACTGCCTTACACCACGAGTGTCCACAGGTGACTTTGGACATAGTTGGATTCATAGAAGAACCTTACTGGGAAGAATTGATTCAGAATGCGGTGCAAATAGGAGGAGTGCGTTATCATGGCGCTCAAAGAGATGTCCGGCCATTTTACCGGGATTGTCATTGTATTGTTCTTCCTTCGTATCATGAGGGAATGGCCAATGTCCTGCTGGAAGCATCGGCAACCGGGCGACCAGTCATTGCCACGCGGGTGCCAGGTTGTCAGGAAATTTTTGACGAGGATATGACTGGACTAGGTTGCGAACCAAAGAATGCGACAAGCCTCTTGGAGGCGATGAGGAAATTCCTCTCGCTTTCCACAGAACAGCGCAAGAGTATGGGATTGGCCGCGCGAACGAAAATGGTCCGTCAATTTGACCGCCGTTTGGTCGTCCAGGCTTATTCCAAAGCAGTCAATTCCACATTAGGGTATATTTCGTGAGTCCCACATTTAAGTTTATCCTCTATGTCGGTGGCTTTGAGTTGCCGGACAAAAATGCCGCCGCGCAGCGTGTGTTGGGCAATGCCAAGGCGTTGCGCGATCTGGGCTACACGGTGGTATTTCTAGATGTCAACAAGGAAGTCCCGTCTGGGAAACTCTCTGATCCTCATGATACCGAAGGCTTTCTTACTTACTCCCAATGCCATGAGACCTCTTTCAGTGGGTTATTAAAGTATTGCTGCAATCCGTGCCATGTCGAAGAGATTCTTCAGAAACATGATGACTGGCATGCGGTCATCGCCTACAATTATCCGGCGTTGGCACTCTGGAAACTCCGGAAAATTTGTCGAATGCGCGGCATCAAGCTCTACGGCGATTGCACTGAATGGCATACGCTCGGCAGATTTAATCTGAAATATCTTTTTATCCAATTTGACATGTTTTTCCGGTTGCGTTTTGTTCAGAAGAAGTTGGACGGAATGATTGTGATTAGCCGTTACCTTGAGAACTACTACAAGAAGCACACAAAAACTGTTGTTCTACCGCCGCTGGTGGATATTCATGATGCCAAATGGGATCGTTCCAATGTCAAACCCCACACGGGGCTTCGGCTAGTCTACTTCGGCTCACCTGGACCGCATAAGGATAAAATGGAGGAAATCTTTGCAGTTGTTCGGCAAATCCCCTCAAGAGTTATGCTTCAAATTGTTGGATTAACACAGGAGCAGTATGTGATTGATCATCCCAGTGAGGCGGGTGTTATTGCGGGAATGAACGCTCAGGGAAAACTCAAATTCTTTGGTCGCCTTCCTCATCGTGAGGCTCTGGAAATAGTCAAGAATTCTGATTTCTCCATTTTTTACCGCAAAAGAGACCGTACCAGCATGGCAGGCTTTCCAACAAAGTTCGTGGAGAGCATCTCCTGCGGCGTACCGGTCGTCACTACCGATACCAGTGACCTGAGGGAATATGTTCAAGACAAGAAAAATGCGCTATTATTGTCAGAGCAGTATTTTGGGATTGAGTTAAGTAAATATATACAGAGTATAATAGACTGCAAAGACGCCACTATTTGGGTGGAAAAAGTCTGCTTCAACTATCAAAATTACCTGTATGATGTCATGAATTTTCTAGCCACTCGGTGAGCCATGCCTTCATCTTTGAAAGTCACCAAATATTCCTTAGGTGCTTTGATGTACTTGATTGCCTGGTGCGTCTCGCCGCCCCTGGCATATGGGCATTTTTATCGTTTCCTTGCAGTAGTGGCAGTGTGTATGCTCATCAGCATGCAGTTTCGGTTAGCCAATAAGACCATTCAGAATACCTATCTAGCCATGGTTGCCTTCATTGGATATATTCTTGTGGTAATGTTTTTAGTTGGCGACTCGTATGTCTATCGTATCGGTACGATTATCTTGATTGCCTTGATGATTTGCAGTTTACACATTGAAAATAGCGATTATAGCGAAAAATACCAATTCTTGTTGACTTTTACTTTCCTGCTTTGTATCCTCTGGAACTTAACCTCGTTGCGCGGGATCGCCGCGCACCCTGGCATCATGCGTATCCTTGCCAAGAACTCGGCTGACTCCGCGATGTACGCCAGTCGAGGCGTCGGTGGCTATGGTTATATCTATACGATTTTGCTTATGATACCCTTGGCGGGAGAAATCTGTCAGCGAACACAGAATCGTAAATTTCTCCGGTACTGCGCAGGAGGATTCCTAGTAACCAGTTATCTGGTGATTATGAAGTCTGCATACTTTATGGCAGAGATTCTTTCCGTGATGGCTATTCCGCTTTATTTTGTATTTCAAAAGAAGAACTCTCCACACCGAGTTGCATTCATTTTCCTGGTGGTCATCTTGACGGGGGTTCTGCTTATTTTTGCTGATTCTATTTTATTGACACTTCACGAACTGGTGGGCATTCGATCAATCAAAGCGAAACTTTGGGACACATACCAGTTGCTCAACGGCACCGAGGCTATCGAGAACTCAGAGTTTGCCACCCGACACAGACGTTATTGGAACTCCCTTACCTACACTTTAACGCATCCGCTCTTTGGCGGACTGCGATATATTGTGACCGGCAATCACTCACATCTCTTGGATATGGGGGCACAATACGGCTTGTTGATTCTCTGGTGGTATATCTATATGATGTACCAGCCCATGAAACGGATGATGGTCGCTGGTAGCACTGCTGTTCAGCTTGTCCTGCTCCTCCTAGTGGCTGTCGTCACCATGAATACGGCACCCTTTGCACTTGGGGCGGTGTTATTTATTGTGATGCCCATATATGTCAAACTGTATCAGCAACAGCAGCTCATAAGTGGCTAAATTGCTTTTCATCCATCATTCCGGGCTAATTGGTGGTGCAGGGGTGAGTCTGCGGAATAACCTGATTGCTCTTTCCGAGGCAGGACATGAGGTTCACCTCTATGCACCTTCCGATCCACCAGCGCTGCTGGAAATGTTACGCCAGGAGTGCCCGAATGTTCATTTGAAGACATACGGGAGACGCGTCGGTGCAATCACTTACTATAGCGGAGGCGATTCTGTCTTCAGTCTTCGTTTCTGGTATAGGGTGTTGCTCATCATAAAGCAGTGGCGATATTGGAATCAAGTCATTGAAAACGAAAATCCCGATGTGGTAATGGTAAACTCCACGATTCTTTGCTGGATGTCCTTTCTTGGTGCCCTCCGTTGTCGCAAGTCAATTTGCTTTATCCGTGAAACCAAAAAGGGAACGCCGAAAAATCTTATAAATAGATTTATTCATAAATGTTTGGAGAATTTTAGCCGAGTGGTGTTCATTTCGCGTTATGACTGTCGGAGGGAAAATCTGCAAAAGGCGGCTACGGCGGTTGTATATAATTATATTGATCCTGGACAACTGGACAATTCACTCAAACGAGAAGAGGCGGAACGACAATTAGGGCTTTCTCCGGGAGTCTTCCGTGCTCTCTATGTCGGCGGAGTCTCTTATATGAAGGGCTTTGATGTGGCGGTTGAGGCGGTGCAGAAATGCAGAAACTCAGTGGAATTGCTGGTGGCCGGAATGGGTTTTTCTGCGGCAAAGGCGGTCACTTCTAAAAGTCTTCGACAGTATGCAACTCAAATGGAGAAGAAGTTTTTTGATGGAGATAGTGGTGCCCGAATCGTAATGTTGGGAATGCGGCAAAACATGAGTGCCTGTTATGCTGCCTGCGATGTGCTGCTGTTTCCGATGCGTTCGCCGCACCAGGCGCGGCCAGCCTTTGAAGCCGGATATTTTGGCAAGCCAGTCATAATTACCGATTTCGAGAATGTTCATGAGTTTGTAACCGACGGTGAGAATGGCTTTCTGGTTCCGCCTGAAGACAGCAAAGCCATCGCGATGAAGATTGAACTGCTTGCGGTGAATCCTGAAATGGCGCGCCAATTGGGCGAGGCAAACCGTCTGCGCTGCAGACGCAACCATGACGGAAAGACAAACTGCCGGGCTGTACGAAAACTGCTGGAGGGGCTGGTTTCCGCATGAAAATTTTGAACATCTGCATGGGTGCTCCTTTCACTGAGGGGTATACTTATCAGGATAACTTGCTGAGCGAATACCAGGCAAAGCTCGGACACGAGGTGACCGTGCTGACCACTACTCGTACCCGTGATGCCAACGGCCATATCACGGAGGCAGCTCCGGAGGACAAACTCTTAGCGAATGGCGTGCGGCTCATCCGGCTCAAGACTCCCGGAAAAATCTGCCAATTCTTGGGGCTCTATCCCGGAGTCTCCCATGTCATTGAGAACATCGCACCGGATTTTATCTTCATCCACGGGCTTGCTTCGTTTGTACCTGGAGCGGTGGTGCGTTACAAACAAAAACACCCTGCAGTCCGAATCGTCGCAGATAACCACCAGGATTATAACAACACGTATATTCAGCGCTTCCCATATAATCTTCAGTTGTGGTTCTTTCGCCAGAAATGGCGCAATTGGATTAATTCAGTTGAGAAAGTCTATGGTACGACCAGCTGGCGCAAGACATTTGCCCAAAAATTTTACGGTATCCCGGCGGAAAAGCTGGGGACTTTAGTACTGGGCATTGACTCCGACCGTCTTCCAGCCAATCTGGCGGAAGTTAGACAACGCATCCGGAAAGAACTCGGTATCCCGCAGGATGCATTTGTATTTGTTACCGGCGGAAAACTTGGAAACTATCGTTGTATCCTTGAAAGTTTAAATGCCTTTATGGCAATTCCTGATGAGAGTGCGCGTTTTCTGCTTTTCGGCGCGGTTTTATCAGATGTAAAATCAGAGTTTGACCGAATTGTGTCGAAAGATTCTCGCATCATATTTATCGGTTACCAAAACTCTCATGAGATTCACAACTTCTTCATTGCCTCGGATTTTGGTGTTTTTCCAGGCTTGCATTCAGTACTTTGGGAAGAGGCCATTGGCTGTGGTTTGCCATGTCTTTTCCGTAAATTTGAGGAACAGGACCATACTGAAATCTGCGAAAATTGCGTGCGAATACCTTCGCCGGATGTAGATTCCATCCATTCTGTTCTACTACATGTGCTTCATGACCATAGGTGTTACAAAAAAATGAAAAGACAGTCGCAATTTGCTGCAAAAGAATATTCCTACCATGCCATTGCCAAGAAATCACTGGAAATGGCAAACAATTCAAAATAAATTTCTGAGAATCAAATAGAAGAATATCTAATATGCCAGAGTCTATACATCTAGTCAGTGTTATTGTCCCTGTGTACAACGCAGAAAAATATCTTTGTAACTGTCTTGACAGTATTTTGGCTTCAAATTTGCCTTTAATTGAAATTATTTGTGTTGATGATGGGTCGACGGATGCTTCATCGGAAATTTTGAGAAAGTACAGTCAGCAGGAAAAGATTATTGTGATACATCAAACCAATAGCGGACCTTCCAAGGCACGCAATACAGGCTTGAAAGTAGCCAAAGGCGAATATGTCGGTTTTGTGGATGCCGATGACTGGATTGAACCAGCAATGTATAAGACGATGTATGAAGCTGCAAAAGCAAATCATGCAGAACTTGTTCAATGTGGTATTTGGCGTAATGAAGACATAAAAACAACTTCTGCCCTTCCAACGGGAATTTATGATCAAGCAGGGATAGCCAAGAATATATTCCCGAAGTTGATTTGTGCATCTGCATATCATGGTGGGCACCAGACACTGCGAGGCAGTGTCTGGTGTCGTTTGTTTCAACGGCAACATTTGCTGGATCATCATATTCATTTCTGCGAAGAAATCAACAACAATGAGGATATGTTGTTTTGTTTGCAGGCAGTTCTGGCTGCAAAATGCTATGTTTGCCTCGCGGATGATTACCTCTACCATAATCGCAGTCCTCAAGGCACTTTGACTCGAAAATATCAGCCGCAGATGTGGGAACGTCAACAAGTATTGATTCAGGAGCTGCGAGACAAGACGCAATCCTCTCCATTCGATTTTTCTCGGCAAATTGATTACAAGATTTTTCAAATTGCGCAATACAGTATTTTCTTCGACCAGGCGGCTGGTTCCCCATTGACCAAACAAGAGCAATTTTCGCGGGTCAAACTGATTGCCCAATCGGAGATTTTCCAAGAAACGATCAGAAAAATTTCCCCCAAGATACTGCGTCCTATAGAGTTGGCTTTGTTTTTTGCATTCCGGCTAAGGCTGTATCGACTGGCACATTGGTTGGTCGTCTATAGAAGCAGTAAACGCAAATAGTTCGTTTTGACTCGTAATGGCTAATATCTTATTCATCTCCGGCTCCTATTTCCCCAATGCGACTGCCAATGCTGTATGCGCAAAGAAATTCGAAGATGCCTTGCGTGTCCAAGGGGATAATGTTATTTATTGCAATCGGAAGCACGACCTCTATGAACCAGATTTTCATCTGGTCAATGGTACAGAAATTTTTACGGTTGGCAAAAATAGTGATATTTTCTTCCAATCTATTGAGAAATTGAAGCAATTGCGTCTGCCGAATGGAATGGCCTGTGCATTTTCCTTGGGAATGAAATGCTATCAGCTGATGATGCAATTGTTTAACTTCGGAAAACGTAAAATCGTTCTCCGCCAAAAGGCCCGTGAAATGTATCTGGATGAGTATGCAAAGAAAATTCGCGAAGTCATTGTCGCCAAGAAAATTGATCTCATTATTTCTGTTTCCATGCCATTTGACTCGCATTGCGCTGTCCTCCGAGCCATGCGTACTATTGGAGAAATCCGCCCCAAATGGTTAGCCTATTGTATTGATGCATACTGGAGCAAGGCAGGAATCAATCCACGCGAGGTTCCTGCCATGAAGACAGAGGAACGCGAAATTTTCACGTGCTGTGATCAAATCCTTTTGCTGGATACGATTGAAAAAGATTACGCAGGGAACGAATTTGACAAGTTCCGCACAAAAATCACGAGTCTTCCTTTGCCGTTGTTTGATTTGCAATCCCCAGTGGAGGATTTCCCGGCTGAAGGCATTGAAACTCATGATGATGTTTCTGAAATCGTCTTTACAGGAACTGTATATGACGATTTCAGAAACATCGATGCATTCATCGATGTTGCTGAAGCATTATCTGTAGAAAGAGTTCGTTTTCATTTCCTTGGTAAAATCTACCCGAGATCCCTTGCACAGTTAAAAGCACTTCAAGCTAAGATGCCTGATCAGGTAATAATATATGGCAGAATGCCTTATTCCTTTGCCTTGAGTTCTATGCAGAAGGCGGATATTCTCTTAAATCTGGCTAATGACAACGCCAACCAGATTCCATCCAAGATATTCCAATACATGATGTGTCAAAAACCAATTTTGAATATTTATAGAATGGATGGCGATGTGGGGACTGAGTATCTGAAGCGGTATCCTCTTGCGTTCAATTACGATGTCAAACTTGGATGTTTTTCCCAAATGCCGCAACTAAAGCAATGGCTTGTTGATGTAAAAACAAACAGCACCTCTTTGGATGAATTGGAAGGGCTTTTTCATGACTTGACTTCGCAAGTCGTGTGTAATAATTTTCTCGACCTTTGCAATTCTTTAATATCGAAATAAACTATCGTGAATCGGACAAAGAAAGTTGCATATAACACCATTGCAGCAATGCTGCACATGATAATTAATCAGATACTGTCGCTAACAGTAAGCATTAAGGTTCTGGAGGTATATGGGCCAGACTATCATGGGCTGAATTCAGTGCTTTCCAATATTATGATATGGATTCTTATGCTGGAAGGAGGGCTGACAACTGCTTCCACAGTCGCCATGTATAAGCCTTATATTGGCAAGGACTATGAGCAATGCAATCGTGTGCTTTCGGCTAGCAGATTAAAATATATGCAAATAGGCGGACTTATATTCCTTGTTGGTGTTTTTATTGCATTGATTTATCCATTTATTGTCAAGTCTCCCATCCCTTCTTGGGATATTTGCGTGTTGTTTTTTATTATGACCTGTTCAACTAGTTTTAGCATATTTTATACTCGAAAATATGCTATAATGTATACCGTAACGCAAAATGAATATGTCAACCAGATTATCACAATTCTCATTTCGATAATTGGCAGTGCAGTTGTTTATATTGTTGCCATACATGCGGCAAACTACCTTTGGATCCGGACAATCTATCTTATAATGACCATAGTCACTGGAGTGACGTTGGGTATTGTCATCAGGCACAAATATCATTTCATTAATTACAAAGCCGCGCCAGACATGGAAGCAATCAAGGGAACTAGCGACGTGGTTGTCCAGAAATTGACCAATGTAATTCGGACTTCGGCTCCTTCTCTCTATATATCTTCTTCTATTGGAACAACCTTTGCAAGTATTTACTCGGTGAATCTCTATGGCTATAACTTTATACGAACAATTGTGGTTAACATACTCACCGCCACCCAAAGCGGAATAGGACAGGTGGTGGCAGAAAAGGACAATGAAGGGACTTATCGTATATTCCGAGTTTTTGAATATATTTCCACGACGGTTCTGATGTGGCTGATGACAACAGCTGTAATGATGACCATACCATTTATCATTTTTTACACAAGAAATGTTCAAAATGTTGAATATGTGAATTATTTCCTATGGATAATAATACCAATCAGTGTTACAATACAGTTATTGCATATACCTAGCGGTGTAATCATCAACATGAATGCAAGATTCAAGGAAGACCGCAATTTTCAAATCATAAGCATCATTACAATGTTGATTTCCATGTTTGTCGGAGGTAAATGTTCAGGACTAAACGGAATTATGGTGGGTGTATTTATAGGTAGTCTCACGCTTGCTATTCAGGAAATCAGATATACACACATTAAGATCTTCAATAAGGGGTATTGGGAATTTTTGCGCCCGATTCTAGTTGATTTGATTGTTTTACTACCTGTGATGTTTGTTGAATATTATCTTATTCCGCAAAAGGTTGGAATTATCAGTTTCTTTGCTATTGGCATTTGCGTGGCCATTGCACACCTTGCCTGTATTGCCATTGTAAACTTCTTTTTTGAGCGAGAGCGTATGAATCTCGGCTTGGTTCGTTTTAAGAAATTACTCTTACGCAAGAAGTAAGTTTTAGCATGAATAAGAAAATACTATTCTACTATACGAAGCTTGGTGTTGGTGGCGCGGAGAAGTCATTGATACGCATGATGAATGCCCTTAGCCGCGATGGGAACGAGATAACGCTTCTTACCAGATTTGGCAATGGAGAAAGCGAAGCTCTTCTAAGTCCAGAGATTCATAGGATTTCATTGTCTCGCAGTCGTATAGTTGATATTAGAAAATGTGGAACCTTTGAAAAATGCCGTATATTGATTCAACGCTTCTTTAATACTTGGAAGCTCAAAAATAGCAGGATGAAATATGATTTAGTTGTAACGGGCTTGCAGGGGTTATCCCCTGCATTTGTTCTCAACAATGTTAAGGCGGATAAGTATATGCAGTGTATTAGAAACGACTTAATGCAACTTAAGGCAAGAGAACGTGTTGTCCATACGTTACAACAGTATGTTAAAAAGACTGATGTATATTTATGTGTATCTGAAACGGCTGAGACATCGCTAAATGAATTGCTGCCTGAAACGGCAAGCAAGTCTTTTGTACTTTATAATTTCTTGGATATCAAGAAAATGCTTGATAAATGCGCCACTGCGGAAAGTCCTTTTGTCGGTGATGTTTTTAAGATTGTCAGTGTCTGTCGCATCGAAGATTCATCAAAGGGTGTCTTTCGGATGCTGAACATAGCAGAGCGTCTTGTAAAGGCCGGGTATCGCTTCAAATGGTATTTGGTTGGAGATGGCGCTGATGCGGAAAGACTGCGGACGGAGATTGCGACTCGTAAAGCGGAGGATTTCTTTATAATGGTAGGGCGAAAAGATAACCCATTTCCATTCTACAAATATGCCGATTTGGTTGCCGTGCCATCTTACCATGAGGGATTATGCGGTGTAGTCAACGAGGCGAAGGTCACTGGCGCAGCTGTGTTGGCCACGGAATTCTCTGGAATACATGAGCAACTTACCCATGGCGAAAACGGATGGATTGTTGAGAACAATGAAGATTCCATTTATAATGGCATCAAGACGTTAATGGATGATAAATTCCTGCTGAAGAAGATTAAGAATCAAGATTATCCAGTTGATATTCTCGATGACACAAAAAAGCTATTAAAGTTTTATCAACTACTTGGATGGAAATAAGCTGTAAATATATATGAAAGAGCGAAATTCATCTATTGATTTTTTGAAGGGATTGGCAATTCTGGCGGTGCTGCTTGTGCATACCGCGCAAAAATACCATCTGCCTTCTTCAGTCAAGTATGTTTGCTCTTTCGGGCAATATGGATGCCAAATGTTCTTTGTTATTTCCGGTTATCTTGCATACAAATCATTGAAAGATAGTTCTTGGGCTTTCTATAAGCGGAGGCTACTCTCCATTGTGCCAGGGTATTGGTTAACCATTGCCTTGTTTTTGGTAATTACATTTGCGTGGGCTAGCTTGGGGCTTTCGCCACAATATGCGCAATGTCGCTCATTTAGTGGGATAACGGCAAATGCATTACTTTGGCATGGATTTCTTCCGTTCTGCATAAATAAAGTAGTTCCCGGAGGGTGGTACATCGGGACACTCGTCGTCTTATATGCTTTGACGCCATCATTGAAACAATGTCTAAAAATAGTCAATAGACCTATTGCCTTTGGTGTGTTCTTCGCTATGTTAATTTTGCTTGACATTGTGTTTCAGTATTGTGTTTCGAGAATAAATGGGATGTCAGAACTTTCAGGAAACAACCATTTCCTTTACTTTTTCTTTCTTAACCAATTGCCGTGTTATGTAATCGGTCTTTATATTGCAAAGAGTGAGGATTGCACTGCTGGAGAAAGACGGGGGGGTATCCATCCTTCACTATACCTATTCTTTGGTTTGTTGCTGCTTGTTCTTGCATTTGACCTGACATTATTCACTTGGGAGCTCTCCCCTATGCTGCTGCCGGCCCTTGTAGGAGTAGCTTCTGGTCTTATCCTTGCGGCTTTTAGCCAGAATCCACTTGACTTTGCGAGAAAACAGGGAATCTGTTCAATGTTCTTTCACAGTATTACTGTTTATGGACAGTTTTCCTATAGCGCCTATTTAATTCATACCTTGTTTGCCTACTATTTTGCCTATATTGTCAATAAATGTTGCGCAAGATTTGGAATAAGCCATGATCTTTTACTATTTATTCCAGTGCTTATCATCGTTATCTTCCTAACATTTTTTACAGCAAAGATATATGGAAAGATAATTCAACTTATTACCGCATTTTTCGAAAATTACATGACCTCACATTCCCGACGCATTGATTTATGGAAATAATACGAAAGCTTCTCGATTGCTTCACTTCGCCCAAGGAACTGATGAGAAAACGTATCGCGCTGTACCGTTCGCGCGGCACAAGAATAGGGGAACGTTGTTATATTGGCGCAAACGTTACCCTTGGCAGGGGGGGTAAGGATCCAATTGTGATAGGAGACGACTGTGTCCTTACGGGATGCACAATTCTTGGGCATGATGCTTCACCTGCATTGTTCTTGGAGGAGTTACAGGGAGAAGATATTTTTAATAGGAAATCCTTCAAGCGAGAAACACGCATTGGGAACCATGTTTTTATCGGCGTTAATGCAGTTGTCTTGCCTGGCCTAACGATTGGCGACAACTGCATTGTCGGAGCAGGAGCTGTTGTCACTAAAGACGTTCTTTCAAATTGCGTAGTAGCAGGCAATCCTGCCAGAGTTATTTCATCTATTGAGGATTTCAAGTCCAAATACCGAAAGCTTTATCAAAGACATCCTGAGTTCTTTTATGTAGGTAATAATATCATCCAATAGATTTCAAGGAGAAGTTAATGTCACAGAAATTCCCAATCAAGTTGTACTGGTATCGCTCTCGAGAGAACTTTGCAAGATACATTGATAATTATCTTCGCGGAGAGGTGCATTTTTCTTCATGGAAAGATGTTAATGATCCGATGGAAGGTTATTTTCTCTATTATCCTCAACACGATAGTATCGAAAGACTAATAGGGGAGAAAAGTAAGTTTAAAATCTGTTGCTTTTCAAAGAGTTATTCAAACTATCTTTTATGGTCATACTATGCCCAAGGCCATACAGGTGTATGTCTAGAATACGAAGTTTATGAACTCCCCCAAAACATAATTAAAAGATGTATAAAATACAGGAAGAGCATTCCAACATTCGATAACACTAAAACAGATAAAGAGCAGGCAATTGATTGTTTAACTCATAAGTTAGTTTTCTGGAGAAAGGAAGAGGAAATCAGACTTCTATCATATAATTCTCCAACCTCTGATATGGTAATCGGAGAATTGCAAAGTATTACCATCGGCAGACGTTTTATTGAGGTAATTGGAGATAATGACCATAAAAAGATATTTGACAATTTACGCTCTTTTAAGCAAAATAACCCTGCATTTCCTATTTTTGAAATTATGAACATAAATCCAGATGGGACAATGGAAAGAACTAGAACGCATAAGTTCGGATGAATTCCATTCAAAGATACAATGCTACAAGAAAGCCAATTATTACAAATAAAGAAAACCACTATCAAAAATGTAACATTGAAATAGTCAATGCTTTTCAACTCCTACATATTTGTCCTTGTTTTCTTGCCATTAGTGTTATGTGGCTATTTTGCTCTTAACCGCTATGGCAAGGAGGAAGTTGGCAAGTTGTTTTTGATTGGAGCTTCGCTTATTTTCTATGGTTACTTTAATTGGTCATATCTGATTATAATAGTTGTATCCATAATAGTCAATTATCTATTAAGCCAGTGGCTTTTGAAAGAGCCAAAACAGCACTTACGTTGCTTTGCTCTTCTTATCGGTCTTATTTTAAATTTGGGGGGACTATTCTATTTCAAGTATATTGATTTCTTCCTAAGCAATTTCAATTCAGTGCTTCATTGTAATATCAGGCTTCTGCATGTAGCCTTGCCACTTGGCATCTCGTTCTTCACTTTTCAGCAGTTATCATACGTAATCGACAGTTACAAACATTCCAGTGGAATATCCCGATATCATTTTAAGGACTATGCTTTATTTGTTACCTATTTCCCGCAATTAATAGCAGGCCCAATCGTCACGCACGATGAGATGGTTCCGCAGTTTGCGGACAAAACAAGAAAGCGCTTTTCAGCGGATAACTTTGCCTGCGGAATTTACGGATTTACACTTGGACTGTCAAAAAAGGTCATCTTCGCTGATTCTTTGGGGCGCGCCGTGAATACCGCCTATGCAGATGTTAGCAACTTGACTTGTACCAGCGCGGTGTTTGTCATGTTAGCTTACACATTGCAGATATACTTTGATTTCAGTGGCTACTGCGACATGGCAACTGGCATTGGCAAGA
>JAEEGL014939633.1_pt1 | contig 15295 bp, 14 predicted proteins | sample 9134231 | NCBI WGS metagenome assembly JAEEGL01 (sample SAMN16246548, study PRJNA631951) | gut metagenome | biome: gut microbiome; feature: rumen; material: fiber-attached | host: Bos | place: Iran: Karaj | collected 2018-10 | reverse complement strand
TTTAGTTTATTTTTTTTCTAGTTGTTACTTAAAATTTTAGTTAGATAAACATAATAATAAGTCAAAAAGGTAGAAATATGAAAATAATCGGAGTTATAACAGCACGCTATAAATCAACAAGGTTTCCGAGAAAGATTTTTGACCGATGTCTTAGAAAACTAAAATTTTTAAGTTAGTAATAGATTAAGGATAAATACCATGAAAACCGTTGCATTTGTACCTATAAAAATGAACAACGAAAGAACACCTGGTAAAAATACCAAGAAATTTGCTGATGGAAGTGCTTTAATAACAGTATTTCTAAGAACTCTAGTTAAAGTAAAAGAAATAGACTCAATATATGTCTTCTGTAGCAACCCTCAAATAAAAGATTATTTAATTTCAAATGTTCATTATCTTGAACGCCCAAAGTATTTAGACACTCAAAAAGCTACTCCACAAAACATTATAACCGAGTTTATGAATAGAGTAGAATCAGATATATACATGGTTTCCCACTGTACATCTCCTTTTGTTACAGCAGAACATTTTTCTGAAACAATAAATGCAGTAAAAAAAGGGAATCATGATTCCGCTTTTACGGCCGAAAAAATTCAAAAATTATTATGGAATAGCGACAATACTCCACTAAATTTTGATCCTACAAATATACCACGAACCCAGGATTTAAAACCTATTTATAACGAAGTTTCAGCTGCTTATGTTTTTAGAAAAGAAACTTTTCTTAAATACAAAAGAAGAATAGGTATAACTCCGTATATAACAGAAGTTTCAGGGATTGAATGTGTAGATATAGACTATCCTGAAGATTTTGAAATTGCAAACGCTATTTATATGAGTTTATTGAAGAAATAACGAGGTAGATATGAATCACGCTAAACTTTTGGATTGCACTTTAAGAGATGGTGCATATCTTATCGGGAAAAAATTTGGCAATACTACAATAAAAGGTATTATTTCCGGTCTGCTTAATACTAGAGTTGATTATATAGAAATAGGATTTTTCCAAGATGATGAATTTGGTGACGGAAAAACTGTTTTCAAGAATTCATCTGATGCCAAGAGGTTTATTCCAAAAGATAAAAAAGGAAGTTTATTTACTGTCTTAGCTGATTACAGCCGTTTCAGTGTTGAAAACCTGGATGAGTGTGACAGTGAGTCAATAGATGGTGTGAGAGAATGTTTTTTCAAATTCGAACGTTTTGATGCTGTGAATGCTTGTAGACAAATAAAGAATAAAGGTTATAAGGTATTTGTCCAGCCAGTTGATATTCTTGGTTATACAGATATAGAACTTATAGAATTTATCAATCTAATAAATGAAATAGAACCTTATTGTTTTTCTATAGTTGATACTTTTGGAAGTATGTATCAAGAAGACCTTCACAGAATTTTCGAGATTATAAATCATAATCTTATACCGACTTGCAAAATAGGTTTTCATTCTCATAACAATATGCAGTTATCTAGCTCGTTGTCACAAGAGTTTATAAGATTAACAGCAGGGAAACGTGAATGTATAATAGATGGAACTATTTCAGGAATGGGCAGAGGTGCAGGGAATACTCCAACAGAGCTGATTGCACAATATATGGTTTCACAGCTAGGTTATAACTATGATTTAGATGCTTTGTTAGATACTATCGATGGTTATATGGATAACATAAGGTCACGTTGTACTTGGGGCTATACCACACCATATTTTGTTGCTGGCTGTTATAGTGCTCATGTAAATAATATTTCCTACCTTTCAAAGAAAAACAGTATAAGGTCAAAAGACATAAGATTTATTCTTAATAAAATAGGTTCGTTAGCAAGAAAGCGATATGATTATAATTTACTAGAACAGACTTATATGAATCTTATAGAGTCAGATATAGACGATACAAAATCAATAAAAAAACTTAAAGAAAATATAGGTGATAAACCTGTTTTAATTATGCTTCCAGGAAACAGTATAAATGTTGAACGAGATAAAATAGATGATTATATATCTAATAAAAAACCTGTAATTATTACTGTTAATTTCATACCAGAAAACGTAGTTTCTGATTACATTTATATAAGTAATGTAAAACGGTATTTATACTGGAATCAGAATGATAAATTTCATAATCATAGAAAAATTATTTCTTCTAATATAAAAAATAATTCTGACAATCATAATGAAATCATTGTTTCTTTTTCTAAATTGATTAAATGTGGTTGGGAACATCTGGACAATTCCGGCTTAATGCTATTACGTTTGTTAGACAGAATCGGAGTTATAGAAATAGCTATTGCTGGTTTTGATGGGTATTCTTATTCTTCGGAAGGAACTCCAAATTATGTTTCTGATTCACTTGAACTTTCTTCTACAAAGAAAGACCCGATTCAGACTAATACGGAAATAGAGTCTATGCTTGAAGATTATTTCAATACAAGAATTAATAAAAATACTGCTGTAAAGTTTATAACAACTTCAAGATTCTCTAGAAGTTTAAAATAATAATTGATAAAAATAAAAAAGGTGGAACCATAAACTTGATTAAATTCCTTGTAATGGATGTTGATGGAACTTTAACAGATGGTAAAATATATATGGATGAAAGCGGCGAATTATTTAAAGCATTCAGCATAAAAGACGGTTGTGGAATAAAAGATATACTTCCAACTTTGAATATAGAACCCATAATTATTACAGCAAGAGACAGTAAAATACTTGAAAACCGCTGTAAAGAGTTAAACATTACAAAATTATATCAAGGAATTAGAAATAAGATTCAAAAACTAAATGAAATAATATATGAATATAATAAACTAAGCAATACGTCTTTAACTTATACCAATGTCGCTTATATAGGAGATGATATTCTAGATTTGCAGTGTATGAAGCCAATCAAAGAAGCAGGTGGGTTAATTGGCTGTCCTGCTGACGCTGTAAAAAAAGTTAAAGATATATCTTCTTATATTTGTAAAAGCAAAGGAGGAGAAGGAGCAGTCAGAGAATTTATAGACTGGCTGCTCAAAAAGAATAAACGGATTGACACGCCAATGATTGCTTTCAGCAATCACCCCCATCAGTCACTACATGATAGCTCCCCCACCGTTCGTAGAATAGCGTCTTTGGATCGCAATAACAGATTAGTCAAGAACAATCTTCAAGAAAGAGTCAATGAGGCAATCTCTTATATTTCAAAGCTAAATCACAAAGTTCTTAAAGAAGGGAAATACGAAGTCTCTGATGATTTCTACTATATTGTAAAGAAACTTGAAACACATTCAAGAGAACAAAATATTTTCGAGTCGCACAGACAATATATTGATATTCAATGGGTAATTGAAGGTCTGATGGCTATAGAAACTGCGGATATTTCCACTTTGATCATAGAGAAAGAATACGATTCCGAAAAAGATGTTTCATTATGGTTAAAACAAGAAAACCTTATGCATACCATTTTATCGCCTGGAAGTTATGCTGTTTTATATCCAAATAATGCCCACATTTCAGCTATTGCAGTAAACAATCAACCGCATAAAATCAAGCTTTTAGTTGGTAAAATAAGAATATAAATAAAAGACATGAACAGCAGGTATAAATATCTAATAAAGAATACAAGCATTTTTGCAATAAGTTCTTTTTCTTCTAGATTACTAAGCTTTTTTCTTGTTCCTTTATATACTGCTATCTTAACAACATCTGAATATGGTATTTTAAATTTAATAACTACAACTGTTTTTCTCGGAATACCAATAATAACTCTAAATATAGTAACATCTGTTATGAGATTCACAATGGAAGAAAATACATCAAAATCTGATGTTGCTCAAATTGGTGTAAAATATTTAATTAAAAGTTTTTTTATTGCAGGAGCAATTCTATTAACTTGTTATACATTCAAATTAATTCCATTGATTTATGGATTAGAATTATTTGTATTTTTATATTTTTCAACTGCTATCTTTAATCAGTTTTTGGTTCATTTTACAAAAGGATTGGAAAAAATAGTAGATTTAGGTATTTCTGGAATAATTTCAACGATTACAGCTTTAACTAGTAATATTTTATTATTAGTTGTTTATAAATTTGGAATGAAAGGTTTTTTAATAGCTCAAATATTATCAAGTTTAGTAGGAATAATATACCTATCTATTAGGATTCATTTTTGGAATTATTTAAAGAATTTTAAAATAAATAAAGTCTTAGAAAAAGAAATGCTTTATTATTCTACTCCTTTAATAGCCAATGCCATAAGCTGGTGGATTACTTCAGCTTCGGATAGATATATTGTAACTTTAATAAATGGAACAAGCGCAAATGGATTATTATCAGTTTCATATAAAATACCTACAATAATTAGTGTTGTAGAATCTTTTTTTTCTCAAGCTTGGCAAATATCAGCAGTCAAAGAGTATGAAAAAGAAAACTCTGAACAATTTTATAATAATATGTTTTTATATCAGCAATTAATGATGGTTATATCTTGTTCAATATTAATATTATTAACTCGACCTTTAGCCACTTTTCTTTTTGCAAAAGATTTTTATCCTGCTTGGCAATATGTTCCACTGCTTTTGTGTAGCAATGTTATTTCATCAGCAAGTGGTTTTATTGGAGCAGTTTTAGCCGCAAAAAAAGATTCAAAAACCATGGCAAAATCAACAATTATCGGTGCTTTATCGAATACTATATTTAACATACTATTAATATATTATGTAGGAATACAAGGAGCGACAATAGCAACATTAATTTCAACACTCATCATTTTCTTTATTAGAAGAAACTCAGTCAAAAATCTTTTCAAACCAAACACAATTATTAAATTACTAATATTATGGACCTTAATAGTATTACAATCTGTTTTCGAAATTTATATACCTAATTATTATATTCAAATATTAATCATACTTGTAATACTGTTTATTCAACGTGACATATTAACCCAAATATTTAAATCAATTCTTTTAAGAAAGGCAAAAATATGGAAAATAAATTAAGAGAAAAAATACATTTGTTTTTAGAAAGACATCCTGATTTACAGAGTATTGCTAGATGCGTTATGAATCTATCTTTTTATAGGCGTATTTTTGGTTATATTTATGAAAATAATATTATAAAAAAACACCCTGAGTATATAGATTTAATAAAGCAAAACATAGAATTTAAAGAAAAATATACAGGCAAAAGATGCTTTATAATAGGTAACGGTCCTTCTCTTAAAAACATAGATTTTTCTCTTTTAGAAAATGAATATACCTTCACTGCAAATCAGTTACCTAAAAATCCTAATTTCCCAAAATTAAAAACGAATTTTCATATTTGGTCAGACGCTAGATTTTTTGATATAAATAAAAATAATTCTGAAGACTTAGAATTATTAAATACGATGAAGTCTGTTAATACAGATAATAATAAACCAATAGTTTTCTATGAAATATTTGCTATACCAATGATTAAACAATTTAACCTAGATAAAAATCTAAATATTAAATATTTTATTAGTAATAATTTTGTTACTTTAAAAGAAAAAAAAATAGATTTTACATCTTGGACTCCCAATTTACCTACTGTTGTTCAGCACGCTATTTGTCTAGCTGTTTTTATGGGATTTAGCGAAATATATTTATTAGGCATTGACTGCACCACAATTATTAATGTTATTAATGGTAAATTAAAAACTAGCGAAAAAGCTCAATATACCTATAATATAAGCGATAATGAAAAAAAACGATTAGAAAAAATTGCGAATATGACCTCTATAAGAAGTGAACTATACTCTAATTTAAAACTATTCGATGTTTATCAAGATATATATAATTATTGCAATAAATATAATGTGAAATTATATAATGCAACGAATCCTTCGCTTTTAGAATGTATTCCAAAAATAGACCTAGAAAATATTTTAGTAAAAAACATTAAGTAAATTCTAATGTTTTTTTACAATCTAATAAAGGAAATAACAACAAAGTATTCTATATATATTAAGATATAATTAGAAAAATCGGGTTATTAAGTTCTTTGTTTATTTTTGATGCCTTTTAAATTTAAAGAAAATTTTTTTGATTAAACAAATAAGCTTGTATCTAAAAGATATTGGCACAATTAAATTATAGTAAGTAATCGGCTTTCCACCAAAAGCCAACTTAAACTGGTCTATACCATTAGGTTCCTTAAAACTATGTATACCACCCCAATCATATACAGTAACACCTATAGATTTTAAGTATTCCATATCACACCAATGTAAGTATTTATTAGCACGCCCAATTGCTTTACAAGTTTCTTTATCTTGTATTCTAAAATTTGAACAAGAAAATAATAATCGGCTATTATTTCCATAAAATACATAAGCATGAAAGACTGTTCTTGATTTATTAATTGATGCTGTTGAAATCATTAATTTATTTTGTTCGGCATACTGTTTTAACATACTCAAGTTAAGTTTTGATGAAACCCCCTTTTCTCTATACATTTCTTCATACATTGAAGCAAATTCTTGTAATAAGATATAATTCTTCATAATTTCAGAAGAATTAAAAAATTCTATTACCACATCTTCTTTTTTTGCCCTCTTAATATGATAATTAAAAGTTTTATTGATTTTTAAATTTTCAATGGAACCACTTAAATCAGTAATCAAACTATTTTGTTTATTTATAATAATAAATCTATTATTAATCAGTGTTTTTGGGAAAGCGACAGCATGTACAATGGCATAATCGCAATTTGATATTGAATTTATACAATCAATATCTTCAAACCAAACATCTTTATGATTAAAAAATTTACCTTTAATATCAATTCGCATTTATATACTCCTTTAAACAAAAACCTTCAAAATTCAAGTTTTTCACATTTTGAAATAGTTCTTCAATGCATATATATAGCTTTTCAATGTCTTCATCTGTACGAAAGCTAGGGCTGCCATTCGGCATCAATTCAGACGAATGAATCATAAACATAGCATAATCTCTGTTTGGATTAACAGATATAGTATTTAAAACTTTAATCAAAGGCTTAACACTTGCATTTTTAGCAGGTCTAAGCCATTGCATTCTGCCTTTACAAAAACGATATAATTCACCTAAAAAATTTTTTAAAGAATGTATATGATTAAAGTCTACAAAACGAAGCTTTTCTATAGTTAGAGGCAATTCTAGAATTTTATCATAAATATAATACGAATTATTCAGAAATTTAGTATAATCAGTGCCACCTAATCCTGTTGCACCAAGAGATTTTTGCCAGTTTACTCCTGGAGTTACAGAACAGTCTATTTTATACCCAAACTTAGAAAGAAGTTTAAAATAAACTTCGTTGGTTGCCCATCTTCCACTTCTGTGAGAAACAGGTGCTTTGCCAAATTTCTTTGTTAAAAGTTCTGTAATATTAGCTATTTTAGCTTCCATTATATCTTCTGGATATTCTATTAAATAGGAACGCTCATTTGTAACCTTGTTTAATTCATAATTTGGTGGTGTATTCCAAGCATGTAAATGCATACCTATTTCACACAATCCCTTATCTTGTTTCTCCTTAAAGTATTCAACCAAAAAAGGATTACAAGCCATTTTATAAGTTGTAAGCCAAGTAGGTTTAAACCCATATTTTTCACAGAGCTCTTGAAATCTAGGTAAATACTTAGAATTTTCAGTCGTTGGCAGCTGGTTTGGATTCCACTGATTATCTTCCTCTGTATCTAAAGTGATTATAAATGCTTTTTTATTCATTTTCATCACCATTGAAATATTTTAAATACATCTCTTTGCATTTTTGAGACATAGCATGAACTTCGTAATCTGCTTCTGTAAATCTAGGTTCTTCATAAGACACATTTTCACTAAGAATTGCATTTGCCCAATCATCTGTTGTTGCATTTTCCCTCATTGAAACGACTTTGTTTTTTATAATACTTTCCTTCGGAACACCGGCAGAAATAATACATTTACAATTACAAGTTTGAGCTTCCATCAACACCAATGACATAGACTCACTATGGGAAGTCAAAAGAAAAATATCAGAAGCACAATATAAAGGAATAGGATTATCTAAGTTGCCAAGAAATCTAACTTTTTCTTTTATTCCAAGTTTTTCTGAATAATTAATTAATGACTCTTTTTCTAGACCCTCTCCAGCAATCAACAATACACCATTTGCTCTATTATCTATAACCTTTTTAAAAATTTCTAACATTAATGGGTAATTCTTTACCTTATCTAACCTTCCGCAAGCACATAAAACCAAAGAATTTCCATCTACATTAAATAGTTTTCTTGCTTCTTCTTTAGAAACAATATTATTTCTTATTTTTTCAAAATCTACACCATTATGAAGCAATTCATAAGGTTTAAATTTATAGTATTGTTGAGCAATTTTTGCTTGTTCTTCATTAAGGCAAACAGGTATAAAATTAAAATAGTTAAATGCCAATCTAGCAAACCAATATTCTAAACCTTTTACTCTAAATGGATTGCTATGTAATGTAAAAAAGACATTTTTGCAACCAGTATATAAAATTGGTAATAAAGTCGATTTAATTAGGGGTGTAATATGACCATGAATTATATCAGGGTTAAAATCTTTTAATTTTTTTATAAATTCTAATTTTGATACAAACTGATTTTTTACTTTTGCTAGCAAGGAATTAGATTTATAACCAAAATATAATGCATTATACTTATTTTTTTGTATTTGTTTATCACACCAAGAATCACTTTTTTTATCTAACACGAATAATCGAATATCTAAATTTGGCTCATTATATAAATCAAACAAATAATTTAATATTATTCTCTGTGCCCCACCATCTTTCATGTGACCTATTAAAAAAGCTATTTTTGTTCTATGCATAAATATTATTATTCAAACCATTCTGGATGAATACTTTGTAAGTATTTCTTTTTTTCTTTTGCTGACATATTTTTCGTTTGGAAAAATTCTCTTTTATTTAATTTTTCCATAAACAAATCTATAGTTGAAATTGATTTTGCAGGAACACCTGCAACAACAGTATTGTCTGGAATATCTTTTGTTACAACACTGTGAGCAGCAATAATTACATTATTACCAACAGTTACACCTGGCATTATTAATGAATCAAGTCCTATTAAAACATTATCACCAACGACAATTGGAGCAAAAGTATCCAACATATTATATTTTTTTTCTATCCCCCTAGCACACCAAATACCACCTTCATGAGTTATAAATTTAACCCCAGAAGTAATGTCTACATGGTTACCAATTTTAATCAACCAAGGTTCTGTTCCAAATACCTTTAAAGGGTTAGCTAGAATTTGACAATCATTTCCAATTTTAACCCCTAATCTTTTTGAAAATAAAACAGCATCTCCTTTAATATACATAAACCAAATATATTCAATTATTTGATATATAGTTTTGAATAATCTAGTAAACTTATTGGTTTTCATAAATACATTTCCTTATATCTGTAATTAAAATCTAATGATTGATTTGGTATTTTTATCTGATTTTGATAGCTATAAAAGCCCTTCCCAGCCTTTACTCCAAGAGCACCACCCCTAACCATTTTTCTTAATAAAGGATGAGGTCGATATTTACTATCACCAGTTTCACTATGGATTACTTCCATGATAGCTAAACATATATCCAACCCAATTAAATCTCCTAATTCTAATGGTCCCATAGGATGATTAGCTCCTAATTTCATAGCAGAATCTATACATTCTATATCTGCAATTCCTTCAGCATAAAGACCTATCGCTTCATTTATCATAGGAATTAGTATTCTATTTACAATAAACCCAGCATTCTCTTTTGCAATTACAGATTCTTTCCCTATAGACTTAGCTAAATTTAAACATTTTTTTATACAAGCTTTTGAAGTATTTAATCCAGGTGTAATTTCAACTAACTTCATAACACTAACAGGATTAAAAAAATGCATTCCAATAACATCGTGTTGAATACCACTTGCTATTTCTGTTATAGAAAGAGATGAAGTGTTGGTTATAAAAACACAATCAGGTTTACAAATAACGTCTAATTGTTGGAATAACAAATGTTTTTGTTCTAAATTTTCAGATATTGATTCAATTATATATTCACATTCATTACATTTATCTATTAAAGAAGGTTGGATTCTACTTATTAGTTCATTTTTATAATCTAATGTTAATTTATTTTTTTTTACTTTATCATCTAGATGTTTTTCTATCATTTTCAATCCATTTATTGAAGATTGAAAACTTGAACCACATAATAAAATGGAATTGCCATCGACTTTAGCAAATTGTTGTGCTATGCCGATACCCATTATTCCTGCGCCAACAATACCAATAATCATACTAATAAACCTATAATATATTTAACAAAACCTTTTTATTATTATCAAACACATCATAAAAAAAATCTAATCTTTCACATATATTCCACATAAAGAATTTACATTTACATTTACCTTAACTTTTAAGAAATTCACCTAAATCTATATTAAGCTTTTAGTTTATTTTTGTCAATTTTCATATCATACTATCGATACAAAATACCAATCTATAAGTTTATTATTGGAAATAGGAAAATAATAATTCTGAGTTAATATAGAATATTACCAATATATCATTGGCTTGTTATATATTATAGATGATATTTTTTTCTATGATTATTTTTAATATATTCAATACCACCCAATAATAAAACCAAATTAATACCACTAATTATAATTGTCGATTTATATAACAAAGTAAAAAAGCAGATAATAAAAGGATAAACCCTATAATCTTTCCCTGCTTGTTTAACCGCAATGAGAACAAACAATCCATTTAGAATAAAGAATCCAAGAATTCCATAATCCATCATCATCATTTTATAAGAAGAACCGCCACTTATTGTTTTAGCAAATCCACCACCATAACCAAAAAATAATTGTTTGTTTTGTAAAAAATTATTATAAAAAAAGCTATTACCTTTAGAATCTATTCTATTATCTGCATTTATTTTACCATTATCAAATTCTAATCTTCTTAAAATTCCTTGATTAAAAACAGGATTATCTAAATAATATAAGAATAAAATAATTATTACAAAAGAAATGAATAAACAAATTATTTTTTTTATATTTTTAATATTTTTAAGTAAAAAATAAACAATAATTAATGTTGCAAAAGCAATAGAGAAAGTTAAACAACCAGCTATGAATAAGACAATATTACTTATTTTTTTCATATTTAATTCATCAGAGCAAAGTAACAAAGCAATTACAACTCCATAAACTCCAGGTTCAGGAAATAAACCACATAATCTTAACCAAAAAAATCTTAAAGAGTAAATATAACAAAAGCCATAATCTATGTAATTAACCGCTTCACTAGGTTCATAGTAATCTACTATTCTAAAAGGGATTGGTAAAGCAAACAAAAAAGATAAATATCCTATAATGCCTAAAAGTGACATAATAATAATATATCTTCTATACAGTTTAAAAAGAAAATAAAATTGTTTTTTTTTCAGAACTAAAATATTAACAAATAAAGCACAATATAGAGAACCTACCGGATATATTGGATTATTTTCATACACATTAATTAAACACATTAAATAAAAGAAAATAGGTAAAATAATCTTAATTCCAATATTAATCCTGCAAAACAGCAAACATGATGTTGCAATAAAAACTGATATTCTTGATGTTAGCAATAAAAAAAACTTTAATATTTCTCCACTTAATGGGTTATATGGATTAGCAGCTGCACTACTAAGAATAATAACAGCCAAACACACAAAAAAAACAGCAATACTTTCTAATGCACTATTTATTTTATATTTTTTACTAATTTCAATATTGTTAACCATATATTTGAACTAAACACCAAAAGATTATTATTCTTTCAAAACTTCATTAAAATAGTCGTTCCACTGTTTATATATTTTTTCTGGTCTAAAAGCTTCAGCCGAACTTTTGGCCTCTTGTCCTAATTTGTTTTTTAGTTCAGAATTAATTAATAATGTTCTTATTGCATCAGCCATTTTATCTTCCTCTCTTACAGGAATTAATAAACCATTAATATTATTATTTATAAGGAATCTTGCCCCACCACCAGAGCAATCAGTAGAAATACAAGGGACACCTGCAGCCATTGCTTCCATTAAAGAATTCGGCATTCCTTCAAAATCAGACGATAATATAAAAATATCAGCTGTTTCTAATATTTTATCTGGTTGATTAGTTCTACCTTTTAAAAAAACTCTGCTTTCAAGATTCAAATTGTTAATTAAAGTAGATAGATTTTGATATTCATCACCAATACCATATATTTCTAAGATAGCTTTCGGAAATTCATCTTTAATTTTATTGAAACTATTTATTAGTAGAAAATGATTTTTTTGTGTGGCTAATCGTCCTAAAGTTACTATTTTTCCATATACAGGTTTTCTTTTAATCGAAAAGAAATCATCTCTTACAGGATTCACTATAATTCTTGATTTTTTTTGTAATGATTTTGGGAACCATTTTTTAGCTTCACTAGTTTGAAATACGCAACCATCAGCATATGGTAAAATTGCTCTTGAAATAAAATAACCGAATTTACCTCTATATTCTATTTTAGAATCGACTCTAACAGAGATAACCCTCTTTATATTTTTCAAACCCAATGTAGCAATAATGTTTCTTGTATTAGGCTGTTTCATAAAAGAAATAACTATTTCAGGTTTTTCTAATTTAATCACTTTTCTTAATTCATATATTCTTTTAAAATTGCGAATTATAAGATTTTTATTTATATTAACACTTGATTCAAGATAATATCTTTTCACTAAATTAGAAACTCTATATTCATTTTCGGTTTTAAAGGTATTCACCAATATAACCTCATTACCATTATTGACAAAGTAATTAGCAAGATTAGCCATTACTCGTTCTGCTCCGCCATCACTCAAAATATTAATATAAAACAATAATTTCATAAATATACCACTTTATATTCAATCAATATTTGGCAACGTGATCCAATTTCCAAGAACATTATCCCAATTACTCGGTTCAAAAGGAATAAATCCACTCCAGTGATAAAAAGTCAGTTCTCCTACATATACTTGGCCATTTACTTCATAAAAATCTACACGCAAATGTGACAAACCGCTATATTTGGCTATTTTTTCAGCAATATCTTTCATCAAATTTAAGTTTAGAGGTTTCGGTATTATACAACTACTATTAGAGTGCCCATTTTCAATATCAAGTTTTTTAAAATTCATGTCATAAAAGTTAAATTTTGTTTCTTCGTTTTTGTTTTGCCTATCAAAAGCAACAAACAATAGTTTTGGTTCCCCATTGAATGTAAAAATCTTATAATCCTTTAAATCCCTTGTTGAATCATTTTCCATATAAGACTCTGCTAATATTCTTGGTTGAACATCTTTATAAGGCCATTCTCTACCTTCATAAAAAAAATTATTATTTAAATGTTGATTGAGGATTTTTCTAGCTTCCCTTTTATTAAAGTATGCTTTATCTTTACAAATAACAACTCCCCCGCAATCATGAGTAGTTTTTAAAACATACGAATTTGGCAATTCATCGAAATTAATTTCATCAAAGGTATTCCAAACCCCATAAGATGGAATTACATATTCTTCACCTATTATTTTTGAAATATATTTTTTTGCTTCATACTTATCCACCATTATGTTATATATAGGCTTTCTATCATGTAATTTTAGCCACTGTATTTTTTCATTATAAGTATGAGGAAATCTCAAATTCGGCAACTTTTTAAAATGATAAAAGTATTTGATAGCAATATATAGTTTATCGGGAAAATATTGCATTATTTTTCTTAATAAAAAATTCATAAAATTTTCCTTTTAATTTGTAATAACTTCATACCATTTATCTAACACTTTGTTCTTCTCAAAGCATATTGATGTTTTTCTTGCTTCGTTACCCATTCTTATAGCTTCATTTCTATTTGAAAGCATATACTCTATCGCATCTTCCATTTGTTTTTGATTATCTATATCAACTAATAAACCATTTACACCATTATTTATATATTCATCAGAACCGGCACATTTTGTAGATATACATGGCAAACCCATCATCATAGCTTCTAATAAAGCGTTAGATAAGCCTTCATAGTTTGACGGCAAAACAAATAATGAAGCAGTTGCAATCTCTTGGTGAATATTGAATACATTCCCTTTTAATTTTACTTTGTCAGATAAATCTAATACATCAATCTGTTTTTTTAATTCTCTTTTTAAATTTCCTTCTCCATATATATCTAGTGAAACTTCAGGGAACTTATTAGCTATACTATTAACAGCATTTATCAACATTTTTTGATTCTTTTGTTCTGTTAATCTTCCAACTGTTACAATTCGATAATTAACAGAATACTTAGCTAAACAATCGACTGATATTGGGTTTGGAACTATGTATTTATTAGTTAAATTCAAGAAATCAAAATATTTTGAAGCACGATAAGTTTGAAAAACAATCGCCTTAGATTTAGGGTAAATAATATAAGAAATAAAATCTACTATTTTTGAGCGTCCATCTTTACTTGGATCATTTCTTTCTGATATAACTATTTTCGTATTTAAACCCAAAGAAGCTATGTGGGTTAATATGCCTATTCTTGCAACAAAAGAAAGAATAACATCAGGCTTAATTTCTTTTATATTTTTTCTTAAAAATTTTATCCATTTTGGTAATTTATCTAATCGTGAACCACCACCAAAGGTTAGATTAATTATTTTTATATTTTTATTTAAAGAATAACCGACTTCATTATATAGTAATAATGCTATATAAACATTCCATCCTTTTTCAGCAAAATAATTAGCTATTAGAGAAAGTACACGCTCGGCTCCCCCTCTACTCATACCTCCAATAACTATTAAAAGAGTTTTATTTTGCATATTTAATTATCTCCTTCAACTTACCTAGCTTAACCTAAGACTTCTTTATAAATATTCTCTATCTCTTTTTCAACAATGCTAATATCAAATTCTTTTATACGTTCTTTGTTGTATTTGCCCATAGAATCTCTTAACTGTGGGTTTAATGCTAATTTATTAATAGCATTAGCAAAACTATGAGAATCATTTACATCACAGAGATAGCCACCTATTTCGTTTTTAATTAAATCTTTATTGCCTCTAATATTTGAAACGACACAAGGTAAGCCAACAGCCATTCCTTCCATTAAAGAACGTGGTAATCCCTCTTGCAAAGTTGAAAATAAGAAAATATCAGAACAATGGAGTAATTCATTTATATCTGTTCTGTATCCTAGAAAATGTATTCTATCTGATACATTCAATTCC
>JAEEGL014340848.1_pt1 | contig 15295 bp, 18 predicted proteins | sample 9134231 | NCBI WGS metagenome assembly JAEEGL01 (sample SAMN16246548, study PRJNA631951) | gut metagenome | biome: gut microbiome; feature: rumen; material: fiber-attached | host: Bos | place: Iran: Karaj | collected 2018-10 | reverse complement strand
TGAGGATGCGCAGGCTGCATATGATAAATTAAAAGCAGATAAGATAACAGCTGCTCAGGGGAAGATAACGGAGGCGAATAAGAGAATAAGTGAAGTAGATGCAGCGATAAACACATTAGAGATAAATGACAAGAAGAAGGAACTGGGCTTCTCATCCGACCAAGGCTTATTTAGTAATGATATTACGTTAAAATCGGAATATGTTCAGGCGCAGGGCGGAAATTGGCCATATTTGGTTGTAGGCCCTGAAAACCCCGATCCTAATAAAGAATATCCTGTTCTTGTATTCCTTCATGGCGGCGGTAATGAATTTGGCGGTGGAGAATCAGAAATAAGAAATACATCCATGGCTCAAGTGTTAATCAACGGAAAACAACAAACGGTTGATTTGGCTAAATTTAACGGATATGTTATATTCCCGCAATCACAAGATACTTCAAGACCGCATTCTTGGAAAAAGCAAAGTGCTGTTTCACAAGTATGTAATATCCTCGATGATTTCCAATCCAGATATAACGTAAAAATAGATCAAGATAAAATCTCGTTATCCGGACATTGCGACGGTGCAATCGGTGTACAGTATTTTGCGGCGCATTTTAATGACCAACAAAATAAATATAAACTTCATAGAGCAGCTTTAATAAGCGGATTTGCTTCCAATACCAGCATAAATGAATCAAAAGTTGATGTAATAGGCTATTATGCACAAAATGATGAAAAAGGCAGTTTATCGTACATGCCCGGACTTGCCAAAAAATCTGATAAAGTAAAAAGTGTAACTTGTGTGCCGGGAGGACATGCTACAGCACCTGAACAGGCATATATTATAGATTCGGACAAAAACGGTAAATCGGATTATTTTGAATGGCTGTTTTCGTAATTAAAATAAGTATTTATACATAAAATTTCTATTCTTAAGTTAATATTTATTGCGAAAAAATCTACAATCCGTTACAATATAGCAATTTTTTTTCTTTATATGTTATTATGATTGTGTAATCAGAATAGAGGGCTGCGAAGTGGCTGTTACTAAGGTTTCATTCGGGACTGTTATAGCAGTATCCGGAAACCCGTATAAAATAAAGAAAATAAATGATATATTAATGCCGCATACAAGTAACGGAAGATTGATGATGAAAGATGTTACAAAAAAGTATGCTAATTCTCCTGCGGATGGTTTAATGGCAATGGCTGCTCAAAATGGGGATAGGGTAGAATTATATATAACCGGCGATGATGTGGAAAAAGTCCATAAAAAGAAAAAACCTTGGGATACAATCGACGGTATATTATCAAATTTAAAAACAAAAAATTCATATCTTAATGTTAATGGACTTTCTGTAGTTGAAGCTGCAAAAAGAATTTTGGAAAGTTAGTAAGGAGAGAGTAAATTATGATTAAAGGGTTTTTAAACGAATTCAAAGAATTTGCCATAAAAGGCAATGTAATTGACATGGCTATCGGTATTATTATAGGCGGAGCATTTTCTCCTATAGTTAATTCTTTAGTTAAAGATATTATTATGCCTCCGATTGGTATGGTTTTAGGAAAAGTTGATTTTTCAAATTTATATTTTGCATTGGGCGGAGACGGAACAAAATATCAAACGGTTGCTGATGCTCAAAATGCAGGTTTAGTTACAATTAACTACGGTGTATTTATAAATACATTAATTAGCTTCTTAATTGTTGCATTTGCAGTGTTCTTATTGGTTAAAGGTATTAACAAGCTTAAAGCTAACGATAAAGCTGAAGCCGCTGCAGAAGAAGCTGCAACACCAACTACAAAAGAATGCCCGTATTGCTTTGAAACTATTAATATTAAAGCAACGAAATGCCCTCATTGTGCATCTCAACTTCAATAATAATTGCAGGGCAATTTTAGATTAAAAAAATTTTTTAAATCTATATGGAAGATAAAAAAATAATAAGATTGCAAATAGAAAACAGTAAAAAGGAAGAACCTGAAAAGAAACAGGCGTCTTCCTTTTCACTGCATACAAATCCTATTTTAAAAAAAATGTTTTTGGAAAATACAAATACTAAAAAAACAAAGTTCTCTTTAAAAGATTGGTTTAAATAAAATATAAAATTTGAACAATAAAAAATATATGTAGTACAATATAGCCATGTACAGAAAAGCGTTTATTGATGTATATTTAAAGCATGGGTTTTCTTTTGATGAGGCAAGAAGTGAAATAGATTTTGCACTTGATACTCTTTTTAATTACGGATATAAAGATTTTATGCTTGGTAAATCGCTTGAACAATGGCAAACAGCAAAACTTAATAAGGTAATTGAAGAAAGAGTTTTAACCCATAGACCGATTCAACAAATTATAGGGCAGGCCTTTTTTTACGGAAGAAAATTCTTTGTGGATAAATATACTCTTATTCCAAGACCTGAAACTGAAATTTTGGTAAAAGAAGTACTAAATATTTCTCAAAATATTTTTAATCCCAAAATTCTTGATATTGGAACCGGAAGCGGTTGTATTCCCGTAACTCTGTTATTGGAAAATTCAAATATTATTGCAGATGCGATTGACATATCAACGGAAGCAGTTGAAACGGCTAAAAAAAATGCTTTGTTTCATAATATACAAAATAATTTGAATATATATAAATCAGACTTATTTGAAAATGTTACGTTAAAATATAATATTATAGTTTCCAACCCTCCGTATATTCCGTTAAAGGATAAAGATACTCTGCAAATTGAAGTTAGAGATTTTGACCCGCCGAATGCATTGTATACAAAAGACGAAAACGGTATAGAGTATTATGAAAAAATAATAAAACAATCAGATAAATTTTTGCTCCCAAACGGTTTCTTAGCATTTGAAATTGGGCAAAATCAGGCGGAAATAGTTTCAATACTGCTAAAAGAGTATAATTTTACAATTAAAAATATTGTTCAAGATATGAATAATATAGCAAGAGTAATAATTGCACAAAAAAGATAATTCTTATCATTTTTAATTTTGGCTATGTTATTGTATAATAGGGTAGATAGACAAAAGGAAAGATTGAGGTAGAAAATGGCAAAATTTGTATGCAGCGTTTGCGGATACACAGTAGAAGCGGATAAAGCACCGGATAAATGTCCTATGTGCGGTGTTAGTGCTGATAAATTTAATAAGGTAGATGATACAAAAGGTTTAAGTTGGGCTACAGAACATGTAATCGGAGTAGGTAAAGACGTTGATGCAGAAGTATTACAAGGTTTAAAAGACCACTTTGCAGGTGAATGTACAGAAGTTGGTATGTATCTGGCAATGAGCAGACAAGCTGAAAGAGAAGGATATCCCGAAGTAGCAGAAGCTTATAAGAGATATGCTTTTGAAGAAGCTGAACATGCTGCTAAATTTGCAGAATTATTAGGTGAAGTTGTTACGAATTCAACCAAGAAAAATCTTGAAATGAGAGCTGAAGCAGAAGCCGGTGCTTGTGCCGCAAAAATGGCTATTGCAAAAAGAGCTAAAGAATTAGGCTATGATGCTATTCATGATACAGTTCACGAAATGGCAAAGGATGAAGCTCGTCACGGACAAGGTTTCCAAGGTCTTTTAAAAAGATTATTTTAGGAAATATAGTTATTGAGAATAAGAACCGCAATTTGCGGTTCTTATTTTTTTATTAAATTTTGTAACAAGAAATAATAATATTGAAATCACTCCATTAAAAATTTTTTAATTATTATGTATACGAAAAAAGTGGAGGTAGTATTTTATGTCGTCAGTTAATGCATTTAATTCGAGATTTAATGTATATCAACCAAAAACGATGGATTTGGATAGAGATGCGGATAAAGATTTGGACTTTGACCGTGATTTAGACCGTGATTTGGACCGTGATTTAGACCGTGATTTGGATCGTGATTTGGATTTGGACTTAGATAGAGATTTGGATTGTCCGTCACTGTCATTGGTAGCATAAAACCGATTAAAAGTTCTTTAAGGTAAGATATATATGGTAAATTCAGTAAATAATATAACAAGATATAATCAACAACAAACTTCGCAACATATAAAACAATCATATGTTGCAGAAGGTGTTGATACTGAATTTGCAAACAGCATATTTAACAGTTACGAAAATATGCGCCAATATTCGCCAAAAGTGCTACAAGCATTAGCAAAGATTGATAATATCATAATTTTGAAAGATAAAAATTCAGAAATTCCTGATGAATTTTCAAAAACCAATGAAAAATTTCAAAATTGTGCATTAGATGCATTTGGTTTTATTTCCAGAAGAGATAAAGCAATCGTCGTTGTCGAAGATAACCACGAAAGAAAAAATGCAGAATTGGAAGGCAGTGTTCTGCTTCAGGGTGAAGATACAGTCACTCATGAAGTAGGACATCTTGTAGATAATGAATTATCTTCTACTGATACATTTAAACAGGCATATTTAGCAGATTTAAAAAATATTTATTCTATGCTTCAACAAGATGATGCCAAAGTTTGCGGTGAAAATGTAAAAGAGATGATGGCATATTTAAAGCACTATGTTGAAGGTGTTAATTTTGAAGATGGCATTGATGAATCTGATATTACCAGAGAAGGTTTAAGGGAAAATTTTGCCGAATGTTTTTCTACTATAGTAGATTCTAATCCTGCTAAAATTAATGAAATATATTCTTCTTTATTCCCTAATACTATGAAAACTACAAAAGAATTTATAGCATAATTAACCGATTATAAAAAATATGATATAATCGGCATATGAATAAATTATTTTGTATAGTTGTTATCTTTGCTGTTTTTATTACAAGTTTAATGCTTGTCAAAACATTTATTGACATTAATTCATTACCTAAAAATACTTTTGTTTTGAATGATAATGTTGATATTCCTTCAAAAGACGCATTAAATCGTCTGCAAGGCGGATTGCAAATAAAAACTATAAGTAATCCTATATATAATCAAACAAAATTTACCGACTTTGATGATTTTATTCATTATCTTCAATCAACATACCCGTTGATTTTTTCCAAATGTGATGTCGAATATATCAACAATTATAATGTTGTAATTAAATACAAAGGAATTAATGAAGCTTTAAAGCCCAATCTTTTAACTGCTCACTATGATGTTGTTTCGGTTAAAGATGAAGCAAAATGGAAACATCCTCCGTTTTCGGGATATTATGATGAAGAAAATATATATTCAAGAGGAACAATTGATGATAAAGGTTCCGTATTTGCTATTTTAGAAGCTTTAAATTCTTTATTAAAAGAAGATTTTCATCCTCAGGCTGATTTATATGTTGCCTTTTCTCATACTGAAGAAACGGGTTCCGGTGAAGGGGCAATGCAGATAATTGAATATTTCAGAGAAAAAAATATTAAATTTAGTACGGTTGTTGATGAAGGCGGCAGAATAGTTAATAAGAACGGTCAATATTTTGCCTTTGTTGGTACGGCAGAAAAAGGAAGACTGTTAACTAAAATTACGGTTTTCGGTAAAGGCGGGCATGCCTCAAGTCCTTCAAACAATCAGGCTACCAAAAAACTTGCAAAACTTATGTTGGCTGCTAATTCAAATAAAATGTCGTCACATATTTCAAAAGAAATAGAAGAATATTATAAACAAACTTATAACAGTTATGGATTTTTAACGAGATTTTTAATTTCTAACAGAAAATTACTAAGACCGTTTTTTATTTGGAAATTGTCCCGAAATAATGAAGATAATGCTCGAATTCGTTCAACATTGGCTGTTACGATAATAGAAGCGTCAAATGTACAAAATGCCGTTTCTGATGATGCTTCAATGCTTATAGATTCAAGAATTTTACCGGGGCAATCCACTGATGACGTGAAGCTGTTTATAAATAAGCTTATTAAGAAAACAATTCCTGACGAAACTGTTAAAATTGAATATTTAACATTTATGGAACCCAGTATATCTTCAAATATTTATTCGGAAGAATATAAAAAGTTAGTTAAAAATATTCAACAATTATATCCTGATATAATTGTTGCGCCATATTTAACACTTGGCGCAACTGATGCAAGAGATTATGCGGAAATATCAGATAATACATACAGATTTCTGCCTTGTGTTCTTACTCCCGAACAAGCAGGACTAATGCATTCTGACAACGAATATATCTCAGTTAAAAACTGGGGAAGAATGATAGATTTTTATAAAGAATATATTATGGATAGATAAAATCTTTTATTTTTTACTTCAAATTCGCTCGTTATCGCTCGACTATACTCTGCTGAAAATCAGCAAAAAAAAATGAAGCTTATGCTTCAAAAAATGGTACTCCCAAGGGGATTTGAACCCCTGTCGCATCCGTGAAAGGGATGTGTCCTAGGCCTCTAGACGATGGGAGCCTATTTACAGTTATTAGTTTAACTAAAGCATAATTCATAGTCAAGCATTTTATTTAAAAATTTTTAATATTTACTATTACTATATTGATATACTCTTTTATATTTAAAAATAATCCTTATGATTTGCCTAACGGGTTATATCGTTAGCTTTAAGTTTCTTTTATTTATTAAATATGACAGGATTATCTAAAAAAAATTATAAAAATATGACTTTGACAGATTTGATTATCTCTTCGCAGCAAAATGATTATAATGCCGTAGAAGAATTGATAAAAAGAGAACAAAAGAATATTTATGCCTCTTTTTGTTATCTTGGTGCTTCAAAGGAAAATATTGCGGATTTAACTCAAGAGGTATTATTTCGCATGTCGAAAAACATTAAAAATTTGAAAAATCCAAGAATGTTTAAATCTTGGCTGGGGCAAATTATAACTCATTTATTTTATGATGAACTCAGAAAAAAACAGCATTTCCCTCCTGCTATATCAATAGACAGTTATTGGTTAAATGATGAGGAAGATTCAGCTTTAAATATTTGTGATAATCACCTTAAACCTGATGAGCGTACAGTCGGAAAAGAATTAACCGATGTTATTCGGGAGTTAATTTGCGCTTTACCCGAGCATTTTAGGATTGTTATTATCTTGCGTGAATTGCAAGGTTTAAGTTATGAAGAGATAGCCGATATTACAAAAACGAATGTAGGAACGGTTAAATCACGAATTGCACGTGCAAGAAACAAATTACAAGAATGTCTTAAACCCTATGTTGCTTGAAAGGAAATGATTATGTACAATATCGACTGCAAAAAAATATTATCTTTATTATCTCTTTTTATTGAAGATAAACTTGATGATGAAAATAAATTTATTGTAGAAACACATTTACTCAAGTGTGGTGATTGTTATAAAAAATATATTGAAATGAAAAATGTAATGTCTAATCTCCATTTTGAATATGAAAAATTGGTGGATGAATTTAATAAAATTGATACGGATAAAACTTTTAATATAAAAGAATATGAAAATTTTTATAACAATATATCTCCTTATATTGATGATGAATTAAGTTACGAAGACAGTTTAAAATTCAGAAAATATTTATTAAGTTCGAAAACGGCAAGAAAAGATTTATCAAATGCATATAAACTAAGGAACAACATAAAACAATCAGTTACAGGATTGGAAAATAATTTAAATTTTAATTTTTCTAAAAAAATCTTAAAACGATTAAAAGAAGAGAATAATGACGGGTTTGATTTTATATATAAAAAAGCTATCATTGCTTTGAGCATTATTATCACATCTTTAATTGCAATTTCTTTTATCGGTTTAAATTATATAAATAAAAATATGTTTCACAAAAGTGATATTGAAAATACTGCTGTAACGAACGTATATTCCGCTTTCCCCAAAGAAGAAGATATGATTGAATTTACATTTGATGAAAATAAAAATGCATTATTGACTGCAAAATAAATCATATTTTGTTTATAATTTTAATATGGAAACAAAAAGAGAAAGATTGCCCGAATATTTAAAACGAGGACTTGTTGATACCGAAAAAACAAGACTGGTAAGGCATATATTAAAGGATAACTGTCTGAATACGGTATGCGAGGCTGCTCGCTGCCCTAATAAAGGTGAATGTTATTCGAAAAATACAGCTACATTTCTTATTATGGGTAATGAATGTACAAGAAACTGCCGCTTCTGTAATATTTCTTGCGGTAAGCCTCAGCCGCTTAATTCGGAAGAACCTCAAAAAGTGGCGCAAGCCGTTAAAAAATTGGGGTTAAAGTATGTTGTAATTACTTCGGTTACACGTGATGATTTGCCTGATGGCGGTGCAGAACATTTTGCTAACGTAATTAAAGAAATAAGAAAGTACGATGAAAAAATAAAAATAGAAGTTCTTACACCGGATTTTAAAGGAAATTCCAATAGTATAGATACTGTAATTTCAGCTTGCCCTGATGTTTTTAATCATAATATAGAAACGGTTCCTTCTTTATATGAAAAAGCCAGACCGCAAGCGGATTATATACGTTCTTTAAATTTTCTTAAATATGTTAAAGAACACTCAAAGATTTTGACTAAAACAGGTTTAATGGTCGGACTCGGTGAAACAAAAGAAGAACTTATCCAAGTATTTAATGATTTGGTAAAAATCAGATGTGATATTGTTACTATAGGTCAATATATAGCGCCTACCAAATCACATTTACCGGTGATTAAATATTATAAACCGGAAGAATATGATGAACTTTCCGTAATTGCAAAGCAAATAGGTATAAAACACACCTTCTTTTCACCGCTTACAAGAAGCTCATATAAAGCTTATGATGTTTTTAATGAAGAATAAATTATATTTGTTTTTCTCTTCTGTAGTTTTGCCAGTATAAAATAATTCTTTCTTTAAATATATTAAAGAATATACCTACACCTACGAGCATTATACAATTTAAAAATACAAATAATGCTATCCTGTTTCCGTTTAAAATTAGTGGTAAATTGAAATATACAACACTAAACAGCATTGCTAAAGAAAGTAATAAAAATATTACTGAAAAATACGTAGCAAACTTATGCATACAAAACCGCCTTTTCTTCTTTCATAAATTAAAAAATAACACATTAAATTGAGTGGCACTCACTTCATGTGTCAGATGAATAAGAAGATAAACAGTCTAATAATATTTTTCTCATGCTACCATTATAGCATTTAGCTAAACAAAAAAAAAGACCCCCTATGGGAGTCTTTTTATATTAATTAATAATTATATCTTTTCACATTCAAAGACAATCTTCTGATCTTTTAATTTAAGAACAATTTTATTGCCTTCTGAGTATTTACCTGAAAGAATTTCTTCAGCAAGTCCGTCTTCTATTTTCTTTTGGATTAATCTTCTTAACGGTCTTGCACCATAGGCTTCAGAATATCCTGCTTCACCCAAGTAATCTTTAACTTCATCAGTAACTTCAATTACAAGATTTTTTGCTTCAATACGTTTAAATAAACTCTTAAGCATTAAATCAACAATTTGTCTGATTTCAGTCTTAGACAGATGTGAGAATACAATAATATCATCAACCCTGTTTAAGAATTCCGGACGGAAGGATTTTTTCATTTCTTCCATAACCGTATCTTTAAGGTGTTCATATTTATCTTTAGCTTCATCCTGAGCAACGGAGAATCCAAGTTTGCTTGTTGTTGTAATCATACTTGCACCTACGTTACTGGTCATTATGATGATTGTATTTTTGAAATTGATGTATCTTCCTTTAGCATCAGTTAAACGACCGTCATCCAATATTTGAAGCATTATATTGAATACGTCAGGATGTGCTTTTTCAATTTCATCGAACAGAATTAAACTGTATGGTTTCTTTCTTATGATTTCGGTTAATTGTCCGCCTTCATCATATCCTACATATCCGGGAGGAGAACCGATTAATTTGGAAACCGAATGTTTTTCCATATATTCTGACATATCAACACGAATCATGCTGTCTTCACTGCCAAATACAGCCTCTGCCAATGCTTTTGCAAGTTCGGTTTTACCTACACCGGTAGGACCTGAGAAAATAAAGCTGCCTATTGGTCTGTCAGGAGATTTTAAACCGACTCTTGCACGTCTTATTGCTTTAGACAATGATACAACGGCTTGATCTTGACCGATAACTCTTTCGTGAAGTGTATCTTCTAATTTAAGAAGTCTTTCACTTTCACCTTCCGTAATCTTTGTTGTAGGAATACCTGTCATTGTTGCAACAACTGTCGCAACATCTTCAACTGTTACGGTAGGTTTGTTTTCTTCATTATCTTCACGCCATTTCTGCGACATTTCAAGAATTTTTTCTTTTAAATCAGCTTCATCTTCTCTGAGATTATTAGCTTCTTCAAATTCTTGATTTCTTATTGCATCTTCTTTTTGTTTTATTATTGCTTTTAGCTGTTTTTCAAGCTCTTTACCTTCAGGAGGAAGATTGCTTGTCTGAATTCTTAATTTAGAAGCAGCTTCATCAATAATATCTATAGCTTTATCCGGCAAAAATCTGTCGGTTATATACTTAGAAGAAAGTTCTGTTGCGGCAACAAGTGCTTCATCAGAAATTCTTAATTTATGGTGTTCTTCGTATTTTGATTTTAATCCTTTTAAGATTTCTATTGTATCTTCAATAGATGGCTCGTCAATAATTATAGGTTGAAATCTTCTTTCTAATGCAGAGTCTTTTTCAACATATTTTTTATATTCTTCAAGGGTTGTAGCACCTATAACCTGAATTTCGCCTCTTGAAAGAGCCGGTTTTAAGATGTTTGCCGCGTCAATAGCACCTTCTGCAGCACCTGCTCCTATTAATGTATGCATTTCATCAATAATAAGAATAATGTTTCCTGCCTGACGAATTTCATCCATTATCTTTTTAAGACGTTCTTCAAACTCACCTCTGTATTTAGTACCTGCAACAAGCAACCCCATATCCAGCTGAACAACTTTTTTGCCTTCAAGAATGTCAGGGACTTCGCCGTTTACTATTCTTGCAGCAAGACCTTCTGCTACAGCTGTTTTACCTACACCGGGTTCTCCTAAAAGAACAGGGTTATTTTTTGTTCTTCTTGCAAGGATTTGTATTACACGTTCGATTTCTTTTTCTCTGCCTACAACAGGGTCAAGACGCTGTTCCTGTGCGGCTGCTGTTAAATCAGTACCGAATTCATCAAGGCTTGGAGTCTTTGTTTTACCTGATGAAGTGCTTGCAGTTGCAGCTGCTTGCGTGGGTTTTGTTTCACCGAGCATTTTTATAACATTACTGCGTACCTTATTCAGGTCAACACCTAAATTTTCAAGTACTCTTGCGGCAACACCTTCACCTTCTCGTATAAGTCCCAATAAAAGGTGTTCCGTACCTATATAGTTATGACCAAGCTGTCTGGCTTCATCTAATGATAATTCTAAAACTCTTTTTGCTCTAGGCGTAAAAGGAATTTCTACCGCAACAAAGCCCGAACCTCTGCCTATAATTTTTTCGACTTCGACCCTTGCGTCTTTTAGTGTTACGCCCATTGTTTTAAGGGTTTTAGCTGCAACACCGGTGCCTTCGCCGATTAAACCTAACAAAACTTGTTCTGTACCTACAAAATTATGACCCAGTCTTCTTGCTTCTTCTTGTGCAAGCATTATTACTTTTATAGCCTTTTCCGTAAAACGTTCGAACATGTTCTACTTCTCCTAATAAGACTCTATAATAATATTTTACAACAGAATTGAAATTATACAATCAGTCACTTAAATCATTTATTTTTTTTAATGCAGGTAAGTATTCCCCGACTACTTTGTTAGCATTTATAAATGCTTTTTTCGCTTTTTCCGTTTCAAATCTTTTTAAATATATTTCACCCAGTAAATAATGGGTTTCAGGGTCTTTATATAAAATATCAAGACTTTTGTACAGCAGCTGTTCTGATGTTAGAGTATCTCCATGGTTTAGTAAAACTCTTGCGCTATATTTATATATCTCTCTGTTAAAATATTCCAAATGTTGGTTTTTGTTTATTATTTTTTGTGCAAGGTCATTGTTTTTGCAGTTTAAAAGCATATCTAAATCTTGCTCATAAAAACATTTTATTTGCATATATGTCGGAAATTCATAATCTTCATATTCTTTAATTATGCCAATAAGTGAAATAAGCCAATTGACAAAAGAAGAATACCCTTTTATCAGATTTAATTGAATTTCGGCTTCATCTAAATTACCCAGTAAAAAATTGCAATAACCGCATCCCGATAAGGATTGTATTTTATCATATATTGAATATGCCTCTTTAATATTGCCTTCTTGAAGTGCTTTTTGTGCCGAAATACTATAACTCCGGACTTCTTTTTCGTCATTTTGTCCGGAGTTATTATTATATATAATTTTTACTTGTTCTTCAAAAGACATTTATTATCTGTTTTCGTTAATCTGACTTTGTCTGATTTTTGTTCTTTCTTGATTTATAAATTCTTGAGCAGACGGATGTACACGAGAACCGTATGTGCCTGAATTAATTAATGCTTCTATTTCTTTTGTTTCAGGGTCTATAGTTTGTATATTTCTGTTAGCTTCATATGTTTTCATAAATTCTAACGGATTTGCTCTTAATTGTTTAATTTCTTCATTTGTAAAATTTCTGTATCTGCAATTGCTTGAATCTTGCATACATAATTCTGCTTGAATTGCGTATGATGTGAGTTTAGGAACCGTATTTAATGCTATAACTCTTTCATATGCATCATATGCTTCTTGTTTCATTGAAATGTTCATATAAGCACTGCCTAAGTAGTACCATGCCACTGCATTCATCTTGTCTTCATCTGTATACATTCTTAAATCGGAAATACAGCCTACATAATTTTTAGCTTTATATTTATTTATAGCTGATTTAATCATTCCGTTATTTACTGCTGCAAAAGCATTATTAATACCGCAAAAACCTAATGTTACCATTATAATCAAACCAAGCATTAAACTTTTTTTCATATACTATCCTCTTATAGTGCTAAATATTTTTTACGAAATTCCTACATTTCCTATAATAAATTATATACCCATTTCTGTAAAAAAATCTAATATTGTTAATATTATATATTTTTTAAACGAGAAATGAAATAATAAAGTTCAAAAATGATATATTATAGTACTTATTTTAATGGAAATTCAAAAAAATCTGTCATCCAAAAGTATGAAATATTTAGCTAAATAGTATATTAACATTTGTAACATATGTATAATGATATATAAGTTTGTTGAATAATTTTCAGGAGGGGAAATGAAAATTAAAATAAAAGAGACTGTTAAGACAAAAAGAGGCTGGAGCTTGTATAAACTTGCTCAGGTATTGGATTTGCCGCAACAAACAGTATACAGCTGGGCAAACGGACGCACACAACCTTCATATGATAATATGGACAGATTATGTGATGCTATAGGCTGCACTGTAGGAGAATTATTTGAAGCTGAACCCGTTCAACAAAAGTTGGATTTTGCTGTAAATCAGTAAGTTATATTTCATTATGTGCCGAGTTTACAAGGCTTTTTACATCAAGTTCACTATCTTCACCGTTATTTGAAAGATAAATTAAGTACTCTATATTCCCTTTAGGTCCTTTTATCGGGGAGTATGTTAAATCTTTGATTTTAAGATTGTATGATTTGCAGCAGTCTATTATTTTATTGATAACTTCTATATGGGTTTCTGTTTCACGAACTACACCGTTTTTTCCTACCTGCTCTTTGCCTGCTTCAAATTGAGGTTTTATAAGAGAAACAATTTCAAAACTTTTTTGTGATGCAAGTTTTAAAAGATTTGGAAGAACTTTTGTTATGGAAATAAAGGACAAATCCATTGTAAGAAAATTTGCTCTTTCATCATTTTCGTCATAAATATCCGATTCACTGCAATTTTTAATGTTTACTTTTTCAATAACCTTAACACGGTTATCAGTTCTGAGCTTCCACGCAATTTGCCCGTAACCGACATCTACACTGTATACTTTTTTTGCTCCGTTTTGAAGCATACAATCCGTAAAACCGCCTGTTGAAGCACCTGCATCAAGACAAATTTTACCGTTTAAATCAATATTAAATGTTTTTATTGCTTTATCTAATTTAAATCCGCCGCGTGATACGAATGGCATTGATTTTATTTCAAAAACGGTATTTTCTTTTTCTTCTATCTGAAAGCCTGCTTTTGTTATGACAACACCGTCCACTTTTACGTCGCCTGCCATTATTGCAGCCTGTGCTTTGCTTTTAGTTTCAAAGAAACCTTTGTCAGTTAATATTTTATCAAGCCGTTCTTTTGCCATCAGATACCAAAAACTTTCTTTGAGTTGATAGTTGTTTGCTCCATTATTTCATTTACATCAGTATTACGAAGGTTTGCTATCTCTTGTGCTATGTATTTTAAATAGACAGGGGAATTTAATTTCCCTCTAAAAGGTACGGGAGCAAGATACGGTGCATCCGTTTCAAGAAGAAGTTTATCTGACGGAACATATTTAGCTGCTTCTTTTAAATCAAAAGCATTTTTAAATGTTACAACCCCGCCTATTGCAATATAGTATCCATTGTCTATGCATTTTTTTGCAAAATTTTTATCTCCCGAAAAGCAATGGAAAATTACATCTTTAAGTTTATAATGTTGTAATATTTCAATACAATCTTCATGTGCTTCTCTGTCGTGAATAATTACAGGTACTTGCATTTCTTGTGCTATTTTAAGCTGTTTATTTAAAAGAAATTTTTGTTCTTCTTTAGTTTCGGGTTCCCAGTGATAATCAAGTCCTATTTCTCCCATTGCTACAATTTTAGGATGTTTTAAATGTTTGATTATTTGTTTTTCCGCGCTATCCGTATATGTTTTATATTCGGAGGGATGTACACCTATTGCACCATATAACATATTATATTTTTCGCAGTATGAAATAATTTCATCAAATGTTGACGGGTCAACTCCCGGAATAATAACATTAGAAACTCCGCTATTTTTTATGTCCGATAAAAAATTATCAAAATTCTCTTTATATTCGTCAAAATTTATATGTGAGTGAGTATCTATCATTTTTGCCTCTCTATATATTGTAATAAATAATTAAAAATTTTGAAGAGTTTTAACTTGAGGTAAAAAATAAATTCAAATAAATTTGTAGTCTTTAAGTAAAAATTAATGTAACGATAATTTATTAAAATCCTTATGATGATTGACATTTACCCCCCCCCCACGGTAAAATTAAATATCTGTTGAATTACAGGGATATTGATATTTAAGAAAAGGGAGTATTATTATGGCTTTAACACCAAAGAAAAAGAAAATTTCAGGTACTAAGAAAAAAGATAAAATAGTTTGGCAAAATAAAAAGCCTTGGAAAAGCGCTTTGACTGTTAATGCTAATAGCGGT
>JAEEGL013596312.1_pt1 | contig 15295 bp, 14 predicted proteins | sample 9134231 | NCBI WGS metagenome assembly JAEEGL01 (sample SAMN16246548, study PRJNA631951) | gut metagenome | biome: gut microbiome; feature: rumen; material: fiber-attached | host: Bos | place: Iran: Karaj | collected 2018-10 | reverse complement strand
TAAGTGCATTCATTCTGATATAACCTTCCGTCGTTTAAGCGAGATTTGGATGAAGCAGTTCCCTTCTTTATCTAAAAGATGGCACAAGCGTAAGCAATGCGAATTAGACAATCATCTTTTACCCGCATTAGGTGAATTGAAGATTAGCGAACTTCATCTGATCAACCTTCAGAATGTCTTGAATGACATGGCAGAACAAGGCTATGCTTCCAGTACCATGCGGAAGATCAAACAATGTGCATCTGCAATTATGGACTTTGCCTGCGATAATGATTGGCTGAACAGAAACTGCTTCTTGAAGGCAAAGGTTGTAAGTATGGAAGCACCGGAAACTCGTTTTCTTGATGACAATGAGATCCGGCTGATTACCAGCAGTTGGGAGGGACATCGCTTTGGTATTGCTGCTATGATAATGCTATACTGCGGCTTGCGTCGCGGTGAAGTTCTAGCGTTGGAATGGGACGATATCGATTACAAAACAAATGTCATCCATGTTACAAAAGCTCGCGACATTGACGCCAATAAGGCATACATTAAAAAGCCGAAGACGAAAGCTGGTACTCGTGACGTCCCCATTCCCACTATATTGCTGAACGCACTCAAGAAGTTGGACGGCAAGCACGGCTTGATCGCTCCGGACAAAGATGGGAAGCTTATGAGCTCCACCGCCTACAAGCGAGCGTGGGAAGGATACTTCGCTTACCTGAACGTAACGGCTGGCGGAAAACCCGCATCCAAATACAATCCTCGCGTGACGGTCATTAAAAACATTACTTCCAAGATGCTGCGACATACCTATTGCACAATGCTCTACGATGCCGGCGTCGATGTAAAGTCAGCGCAATACTTTATGGGCCACAGCAATCTGGAAACAACGCTGAAGATCTACACGCATCTCTCGCAGTTCCGAACAAAGAAGTCAATTGCTTCGTTGAATTCTCATGTCGGACAAATGATGAAAACCTTAGATTGTGATTGCGTCGAATAATTATAAAAAAGCTCTGCCTTCTTTATCAGAAGAAGCAGAGCTTTAGAGAGAGCGAAATGAAACGTGAGCAGCTATTGTAGAAAACAATCCGATAATTGTTATGTCAAGATGTGACTAGTGTTCGCTTATTTTTTCACTATCCTCTTCACTGTCCGCCGGCAACGCCTGCAGTTCACTGATCTCCGGTACTTCGAAAATCATCGGTGCATTTGATCTAAATGCTTTCCCCATAGCAATAGCAGTTCTATTTTTAAGAGTTGGCAAAATGTTAACAAATGATTGCCCCATATAGTTTGAAAGGAAATCACTTGTTGTTTTATCGAGTTCTTGGAATACAACCACTGAATTGCACTGAGTGAGAATCGTTTTTGAGACATTTGCAGTTCGTTGCGCAATCACAATAAACCCAATGTTATACTTCCTGCCTTGTAGTGCAATTTGCGCGATACTGTTAACTGTCGCTTTAGACGCGTTATCTGATACTCCCATTGAAGTAATCTCTGGGATAATAGTATGTGCTTCTTCGAGAACAACACAAACTCTTTTTCCATAATTACCAAAGTGCTTTGCAACATTGAATAACACCCAGAAAAACCATCGTGTGTATTCCAAATTGCTGGCATTGTTCATAATCTCTGTAAGTTCGAAGACACCTATGCAATCCTTTCCTTCTAAAAAATGTTGAATCGCAGATGTAAATAATAATTTGATTTTATGCTCATACTCATCGATTTTCCTTGGGTCTCTTTTGTCAAGAAACTTTGCATTTTCTATAGCTAAGCAGTCGATATTGTATGCTATGTTTTTAGAGTCTTCATTATTAACTATTGAAACGAGCTCTGGCATTCTATCCTTGTATTCTCCGGTCAAATCTACAATAATCACTTTTGTTTGATCATCAGCGATCTGCTTGATAAGGTTTCGTGCAAAAACCGATTTCCCAGATCCTGTGATTCCCAAAACCGCAGTATGATGTGTTACGGCATGTTCTTTATTTATTATAACGGGATAATTCGTATTTGGTATATATCCAATGATATACTCGTTATTTCCAATATGCTGCTCAGGAATAAGGGACGCAACAAACAGAGGCGTATTGATGCTTGGCACCCACCCAAATCTTTCAAAGCGTCCCTTTTCTTGATTCCACTCTCCCAACTGAATTGCTTCTCCTATGATAAAGCTGGTTTCATTCTTATTTTCTAGCTGTTCGTTTTTCGTTATTCCTTGTACGACTTGGTATAACACCTTATGATTGTTAATCGCCAATTCAATAAGTTGCCCGCTCATAACTTCAATTTTAGCATTGTAGGAAAAACGAATTCTCTCGATGTTTGAATTGTCATATACAAGTCCAATAAACCTCCTCAGATACTCGTTCTCCGTAGAAGAATCAGTTTTGTATACATAGTCTGGTTCATATTTGGAAACCGTTTTCTCAAACAAGCCGTCAATCTCCGCTGTTGTTAACACCTTGATCCATTGTTCCTGATCGAGCCAATATACATCCAGAATAATACCTTTGTGTTCATGCCTATCAATGGAATACAAAAATTCTACGATATCAAATCGCTTTAACGTCCGTTTTCTGTTTTCAGAGAGCTTAACTAAAAATGTATTTTTAGACTGAACGCCAAATATTCTCCCAACAATGTTTGTTGTGTCATCTGCCTTTTTTGAAGTAAAAAAGCTTTCAAGTGCCTTTGATACAGAAGGAAGATTCAGAATCATAAAAATGACCCAATACCATAACAAGGCATTGAATTGACTCGAATTCAGTCCATACTGCCTTACCGCCCCCCAAAGGAAAAAAGCCGAGAAAAGCGTTTCTGGTTTCCCAAGTTGTCTGTTGATTCGAGCAAAAAACTGGATTATCTTGTTTTCTTGACTCAATTCATACTTTCGTAGCCACATTAGAACATAACTGCAAACGATCAGATACGAGGTCAAGCCAAAGAAGCACCAAAAAACTATAGTTCTTTGGGGCGTTGGAATTAACAAAAGGGATAACCAAGCTGTTACTGCATTTACGAAAATGTTACTATCCTTTGAAAAGAATGGCTGATCCATGAGCGAAAGTAGAATTAGGAGCATTAGCCCGGATGTAAACCAAGGATCATTAATCACAAAGCTAAAACTGTGATTGATGATGAAGCCAACAATCAATAGCACTGCCAAGGAAAGTATCATGAATATCAAACGGTATTTTTTACTCATATAAGCCTCCTAATACCCTTCTGGTTTTTCAATACCAGTAGAATTTATCAATGTCTATATAATATAAACACGTAAGCTAATACAAACGTCCATTGCAAGTTCAAAAGAGTTTTTCATTGAACAAATCCGCATATGCGATGTCACTAATTGTGTCACCAATGCTGTCACTAATAGAATAATAATAAAAAACGCTTTTCATCAATCGGCGATTAGATTGCTCTGACCACCCTTCTTATACTTTCAACTTAGTCCCCCACTCAATTCAATTCTTTATTCTTTTGCTGATTTCGTAACGCCAATCCAGAAATGCTTTCACTTATCCGAATATGCGCTATGATGGATTATTTGACGCAACACTATGATTTACAATTCTTTCGGTACAAAATTAGATTTTCGACAAATACTCAAAAATTTGCCGAGAGTCTATTTTTGAATAGCATAGTTTAAGATCAGCCGCATCAATAATCAGCTGGTATTTTTCTCATAATTATTGTACACACGAATGGACTTTCAACGGACATGCGGTGTCTTATTGATTTGGGGTAACCCAAATACATTTTTGGAGGTTCTTATGAAAAGAAAAATCCTGTCTATTGTGCTTGCACTTTTGATGTGCATGATGGTCACCGTGCCGACGTTTGCAGACGGCGAAGCAGACACTCCGCCGGAGAGAGCGAATATTATAGCGACGTTTAAATTGTCTCATCAGTCCGGGTCAACCTATAAGATGTGGGCAGATATCACGAATCCGACCATGGTTCCCGTAAACGTCACGCTTACCCTTTACAACGTTTCCTACAGTACCATCGCTGTGGTCGAAAAAGCATCTTCCGGCATATCCTTCTCCTTGAGCAAAGAAGTTTCCCTTTCCTCCGGCATATACCATCTATGGCTGAGCTATACGGTAAGCGGCTCATACTATGCATTTGAAAAAACATACAACATCTAAAACGAGGAGCTGACATACAAATCTCTGATGGAAAATGGACAAGTCGGCAAATGGATTTCTCGTCAGTTCCCTGAGACAAATCATAGGTTGATAAGATTACAATCAAGATTCGTCGAAGCCGAACCAACGAAATCGTTGACACCCGGCTGTCCATTTTTCGTTCAAGAGCCGTATTCAGCGCAAAGCTTATCCTTTGAGCATGTGCGCAGCTGAACAGTCCTTTTCTCAATCATTCTGCAGAAACTCGATCAGATCCTCCAAGGAATACGCACCATTACTCGACAAGTTCAGGAATGAATCCTCTACGATCTTGATGCAATGTACCCATCCTTCTTCCTCTATCGAATAATAGATGGAAGCATCCTCAGAGTATACCGAATAACCGGTCACTGTCGTAGTGATAATGTCATCCGCGCCCCATGTCTGGGACACAACGATACGTCCCTTCGTTGTTTCATAGATTGAAATCAATTTTACGTAGTCGTTTTCTTTGTGGTAGCTTTGCTCCACAGCTTCCATCGGCAAAACAAACGGTGTCTTCCCTGTGGCATTCGTGAATTCGCTAATTGACTGCACGAATATCAGGTTCTCGTCCGTGTTTACATCTCGTTCGGAACCGCCCATGTGTTCACGGCATTCTTTCACCACAGCGATTACTTCACTGTCGCTTTGATACACAATCAGGCCTTTCTCAAAGATACTGACAATATACTGTATCGCGCTCTCCGCAATCGCGCGACCGGTCGGCGTAGCAGCGAAGAATACGGTCATCAGAATGACGACCAGCACGATAATCGCGATCTTGCGGATCGGCGGTACGGTATACAGTTCCCCGATGCTGCGGAGCCATGCAAAGCGATCCTTCTTTTCTTCCGGACGCGTCATGCCGAGGTTTGCATAGATGGAATCGATAAATTCTTTGCCGGTCATCTTGATATTCGCCTTGACAATCGCTTTCGCTTCCTTTTCGGTCAAAGGAAGCTCGTGCGTATCAAAATACGGATGGTCCAGCGCCACTTTCTGAAGGTATCGCCATTCCAATCTTGTCATTCTCATCGGCAATGTTCCTTTCTCACATCGATAACAAAACGCTCAACTGCACAAACAGATGCTTATGATGACGCTTCAAGTAATTGCGCATGCTCTCAAACTTCTTGATCGTCTGCCGCTTTGTAAGCCCAAGCGAAACGGCGACCTTCTCCAACGGTTCCTGATCGACATAGTAAGCGATAAACGCCTTTCTGGATGCTTCATCATAGTATTCCAAATGGTGATCCAATGACTCGATCCAGTCCACAAGTTCAAACTCCAACTTGGTCGTTGGATCGGAAAACGTATCCTTCAGTTTTTCATAGCTCTCATCAGCCACTCTTTGCCTCGCCTTCGTGCGTCGTTGATTCAACGTTGCATTGCGGATGCAAACCATCAGATACGATTTGCAGTGCGCGATGTCCTTGAGCTCATCCTGCTTCAGACAGATCTTCGTCGCAACCGTCTGCAGAACGTCCTCGCCATCTGCCCAATTCCCCGTCATGCGAACAGCAAACCAAAGGAGATCCTGATAGTTCTCCTCGATGAAGTTCATGATAGAGCTTGCCATGTGGTTCCTTTCGGGATCTTTCATGAACCTACTCATTGAAACACCGTCAATTCATGAAAAGTCCATCGTCTAATTGTAAAATGTTTGTCGACTATTGTCTTTCTTTGTCGAGCAAAAAGCGCACTGATCCGAAAAAACTCCCGTATGGATCAGTACGCTGTTTGTTATTTGGTCATTTTCTTGTCTGCTGCCGCCTCAATCAGATCGGCGATCAGACTCCGTTCTTCTTCGGAAAACGCATTCTCAAGGCAATTCAGAACGCGCTGCGTCGCGGTCGAAACCGGGTGCGGTTCGCCTTTCACAATCTTGTCAAAGGATAGATCCAAAATCTGGCACAGGGATACCAACTTCTCAATAGATGGTTTCCGATGCCCGCTCTCGATGTGTCTGACGTGTGTTGTCGAGACATCCAGCATCTCCGCAAGCTTCTCCTGCGAAATTCTCTTTTCGATTCTTGCCTGCCGGATCGCATCCGCAAGCAATCTCAATTCGCTCTCATGTTCCATAACTCTACGCTCCTTATTGTGTAGCATAGCGTTACGGTTCATTCACGAGAAGAAGCTGAAAGAGATATTAGTGATCTCTTTTAGAGATATACTCTTATACATTTTCTGTTATCACAGTGTTTCTCTGTTCCATAAGTAAAACGCATCCGTTTATGATCGAAGAACGTCCTACTATCACACAGCGCCTTTATCAGCAAACAGCAGAATCTCTATACAGCGACTCCAGTCAATCATATTTTACCAAATCATACTTGACTTTATTTCGTTTTGCGATATACTATAAGTATCCAGCATGGAGGTAAAAGGTATGTTTATCGGCAGAGAGCGGGAATTGGATTCTCTGAATAAGCTGCATCAAACCGAAGTATTTGAATTCGTCGTTCTTTACGGGCGTCGTCGCGTAGGCAAGACGGCGCTGATCAATCACTTCATCGAAGACAAGCCGGCGATCTACTTCATGGGTGTCGAGAGTAACGCCAAGCAAAATCTAGAGAATTTCAGCGCCAGTATCCTCGAATTCTACAGCGGTATTAAAAGCATGGAGACGTCCTTCCTGTCTTTTCAGGCTGCACTGGAAACTGTGTTTCAGTTATCACTGAACAAGCGTATGATTCTGGCGATCGACGAATACCCTTATGTGGCAAAAAGCTCCAAGAGTTTTGCTTCCACCCTGCAACTTTTGATTGACAAGTACAGAGACAACAGCAAACTGATGCTGATTCTTTGTGGTTCCTCCATGTCCTATATGGAGGATCATGTGCTTGCATATAAAGCGCCTCTCTATGGCAGGAGGACGGCACAGATCAAGCTTCTTCCCCTCGACTTTGCCGAGACTTGCCGTTGTTTCAGTCGTTTTTCCGCAGAGGAAAAGGCGCTTGCTTACGGTATCGTCGGCGGAACGCCGCAATATCTGCTGCAGATGAATGATCGGCTCTCTATTGAGGAGAACATCAAGAATATCTATCTGAATCCAACCTCCTCTCTCTTCGAGGAGCCGACAAATCTGTTGAAGCAGGAGGTCCGCGAACCGGCGATTTACACGGCGATCATTACCGCCATTGCAACCGGCGCTTCCCGCATGTCAGAGATCTCCACAAAGGTCGGCGAGGATACCAACGTCTGCTCCATCTATCTCAAGAATCTCGTTTCACTGGGCATCGTGCAGAAGGAGACCCCATACGGAGAGAAGGTGTCCAAAAAGTCGATTTATTCGATCGACGACAATATGTTTCGTTTCTGGTATCGCTTCGTTCCGGAGAACAGTTCTATGATTGCCCGTGGTGCAGCGGATCTTGTTTATAAACGCATTGAACCGCATCTGTCCGAGTATATGGGCAAGGTGTTTGAGGAAATCTGTAAGCAGTATCTTTGGAAGCTGTTGCTGTCCGGCAACTCGCCTGTTGAGTTCTCTTCTCTCGGTCGTTGGTGGGGCAACGATCCGATCCACAAATGCCAGGCTGAGATTGACATCATGGGCGAGCAAGACAAGAATACTGCGCTCTTTGCCGAATGCAAGTGGACAAACGAAAAGATCGATCTACCTATTCTTGAAACGCTGATCGAACGTAGCAAGTTGTTCCCCTATCATAACAAGCATTTCTTTCTGTTCTCCAAATCCGGTTTTACAAAGGGGTGTACGGAGAGAGCAAAAGAGCTTGGAAACGTGTCGTTGGTGACTTTTGATGAGATTGTCACTGAGTAATAGCATATCAAGCTAACACTTGATGACCATCCCACTTATACTGGAGGTATAGCGATAAGAACGAGTAGTCTTTATTGTGGAACACTATGACATGGCCTCTGGAAACATGATTCTATTATTCCGTAAGCATTTCGAGACATAGGTTGATTCTATCCTATAATACTGTTAGCAGAAGATGCAATATGAAGATTGATACCAACACCACCATTGCTTCCATGATCAAAGCGAATCAGGACTTCTCTCTGGTCGCGCGGTTTGCCGATCACTATGGTGAAGCCATAATCTTTATGAAAGATCGGCCGAAGTATTGTCCGTTTTTTCTATCGCAACAGTACTCGATAAGACAGCGCTAATATCTTTATCATAATACCTCAACTGTATCCGTCGCAATATCATTTTATTGCTGAACTGTCTCTGCTTTCATTTTTTCAAATTTCTTTTTTAAAGTTACAAGTTTTTCCTCCAGTATTGTGATAAAACTGTTTGTAATAGCGATCGCAATATAGTCTTGGTTTGTTTTTGCTTCTGTCCTAATTTGATCAATAAGTTCTAACAAATTGTGAATAGTATTCGCTATATTGTCTGCATTACTAAATTCTTCCATATCGAAGTGTAATTCTTTCAATACCAAGCACAATTCTCTCCTTCTATGATTCGGAGATTTCTTGTACTCATCAACGAAAACTGACAAGAGCTCATCATCCAATTCATCTATACACCGATTTGTGAATGTGTATCTACTCATAGTTGTGCTGTTTCGCAAGAAAGCAATAAAATCTCTTCGATTGCTCCACGCAGCTATCTTATTGTCCATATTACGCATGAGTTCATTCACAGGGATTGCTTCTTTCTCGATATGTGTGTCTTCCGCACATATGCGCTGTAACGGTTCGTCAATAATGCCAAGTTTAATCTTTTCACAGCGTTTCTTTAGTCCGTCCTCAATTCTGTGATAATCAATTTCGCACGGTACGGGGATATGATGTTGCTTAACCGCATAGGTTTTTTCTAATAGAGTAACGAGCTCTTTTCTTGTAGTTTCACCTTTATATGCGCGTTCGACCACTATTGGCATGCCTTGCATAATATCTTCCTGCTGTAGATCCCAAAAACTAAAGAATAAAAATCTCTCTTCAAAGGTTAGTTCTTTAGCAAAATAGATCCTCTGCAGTTCTCTCTTTAGTTCCGTTTCGTTCCAGTCGCCATCCACAACCCATCTTGAAATATAGGAAGGTATTCCATAAAATGTTTCAGGAACATACTTCGCTTTTATTTCCTCGTTTCTTTTCATCTGCGCTTTATCTTCTTCACCTTCAAATGCATCGGTGTTTATGATATAAGCAAGATGTTCCATAATTGCCTTATAATTCCCTGCCTTTGTTTCATAAACAATTGCACAGAATTTATAGAATAACGGATCAATTTCTTCAAAAGGTATCTTTAATTCGTTCCAAATATTATAAATCCGTTCAAAATCATATAAACACGTTTTAAGTGTCCTAAGATTGAAATACTGGCTATGGTTAAATGCGTTCTTAATTAACCCTTTTTTCCCAATGACATAATCCTTATATTGTTCATTGCCTGTTTTATAATCATCAATAATAGCATCAACCGTATCTTGATTGACAGTAAGCCGAATAGTTTTTGATATCAGTTTTTCCTTAAATTCAGTATAATCATTTCCAGCAATTTTATCTTCGTCAGCAAGAATAATCGTACGAATACTTTTGCTTTCAATATACTCGTTTATTACACCCAAACGATCTTTTATGCTGATGCCTTCACATCTTTCAAAATCGTCAAATACAATAACAAAAGGAATTGAGCGGTCCTTGCCAATAGTATTCTTAACTTCAAAGAAGCTTAACATGTCATATGACGTCAAAGCGGAAAGCCCCTTAGCCGCAGCGGAAACCGCGATATTTCCTTCTGCTGCTGTTGATGCCAAAGTCACTGAATCCGATAATACCTTAGAATATTTTTTGGCGATTCTTGCTGGTTTGTAAAAAAACCCTAAACTGAATTTCAGGTATTCTCCCTTTACTCTATTTCGAAGTTCAGCCACATTATTTATACCAAAAAGGGATACAAATCCAACAGCTGCTTTCTTATTTTCATTGAGTTTCTTTGCAATTTCTCTGACAAGATACGTCTTCCCTGATCCCCATTTCCCCGTAAGTAATAAAGCTCCCGGGATTTCTTCTCGCGAAACATACTCTTCTATCTCTCGCTCTACTATATTATTCATGCATATAACCTCACTATAATTCTCCCAAAACACACTAAGAGTCAAAGCATACTCGTAAAGTCACGCCGTCGTGCAGGATAATTCTTTCCTGCGTTTTGATCCCGTTTAAGTATAAATATGTTTCTTTTCCAATACCAACAACACCCATATACCTTATAAATCAACCATTTGACTTTTGCTATCTTTTTTGCCGGATTCATCTGTCCATTCAGTTAGGATCTTTGCTTTGCTTGTTGGGCTAAACCAAATGATCGGAACTTCAAACGATTTCATGGGTTCAAGCTCTTCAAAAGGCATCTTATCATTGTTTAGCAGTTCAAGATCCGATACCCCTTCTATTTGGGCTGTGACGTTATAGGCTGTTTTTCCACCTGAGTTCCATACCTTTAGTCTATTCTTATTATTCCCAAGTTTAATAACACGGGCTTGAACAAGCGCCTTGCTTGACGCTTCCTTCTCCTTTTCCACTTTTTCAAGTTCATACCGTTTCAAACGCAACTCCATTTCGTTAACTTTGTTTTGCAGTTTGTTTGCCTTATGAGCCTGTCTAAGGGACAAAACCGCAATAATTATGGAGGCAGCTGAAAAGATAAGCGCTCCCCATTCTTTCAAAAATGCTACTATCACATTAATAAAACTCGGTGTTGTTGAAGTTACTTCCATTTTCTAAAAGCCCTCTCCAATTCCTTTTTCATTTCTTTTATTGCTTCTTGTTTGACTTCTTCAATCGCAATATTGATCTTTTCTGAATTCTCCCCCAACAATTGTTCTTTTGTAAAAAGCGATCCGCAATCTGCGCATTTGAATTGCGTGTCATCAGGAGCAGCATCAAAGTCTACAAAGCTATCATCCAAAGCGTCAAATTGATCATTACCGCAAACAGGGCATAGTAATGAAACCGTCCGACTAAGATCCTTCATAACATCCTCTCCAATCTGTATTTAATCGTTCACATAATGTCAAAAGTCCTTTGAATTAGGCTCACATCATTCAATCTATCGTTGCCTTGATTCGATCGCGCAGCTTTATGGGAATATCGTCCTCCGTTCCCCACATGATCGTGTTCTTTTGTGCGATATCGAAATGTAGCTTAGTGTCCTTCTTACACAATTGGATGACCGGTTTGCCCAATCCCATCGCATACCCTTCTTCAAAATATGCACCATTATTCTGATGAGTAAGGTCTACAACAACGAACTTGCTGTCTCTAATATACTTCAAAAGCTCCGGAGTGATAAAATCATTATGCTGAACCTCGTCAATAAAAACAGCATGATATTTAGCATCTTTAATCCCTTGTCGAATAGCTTCACGAAGAGTATTTGTCACATCACCAAATTGCATGGCGACAAGAACATCCTTTCCCGTTGTTTTGTTTCTTTGGAGTTCATCAATTCGTTTATACCCATTTGGCTCGATTGAGACGATCTGTGTTCCTTCCATGCCGTCCGAAGTTGAAATATACTTTTCTTCTTTGAGATATTTCAACATTTTTCTTGCTTCAATACCGCAGGCGTTATCGTCTCGAAACACTTGATTGTGCTCGGTCCCGTTATGATGAAGATCAATAAACAGCAACACTCTTAGTTCTGTACTGCTGTACTTACGTTCTTCTCTAAAGTGTTCTTCATGCTCTCCAAGATACAAAAGAATCCTATCTATTTTTTCGGAAAATGTCCTTGGATACCAATTCTCAACAATCTGCGAATCCAAATGAACAGGGATGCCATGAGTTCCAACTCCTCGATTATATTCTGTACGGTATTCCATACATTTCTCTTCGCTTAAGTATGAATGATAACGAGGTTCTCCGCCCTGTTTGGAACGATAAGCATTGTAGTATAGATAACTCGCAAGATGATTCAGGTTAATTTCTTGTAGCAGGTATATATCAAGCTCGAACTTCCCGCAGATGGGGCAATCCCAAAATACTGCATCCCGTTGAGTGTCTACACGAAAGTTCGCTTGATCGCAATTACAAACAGGGCAATTTTTCATTCTTTTCTTCCTCTACTTTCTGTGGTTTTTGTTTCACTTCAATCGGTTGCACAGCGGTAAGAACTCTTCGAGCTTGGCGACAACGCTCTTTTGCTCGGCGTAACCGTTGCTGTTACTATAACGCAATTATCGAAATGATGATTGCGGCAATGGATGTAACTACGGCAACGACAGTTTCCACACTTTCCATGGTCTTTCTTTGTGACTTATCCATATCCCGAATCTTCTGAGTCAAAGAAAGGGCAAATTGCAAAACGCCATATACCAAGTAAAATATCGCACAGAGCGAAGTAACAGAGCTTAGAATAGAAAGCCACAAGGCAGGATCCTCCGAATCAGCTAATGTTTGTGTGTATAATATAAACGCTGCCCATGCGATAACTTGCACCCCATGTACACCTTTCTTATTCAATCTTGCCCCGATCGTTTGGAGAAGCAAATAACTTCCCAGGATGAGTATAGTCGCAATAGCGAATGACACCTTATCAGAAGCGACATACATCTTTCCTGTTTGAAAAAGAACACCTGTCACAAGAGAAGCAATCGTAGCTGAGTAGAGTAATAATTCTTTTCGATACTTCAGAAATTCCTCTTTCGTCATATCCGATCGCCACCTTCTTTTTTATTCAGAGCATTGCACAGCGGCAGGAGTTCTTCGAGCTTGGCGACGATACGTCTTTATTCGACAGGTAAACGCTCGTGCTGCTAATTGTTGTTTGCGACAAAACCGATTATACGTTTCGGTTGATCCGGTGCTTTCTCAATGCTTGTCAGCAAAAAGTTAAGCTGATTGACATGCTGAATCAAAGTTGCCACCCGTCCGTTCACTATCCCTTTAAATATCATAAGCACCGGGTCTGCATACGAGATTTCTGTGACCTGCATCAAAATCGTCTGACCGAAATTAGTAAACATCAAACCAACTTCATGGTCAGAATCCAATGACTTCTCATATTGTTGTATTTGCGTTCGAAGGATCTTATATTGCTCATCCGCCCACATATGTTGGACAGGACCGTCAATTGGAACCGCTTTTATGCTCTCGATCATCCGGGTAGTGTCAGGTATTGGAAAGCTTGGATAATCAAACCCATTGAACATAATATTTTCCTCCTAATCAATCGTCATATTGTCAAATGGTTTTATTCTCGTTTCAGTTTGCCACACAGTAGTAGGAGTTCTTCGGGCTTGGCAACAATGCGCTTTTGCTCGGCAAGAGGCGGGGAGCATTATCCCTCGATGATACCCACATCAAAGACTCGCCCTCGAAATACTACTATACACCTTTTTAGCCTACTCTCTGTTACAGTACATGGAAAAAACGGGTTCGCATTATATGCGTTTATCTTAATGCCGCACACGGTATACTTCTTCGCTTTTTCATAGTTCTGTGTATAAAGAAGGTAGCGCGGTTCTCCAGCCGTTTTAATATCTTCCCATCTTGTATACTTGAACGCAAATATCAACTCCTTAGCGATACCAATAATTGTCTCTGTAAACAGGTTCCTACCATCACCATAGTAGGCTGTTCCATCTTGTTCAAAATAAACCGGCAGCACATGATCCGATTCCAGTTTATATAAATGCTCTTCAATTTTCGAATCAACATGGGCTCCTAACTTGTCCGATACAATTCTAATCACATTTTCTCTCGACAAGGGCGTAAAGTCGTTTGAATGAAAATCTATGACCGATTCTGACTTCCAATTGTCAAAAGACATATAGGTGCACCACACCTTATTTATATCATCCAAGTCATCCGAAACGCGAAATGTTCCTGTTCTGTTTGCCGCATTCCAAGTTACGCCAACAAGATTATATTGGGGTAAGAGATTTTGTGCTGCAATCGGATCATAAAGCGGAAAATAAAACGTCCGGTTATATCCACATCTTTTTGCTAATGATTCACAGGAAGAAGTATAAATCACCATCGCTCGCAACGCGACTGCGATATTATTGGCATATTCCTCCCGTATGCTGGATAGAAGAGGTTTTTCAGTTGCGGCTTTTACTTGTTCTGAAAGATATTCTATCTTCTGTTGAAACAATTGTTGCAACTCTAATACGGTTCTGTTATTTCCTTTTGCTTCTTCCATACGCTAGTCCTCATTTCAGTTTGTCACACAGGGGCAGGAGTTCTTCGAGCTTGGCGACGATGCGCTTTGCTCAGCAAGGGGCGAGAACGGAAACACGTAGTTGTGTAATTCAGCAAAGCGGGCGTTATGTAATTGAGCTTGATGTCCTCCGCGGTCATCGGTTTTTTCGAAATAATCGGATTCATTTCACAGTCTCCCAGAGAATACCCGCTATAATTATATAACCTGATATTTTATTATACTATTTTCCGACCATTTTCACAAGGTCATTTATAGTACAGCGAGATTTTTCTCATATGATGTTTAGACACCACAAACAATGAGAAAGTCCATTAATATCCGAATCGTTTGGCAGAAAATGGCAAAATAGTTTATAAATGACCCGATTAATGACTTTGACATTCTCTTTATTGGACAAAAAGCAGCTTGTATTAATGATGCGGTGAAAGTAAATGCAAAACTAAACATGATTCTTGAAAACTGAAAATGGCAAAATAGTTGAATTTACCATTGCAACGAACAGCGAGAAAGTAACTGGGAAACCGCTGGTTCAAGAGAGTGTATGCATCCTCTTGAATGAGGCGCGGCACATTCGAGCGGATGATGTCAAGACCGTCACAGGTGCGGCGTTTGCCGTTGCATTGACTGCAGCAAACGGGTGTGCAATAGGGATTTCATGTATCACATGCGTTGTATAAGAATCGACTTATTGTGTTCTAACAGACACTGATTCTTGTATTTGGTCATAGAGAAAGCCGGATCAATTTGACTAACTTTTTGACTAACTTTTGACTAACTTTCGGGTGTACGGAATGGGCTTTTTGTGGACTATATGGACTAAAACGGGAGTGTATGAAATTGCCAAAAGTGCCCTAAAATAGGCACTTTTCAGCGTTTTAGGGCATAATTTACAGATTGTCGGAATACAACTCCTAAGCGAAAGGCCGCGCGTTCGAATCGCGCCGGGGACGCCAGAAAAAGCCCTAAT
>JAEEGL012198054.1_pt1 | contig 15295 bp, 11 predicted proteins | sample 9134231 | NCBI WGS metagenome assembly JAEEGL01 (sample SAMN16246548, study PRJNA631951) | gut metagenome | biome: gut microbiome; feature: rumen; material: fiber-attached | host: Bos | place: Iran: Karaj | collected 2018-10 | reverse complement strand
CTCATTACGATCGCCTGGATAAGGACCTGAGGCATACCTACGAGTGATGCGCAGTATCCGCCCAGCTTGCCGAAGAGCACGCGGGATTCGTCAAGTGTGAACCCGACAGCCTGAAGTCTTCTCATTACCATCATGGAGTCAATGGCGTTTATGAGCGGGAATATGCATGCGCCTATAGTGATGGGAATGGCGATTATGAGTATCTCCTTCACGATCTTCTGCCAGGGTTCCAGTTCCTGATGTGAGCGGTTCCTTATTATCTGGCTTCTGATAACTTTTCTGTTCAGGAGATAGATCACCACCGCGATGGCAAGACCGGCGCCTGCACCTGCGGTGCAGCCGAAGATCGCGCCTGCAGCGAATTTGTCATATCCCCCATTGAGGAGCATATGTCCCAAAAGAAGGCCTACAGCTACTCTGAAGAACTGTTCCAGAAGCTGTGATACCGCCGTGGGATTCATATTCTGTCTTCCCTGGAAATAGCCTCTGTACGCTGCCATTACGGGCACCAGGAAAAGCGAAGGTGCTATCGCCTGGATCGCGTATTTGGTTCCCGGGTTGTTCAATACTACGTTCTCGATGAACCCGGCTCCGAAATGCATTATGAGGAATAATACGAAGCCTATCCCTCCCAGAAGCCATATCGATACGTTGAATACCCTATGGGCTCCTCCGTAGTTTTTGACCGCAGTTCTTTCCGAGATCATTCTTGAGATCGCTACCGGGATGCCTGCAAGGCTCAGGAGCAGGAAAAACGTATAGAAAGGATATACCGAACTGTAGTACGACATTCCTTCCGCGCCTACCCAGTTTGTCAGAGGCACCCTGAAGAAGACGCCCATGACTTTGACCAGTATTCCGGCAACAGCCAGGACCGCAGCGCCCTTTAGAAATTTGTTAGAATTTTTTTGTTCCATGATCATTAATACCGTACGTTAAACCCCTAAGAGCTTAACAGTACCTTTCATCATAATAATTATCATCAAAGCTGCCTGAGTATATCAGCAGTTACCTCTTGTGCCATATAAATGGTCTTCTCTATATCTATCGTCTTATACTCGCCGTTTTCATAGATCACTTTGCCGTCGGACATGGTCATCACCACGTCTGTGCCGGATGCGGAATATACCAGGTTGTTCAGCATATCGTGAACAGGGAACATGTTGGGCTGGTTCACGTCGATCATGATGAGGTCAGCCTTGAAACCTTCCTTGAGAAGTCCGGCATCTTCCCTTCCCTGAGCGATCGCCCCGGCGCGTGTAGCTGCATAAAGGGCCTCCTTCGGAGTCACCGCAGTAGGATCCTTATAGTACATCTTGGATGCCATGGCGAAGACCTTCATCTCCTCAAAGAAATTGAGTGAATTGTTTGAAGCTACGGAATCAGTTCCGATAGCTACATTGATCCCTCTTCTCAGGAGCTCCGGAACGTTGCACACGCCGGAGGCAAGCTTCATGTTGGATATCGGGTTGCTTGCGACGGACACGTTCTTGGCTTTGATGATATCCATGTCCTCGTCTTCTACCCACACACAGTGCGCAGCCAATGCTTTGGAATCGAATGCTCCGATATCGCTTAAGAGCCTGATCGGAGTCTTGTCGTATTTTGCTTTGCACTCATCGTGTTCGGACTTAGTCTCTGAAACGTGAACATGCATCAGACCGCCTACCTGATTGCAATAATCAGCCACGGCCTGCATAGCTCTTAAGGAATTGGTGTATTCAGCATGGATGCTTATATCTATATTGATCCTTCCGTCAGCCGCTCCGTTCAGCCTCTCATAGGTGTCCTTCATTTCTTTAAGTCTGACGGTCTCCCACGGATCGCCGTCTCCGAACTCTGTGACAGCCCTTGAAATATTGGCCTTGCATCCGGACTCATCGGTAGCTCTTACCATATCATCCAGGAAATAGTACATATCTGAATGGGACACGATACCGAATCTCATGCCTTCAGCCATGGTGAGAAGAGTTCCCCAATATACCGACTTTGATGAAAGTTTATCCTCAAAGGGGAAGATCTTATTGAAAAGCCAGTCCTGAAGCTTCATGTTCTCCGCATAGCCTCTCAGAAGTGACATCGGAGAATGCCCGTGAGCATTAAAGAACGCAGGCATGAGAAGTTTGCCCTTTCCATCCCTGAGCTCCCCGTAATCGCCTCTGGGCATCGTATCACCTACGTAGACGATCCTGTCGTCATCCGTAGCAACATACATATGATCCCTTATATTAAAATCCTCATCCAGAATGCTTATATCATTAAAAAACATATTTCCACCTAAATCATATAAAATATTTTGATACTTCTGAGATAAATATATGATGCTTTGCGATTTCGCAGGAGCCCATGATCGGCCTGCGCAGAAACGAAGCTGATCTGCATGAGTCCGAAACTGTCTGAGCGATGCATTGAAGTGATAAGTCGTTCTGTGAAGTGAGCCGGCTGTACATGCTCGCATGTTACAAGCCGGAGCGCTGAACAGAACAGCGAACGCAGTTCGTATCACTTCGATGCTAAAGCGAAATCGGAAGTGTTTCTTACGAGGTAGATGCGCTTCATGCTCGCATGATAAGCGCGGCGATCGAGTAAGAAAAGATGAACGCAGTTCATCCCGATTTCGCTGTTGAGCGAGTTTTTCGGACTCACAGAGAAGCAAGTTTCGAGCAGCCGTCCGATCAGGGCGACGAGGACAAGCTAAAGCGTCATATATTTATCTCAGAAATTTATTACAACAATATATTATATCATACTCTCTTACTGTTTTCCACGAGTATTTCCAGAAGCTTTGTCACCTGCTCCAGCTCCTTGATGGGGTCAGTGCTTAATCTGATGAATGGCTTAGCCCCCATATGCGCAAAGAACTTCGCGCCGAACTCCGCCTTTGCATTCACCACTCCGAAAGCCGTCAGACGGTTGCTCTCCCTGAAGTCGAAAACATATACCCTGCCGCGGTTCACGTTCTGCCCCCTGGCCTTTTGGACCGGCGTCTTGACCTTGAGTGGTTCAAAGTTATTCTTGTCCACGTGGACCTTCTCTATCGAAAGCTGCTCTGAAAGATATCTGATGTAAGAGATGCTTATCAGATCCTGAGTTACCCTGGGAACGTCTCCGAAGCGGTCGGTCAGTTCGTCGATCACATCAGCCTGCTCATCCCTGGATCTTATGCCTGAGATCTTTTTGTACATCTCAAGCTTGAGGCTTTCATCTTCGATATACGTTCCGGGAATGTAAGCAGACAGAGGGAATTCCATGGCAGATTCCTCCCTCTCATCGTTTACGACTTCACCCTTTAAGGCGCGTACGGCGTTATCCACCATCTTGCAGTAAAGTTCATATCCGATGTTGAGGATGTGTCCGGACTGCGCAGTACCCAGCATGTTTCCCGCGCCTCTGATCTCCAGGTCCTTCATGGCGACCTTGAATCCCGCGCCAAACTCGGTGAATTCCTTTATGGCCTTGAGTCTTCTTTCCTGTGGTTCCGTCAGTACCTTGTCCTTTCTGTACATCAGGTAACAGTAAGCCATGCGGTTGGATCTGCCGACTCTTCCTCTCATCTGATAAAGCTGGGATAGACCGTAACGCTCTGCATCCAGCACAAGCATGGTATTGGCATTCGGTATGTCCAGGCCGGATTCGATTATAGTGGTAGACACGAGCACGTCCGCTTCGTGATTGATGAACTTGAGCATGATCTTCTCAAGTCCGCCCTCTCCCATCTGGCCGTGTCCTGAGATGACCCTGGCCTCAGGCACAAGTTCCTGTATCTTTCTCGATACTGTGGAAAGGCCTTTCACCCTGTTATATACGACAAAGACCTGTCCGCCCCTTCCGAGTTCTCTCTCGATCACCTCGCGGATCACTTCATCGTCCTGTTCCAGGACGTAGGTCTGAACGGGATATCTTTCCTCGGGCGGTTCTTCTATGAGGCTCATGTCCTTTATCCCCGTAAGTGACATGTTGAGGGTCCTCGGTATAGGCGTGGCCGATAAAGTGAGCACGTCAACGTTTGTTTTGAGCTTCTTCAGTTTCTCCTTGTGATCGACTCCAAAGCGCTGTTCTTCATCTACGACAAGCAATCCCAGATCCTTGAATGCTATATCCTCGGACAGCAGTCTGTGAGTGCCTATGACCAGATCCACTTCTCCGGTCTTGAGCTGCTTCGCGGTCTCCTTTTGCTGCTGAGGGGTCCTGAATCTTGAGAGGACCTCTACCTTGAAGGGATAGTTCCCGAGACGCTCTTTGAAAGTATAATAGTGCTGGTTCGCAAGTATCGTTGTGGGAACAAGCATAGCTGCCTGCTTGCCGTCTGCCAGGCACTTGAATATGGCTCTGGCTGCGACCTCTGTCTTGCCGAAACCAACGTCTCCCAAAAGCAGCCTGTCCATAGCAAATGGTCTCGCCATATCCTGCTTGATCTCCTTTGAGGCCTTGAGCTGGTCCTCCGTCTCCTCGTACGGGAACGCGTCTTCAAATTCCCTCTGCCAGGGGCTGTCCTCACCGAATGCATAACCAGGCTCCAGCTGGCGTTTGGCGTAAAGGTCGATAAGATCCTTGGCCATTACGGCTATGGCTGCCTTGGCCTTAGCCTTGGTTGCCTTCCATTCGCCGCCTGAAAGCTTGTTTATCCTGGGTACAGCGTCATCTCCTCCGATGTACTTCTGCACCATGTCCATCTGCTCTACAGGGACGTAAAGGAGGTCGTTTCCAGCGTATTTTATCTTGATATAGTCCTTGATCTCACCGTCGACCTTCAGCTGATGGATGCCGGTGAACTTTCCTATTCCGTGGTTCTCGTGAACGACGTAATCGCCCTCATGGAGATCGGTAAATGAACTGAGGGCTTTGTTTTTGTCCTTTGATTTTTTGCGGCGCTTCTTCCTGGGCTGATTAAAAATATCCTTATCAGAAAGCCATACCTTTTTATCAAGCGGCAGGTCTATGCCCTGGCTCAGGCTACCTTCAATGAAATTGATGGGCTTGAGCTCAGCGCGGTCGCAGAACTCTCTCAGATTGTCCAGTCTTTCTGAGGAAGATGAAAGGATGTTTACCTCGTATCCCTTCCTAAGGTATGTTCTGAGTTCCGATTCCAGAACGTTCATCTTGCCATTGAAGCTCAAAGGCTGCCTTGACTGAATGTTATATACCTGATCGAAAGTTTCGATGCCCTTGATGCGCTTAGGCAAAGGAGTGAAGATCGTAACGTCTTTCTTGGAGAAGACCTTGACGAAATCCTCCGTACCCGAGATCGCATCCGCATCCTTCGGAATGGCCAGACCTCTTTCGATCATCACTGCCAGATCGTCTGCCGCTTCCCTGTCAGTGAGCTCCAGTGTCTCATATATCCTGTCAGGATCGTCCACGAGTATCCTGCCATCTTTGACATAGTCCCAAAGATATTCGGTATCATCAAAGAAATACTGCAGGTAGTTGGGCAGAAGTTCCAGGTTCCTGATGCTCAGGATCTGCTCCTTTATCTCGTCTGCGGTCTTAAGGATCTTGTCCCTGAGCACTTCCTTCATGTCCGGGTCCTTTTCCTTGCGGGCGACTGACATGGCATGTCTGGAATATTCCTTAAGGATCTTTTCGGTCCCCTTCTCAAGGAATTCATCGCTTCCGGATAGTTCCACCGCGGGATAGATCTCCAGCTTTCTGAGGTTTTTAAGGGATCTCTGGGTCTCAGGATCGAAGGTCCTGATGGAGTCCACCTCATCTCCAAAAAATTCTACTCTGAAGGGTTCCTCACCTTCAGGTGTGAATATGTCAAGAATGCCGCCTCTTAAGCTGAACTGTCCCGGACCTTCTACAATGCCGTACCTCTCATATCCCAGATCGGTGAGCTCTCCGGCAAGCGCTCCTAAGGGATATTCCTCCCCCATCTCCAGTGTAATGCTCTTTTTCTCGTAAAAATTATGGGGCGGAAGCTTTTTTATGGCAGCAGAAACAGGCGCTACGACAACAAGGGGTACCCCCTGACGCAGTGCCTGAAGAGCTCTTAATTTTTTGACCGTTACGTCCCTGTTCCTCGCGTCATACCTGGTTAGAGAAACGTTTTCTCCATAAAGGGTGACTATCTCGCGGTCCTTAAGGAAAAAACTCAGATCCTGAGATAATCTGGCCGCTCTGGTATCGGACGATACTATCACGAGAGTCTGTTTTGACTCCTCTATGAGGCGGGATGCTATGGGCGCGACACGGCTTTCTGATATACCTGTATAGTTTAACATTATATCCTGAGTCCTCTGCTTACGCTTCAGTCTCACCTTTCTCAGGCTCCTCGGCTGAAGTCTGATCCTTCGGTCTTTCTTCGGATCCCTTCTCTTCCGCCAGAGCCTTTTCTTTTTTGAGTCGCTTAGGTTTGATATTGTACTCCTGCATGGCATGAGTAATATCGTTTATTACGATATCCGCTGCGGCTTCAGCGGCCTTGTTCAGTGCCTCCCAAAGCGCGTCAGCTTCCTTCTCCGTGACCCTTCCTATTACGTAGTTCACAAGGTCGGACTTTCTCTCTCCGCCGATGCCCACGCGGATCCTGGGGAATCCGTCCTCACCCAGAAGGTAGATGATGTTCCTCATACCGTTATGGGTGCCGGCTGAACCCTTGGATCTGATCCTGAGAGTCCCTTCGGGGATGTCGATATCGTCATAGATAACGATGAGGTTCTCTATGGGTTCTTTGTAGAAGTTCATAACGTCTCTGACGGATTCTCCGGAAAGATTCATATAGGTCTGAGGTTTGACAAGGAGAACTTTCTTGCCTTCTATCCTTCCTTCACCGGTCAGGGCCTTGAACTTCAGCCTGTCCACCTTTATGCCGTATTTATCAGCAAGGAGGTCCAGGGCGAGGAAGCCCATGTTATGACGAGTGTGCTCGTATTTTTTGCCCGGGTTTCCCAGGCCGACGATTATATACATAAGTTTAAATAATGCTGTACTCCCGCTTCGATAAGCGGGAGTACATGTTAAAGTTCAAATTAATCAAATAATGCGGATACTGATCCATTGTTGTGCACTCTGGTCATCGCTTCAGCGAACAGAGGCGCAACTGAAAGGAATTTCATGTTGGGAAGCACCTTTTCTTCAGGAAGAGGTATCGTGTTCAGGAGTACCATCTCCTCAAAGACGGAATCTCTTATCCTGTCGATGGCGGGTCCGGAAAGTACTGCGTGAGTCGCTCCGGCATATACCGTCTTGGCTCCCAGATCCTTGATCGCCTTTGCTGCGTTGCAGATGGTTCCTGCGGTATCTATCATGTCGTCCATGATGATGCAGTTCTTTCCCTCGATGTCACCGATGATGTTCATGATCTCGCTCTTGTTAGGCTCGGGACGACGCTTATCGATGATGGCAATGGGGCAATTGAGAACTTCCGCGAGAGATCTGGCTCTGGTAACTGATCCATGGTCAGGAGATACTACGCAGAGATCGGGAAGGTTCTTTTCCTTGAAGTATTTAGCAAGGATAGGCATACCTACGAGATGATCCACGGGGATGTCGAAGTATCCCTGGATCTGGTTGGCGTGAAGATCCATGGTGATGACTCTGTCAGCTCCGGCTGCCATGATCATGTTTGCTACCAGCTTGGATGTGATAGGATCTCTTGCTTTAGCTTTTCTGTCCTGTCTGGCATATCCATAGTAAGGGATAACGGCGTTGATCCTGCCTGCGGAAGCCCTTCTCATAGCATCGATCATGATGAGGAGCTCCATCAGGTTGTCATTGACCGGATTGCAGGTGGACTGAACTATGTAGCAATCCACTCCTCTTACTGTCTCCCAGATGTTGACGGAGATCTCTCCATCGCTGAACTTGGTTACAGTGGCCTTGCCCAGGGGTTTGCCCATGATGCTGGCGATCTCTTCAGCCAGTTCGTGATGAGAATTGCATGTGAAAACTTTGTAATCTGTGTATACTCCGTTTTTCAATTTGATTACCTAACCTTTCTTTTTATAAAAATGCACCCTTAAAAATCTTCAAAGATCATTTAAAACGATTTAATGTTCCAGGAGCAGATCTCCTACCTTGTAAATATCTCCGGCTCCCATAGTGATCACCATGTCTCCCTTTGATGCCTTCTCACTGATACATTTGGCAATGTCGTCAAAGTTATCGATGAAGACAACGTCCTTCTCGGGATGTTTCTCCTTGATCCTTTCCATGAGCTGCCCGGATGTCACCTTGTAGATATTCTTTTCTCTCGCCGCATATATCTCAGCGAGGATCAGATGATCCGCTTCCTCGAAGGCATCCGCGAATTCATCGAACAAAGCAAGTGTCCTGGTATAGGTATGAGGCTGGAAGCAGACCCAGAGTTCGTTATGCGGAACGTTCTTTGTGGCGGATAAAGTGGCCTTTATCTCGGTCGGATGATGAGCATAGTCATCGATTATCTTTACACCGTTCGAGGTAGTTCCGATGATATCGAATCTTCTTTCGGTACCTTCATAACTGTGGAGCGTATCAGCGATCACCTTGGCATCGACTCCCAGTGTGTGGGAACAAGCAAAGGCCGCAAGAGCGTTGAGTACGTTATGTTCTCCCGGTACGCTCAGATCCACATGGGCCAGGAACTGTCCATCATGATAAACGTCAAAGCCCGGCATGCCGTTCTCATCAAAGGCGACGTTCACTCCGGAATAGTCACAGTTGGTACCCAATCCGAAAGTGATGACGTTGTCGAGCCCGCTCACCGCCTGATTGACGAAAGGATTTGCGTCATAGGCGATTATCACTCCGTCCTTCGGGACCAGATGAGCAAATTTATCAAAGGATCTTACGATCTGATTGATGTCCTTGAAATAATCCAGATGGTCTGAATCGATGTTCAGTATTATCTCGATCTTCGGTTTAAGGCTCAGGAAGCTGTCTACGTATTCGCACGCTTCAGTCACGAAATACTGGGATCTTCCGACCTGACAGTTGCCTCCGATCTCACCGAGATTGCCTCCTACGAGTATCGTGGGATCCAGTCCCGCGTTCTCCATGATAAGAGATACCATTGATGTGGTGGTAGTCTTGCCGTGAGTTCCTGAGATGGCTATGCTGTTGTCGTATTCCGACATGAGATAACCCAGCATCTCAGCTCTGGACAAACAGGGTATTCCCCTCTCCCTGGCTCTTACGAGCTCGGGATTATCCTGACTGATGGCTGCGGTGTAAATGAGAACGTCCGCATTGTCGGCATTCTCTGCCCTGTGTCCCAGGAAAACTCTTGCTCCCATCTGAGCCAGTTTATTGGTCATTTCGGACTCCTTCATATCGGAACCCGTCACTTTATATCCCCTTGAAAGCAGGATCTCACAGATGGCGCTCAGGCCTATCCCGCCGATCCCTATGGCATGAATATTCTTGTACTGTTTAAGATCAAACACGATCTTCTCTCCTCCGATCTGTTATTTGCATTTAAAAGCCCGTTTTTAGGCAAATAACATTATAACACAAACATATTCAATATTCCATACGTTACACGGGATAAGTTTTATTTTTTGTATCGATCAGTTCAGGGTCGAGTCCATTGGCCCTGGCATCGCGTTTTTTGAAAAAGTCCAGTGCTACCTTAGGGAAAAGAGCATAACTCAGAACGTCCTCGTCCTGAATGGAGTAGGCGCTGATCTCTTCTCTTAATTTGTCGAGCTCAGGTTCCAAAAGATCCGCAGGCCTTACCGTAATGGGCTTTTCATCGCCCAATGCCTTCTTCTGGACCTCAGGATCGAATTCCTTCATGGTCCTTCCGTATTCGCCTCTTAAGATAGCCTTGGTCTCCGCGCTCATGACCTTGTATCTCTCGCCCATTAAGACGTTAAGTACTGCCTGGGTCCCCACTATCTGAGATGAAGGGGTAACCAGTGGCGGCTGTCCCAGATCCATACGTACTCTGGGCACCTCCTGAAGCACTTCGTAGAATCTATCTGAAGCATTCTGTTCCTTGAGCTGCGATACCAGATTGGAAAGCATTCCGCCGGGCACCTGATATCTCAGGGTCTTTATGTCGACTCCCAGGACCTTGGGATCTATCCTTCCCTCTTTAAGGAACCTCTCCTGGATCGGTCTGAAATAATCCGCGATATCCGCCAGGAGATCCTGATCGAGTCCGGTGTCGAATTCTGTTCCCTCAAAGGTTTTAGCTATGACCTCCGTAGCGGGCTGTGAAGTACCCATGGACCAGGGCGATATTGCCGTATCCACGATGTCGCAGCCGGCTTCGATGGATTTCATGTATGTCATCATGGCCACTCCGGAAGTGCAGTGGCTATGAAGCTGGATCGGTATTTTAACGGCTTTTTTGAGTGCCGGTACCAGTTCAGCAGCAGCCTGAGGCATAAGTATGCCCGACATATCTTTGATGCAGATGGAATCCGCTCCCAGAGATTCTATGCGCTTTGCGAGATCCGTCCAGTATTCCAGAGTGTATCCCTCTCCCAAAGTGTATGAGAAGGCTATCTGGACCTCTCCGCCTTCTTTCTTGGCGGCTTTCACGGATGTTTCCAGATTCCTCAGGTCGTTCAGCGCGTCGAATATCCTGATGATGTCTATTCCATCAGCGATGGATCTCTGTACGAAGTACTCCACCACATCGTCAGCGTAATGTCTGTATCCCAGAAGGTTCTGCCCTCTTAAAAGCATCTGCAGTTTAGTATTAGGAAGGCCTTTTCTGAGTTTTCTGAGCCTGTCCCATGGATCCTCGTCAAGGAATCTGAGGCAGGCGTCGAATGTGGCTCCGCCCCAGCACTCTATGGAATGATAGCCGACTTTATCCATCTTTTCCAGAATGGGAAGCATATCCTCCGTCGTCATTCTGGTAGCCGCCAGGGACTGATGAGCGTCCCTGAGCACGGTCTCCATTATCTTCAATTTCTTTTCTGCCATAAATTATCTCCTATGTTAATGATAGCATTCAATCAAAGTATATACCTCATACTCCGAAGATCGCCATGAAAACGCCGGCTGCCACCGCAGTACCGATAACACCCGCGACGTTTGGTCCCATGGCGTGCATGAGAAGGAAATTGGAAGGATCTTCTTCTGATCCAACCTTCTGGGCTACTCTGGCAGCCATAGGTACAGCTGAAACTCCGGCAGCGCCGATCAAAGGATTGATCTTGCCGTGAGTCGCTTTGCACATTATCTTGCCGAAGATCACGCCTGCGGCTGTTCCGAATGAGAATGCTATAAGTCCCAGTATTACTATCTTGATGGTCGTCCACTTGATGAACGCGTCAGCAGTAGCCGTAGCTCCTACAGACGTTCCAAGGAAGATGACGACTATATACATAAGCGCGTTGGAAGCTGTCTCCTGAAGCTGCCTTACCACGCCCGATTCCCTGAATAGATTGCCCAGCATCAGCATACCGATCAGAGGAGCAGTAGACGGAAGGATGCTGCAGACCACGATGGTAACGACTATGGGGAAAAGTATCCTTTCCCTCTTCGATACCGGTCTCAGCTGTGCCATCTTTATCTTGCGCTCCTCAGGAGTCGTCAGCGCCTTCATGATAGGCGGTTGGATGATGGGTACCAGAGCCATATATGAATATGCAGCCACTGCGATGGGGCCCATTATCTCCTTCTGATTGAGCATCATGGCAAGATAGATGGACGTAGGGCCGTCTGCTCCGCCGATGATACCTATGGATGCTGCAGATTCAGGGCTGAAGCCCAGAAGCATAGCCATGAGGTATGCCCCGAACACTCCGAACTGCGCGGCCGCGCCCAGCAGGAAGCTTTTCGGGTTCGCGATCAGCGGTCCAAAATCCGTAAGCGCACCTACTCCCAGAAATATCAGGGAAGGAAGGATCGTCCACTCGTCCAGTTTGAAAAAGTAGTTCAACAGTCCGCCCTCTTCCATGATTGGAGGATATAAGTTCACCAGAAGCATGCCGAAGGATATTGGCAGAAGCAGCAGAGGCTCATATTCCTTATTGATGGCCAGGTACAGCAAAAAACACGCCACAGCCACCATGATCAGATTGCCGAATGACAGATTTAAAAAGGCGGTCTGATCAAGCATATTGCCTAAAGTTTCACCGATATATTCCATATTCTGCCCCTTATAAAACCGCTGCCAGTTTTTCTCCGGCTTCTACCTGCTGGCCCTCGCTGACCAGCACCTGATTTACCGTGCCGTCCCAGAGAGATACCATGGGGATCTCCATCTTCATGGCTTCCAGAATGACTATGGTCTCACCTTTAGCGACCTGTTCTCCGGCCTTCTTCACTATCTTGAAGACCTTACCTGCAGCACCTGCTTCCAGATAGTTCACGCCTTCCTTTACGGAACCGGAAGTAGGCTTCGGGCTCTCCTTTGCCGGTGCTTCTTTGACCACCGTCTTGGAAGCTGCCTCGGCTTTACGGAAATGCTCCGTATGGCTTACCGGGGTCTCTATCTTTTCCAGTTCGACTTCATATTCCTTGCCGTTTACTCTTACGATATATTTTTCCATTATTTTGATCTCCCTATCTTCTTCTTCTGATGGACCTCACCACGTAATCAGGCTCCGCAAAAAATTCCTCCGGGGTGCCTTGCAAGATGAGTTTTTCTTTTTGTTTTGCCATCATTATGGCTGCCATGATCACGGCGACGATCTCTTCTTCGTCTTCTTCCGTATCATCCGCTGTGACCATTTCTTCGGCAGGCTTATTGATCAAGTTGCTCTCTCTGGCCTGGGTCTTAGCCGTTACCGTCTTATGCTCGTCTTTCCCTTTGGGAATGAACTTGAAGAGGCTGATGACCAGGCATATGAGTATCAGTATGACGAATACGGTACCCATTCCCATCAGTGTGTCCGAAAGAGCTCTTGTTAGAACATCTCCTATCGACATAGCTGCCTCCTAAAGTACGTTTGCATAAGTTTCAAGCGCTCCGGCCAGATATTTCCTGGTCTCTGAAGGCTCGATGACCTTATCTGCGATGCCCAGTGATACCAGAGTCTCTGCCTTGGAATGAGTCTCTATATATTCCTGAGTCTTCTCTTCTATCTGCCCGGGACCTGCGTCCGGATAAAGGATCTCCGCCGCCTGTCTGGGATTGATTATATCTACTTCGGAACCCTTCCACATGAAGGTGAGATCGCTTCCCGTTCCCTTTCCGTTGAAGATACTGAACGCTCCTCCCACTACCTTTCCTGTGATCAGGTTTATCTTGGGGACATGAGTATTCACCAGCATGTCAGCCAGTTCTCCGGCTGCCAGAAGCATGAGCTTAGGGTCTTCGTCCGTCCTAAGACCCAGTGTATTCGAAACGATGATCAGTGCCATGTTGAATTTATTTGCGACCCTGATCAGCAGTCTTGCCTTAAGCAGGGCTTTGAAGCCCATCCTGTCGTGTCCTTCGACTTTATTGTTGGCGAGAGCTGCCACGGGCAGGCCGTTCATCTTTATGATGCCTGCGGTAAGTTCGGGAGATTCACCGTCTTCAAACTCCAGAAGGAATCCTTTGTCCGATATCTCTCTCAAAACTTCTCTGCCGTTATCCTTCAGCTCCTCTATGCCGACGTTGAGCCTGTTCAGGTCATCCTCAGCGGGCAGCTGCTCAGGATAAAGTCCTTTGGAATGAGGAAGTGTCAATATGATCTCCTTGGTCCTTAAAAGTGCTTCCTCCATCCCGAGATCTTTATAATAAAAGTCTGCCATTCCAGCCAGGCTTGCCATCTGTCCAAGCGTCTTTCCTCCGGATATCATTATCTGAAGGATCTCGTCCTTGGCTCTTGATACGGCTTCGTAGACCTCTGAAAACGCGTTGAGAGCCTCCGCTCCGTCGTCGATCAAGAAACCTGAGGAATCCAGCACGCCGATGACAGGCGCCTTGGATTTCATGGCCAGTCTGTAAATGTTAGTGATTTTCTTACCTGCGTCCTTCGAGAAAACTCCGCCCTTTTCTCCATCCTGAAGAAAAACATAGCAAAGCCTGCCTTCCACAGTACCATATCCTGTAACTATGGAATCGGCAAAGCCTTCAGACAGTTCAGCGAAGCTTGCGCGATCGAATATCAGGTCCAGATCATTTCTGTTAACCATAAGAATGATGCTCCTTTTCTGTAATTACACAAAGTCATTATACCACATCTTTTATAATAATGAATTACCCAAAATATGTATTTAACGATTTTTTTAATAATAGCTATTTATTATTATTTCTTATAGTCTTTCTGTCTGTTAAACGAGGCCGGGTCATACTATTTATAGTTGTTAAATAATAGAAAAATTTCATGTCCGACGTATAAATATGCCTTTACCGCTTGACAAAGACAATTTGTTATTTTATTCTTTAGTTGGTCAAAAAACCGAACAATAAAGGAGGAAATGCCATGAAACGTACGGAACGTGTCGGAGCCATGATCAAGATATTAACAGATAATCCATCCAAGCCTTTCAGCCTGCAATATTTTTGCGACCTTTTCGGAAGCGCCAAGTCTAGCATTTCAGAAGATATCCAGACGGCATCCAAAGCTATCGCTTTTACAGGGACCGGCTATCTTGAAACGATCCCGGGTGCCAGAGGCGGCGTCAGATACGTGCCGGATATCTCGGATGAAGAAGTCCTTGAACTCCAGAAGGAATTTTGCAGCAGACTCAATGACAACTCAAGGTTGCTTGGCGGAAACTTCGTTTATACTTCCGACATATTCTATGATCAGTACATGGTATCCAGGCTTTCCAGAGTCTTCGCAAGAAAATTCAGGAAATGCGGTGCTCAGTACGTTGTCACCGTGGAGACCAAAGGTATCCCGCTGGCTTATAACGTGGCCCACCTTCTCTCCCTACCGCTTGTAGTCATCAGGCGTGAAGCCAGGATCTCCGAAGGATCCACTGTCAGCATCAACTATTTTTCCGGAGCATATGAGAGGCTTCAGAAGATGTCAATGTCCAAGCGCGCCATCAAGTCCGGGTCAAAAGTTCTCATCATAGACGACTTCATGAGAGGCGGTGGCTCAGTGACAGGCATAACCGAAATGGTCGGAGAATTTGGCGGAAAAGTGGCAGGCGTAGGCATCGCCATCGTATCCAGGGAGCCGGAAAAGAAAAAAGTATCGGACTATTCAGCTCTGGTGTATTTAGGGAGAGTTTCTTCAGAAGACAAAGTCATAGAGGTCTCTCCAAATGAGTCATTGTTCGTATAATAATAATTATTAAATACTATGTAAAAGGCAGGAAATTTCCTGCCTCAGACTGTTGACAAAGTCTCTAAGAGCTAACGCTCTTGGGGGCTTTTTCTTTGTATTTCTTATGCAAATGCCATTTTTCTTCTGAATTGTGAGAAAATACCGAATTTATCAGGATCATTCCTGAATAATCTATCCAT
>JAEEGL011543384.1_pt1 | contig 15295 bp, 14 predicted proteins | sample 9134231 | NCBI WGS metagenome assembly JAEEGL01 (sample SAMN16246548, study PRJNA631951) | gut metagenome | biome: gut microbiome; feature: rumen; material: fiber-attached | host: Bos | place: Iran: Karaj | collected 2018-10 | reverse complement strand
ATCTTTTCCATCCGGCTGAGCTGGACCAGGCGGACGGCCACCTCCCGGCCGATGCCGGAAGTGGCTCCAATGATGATGGCTTTTGACAATGTCCCTCCTACTTGTACAGGAAACGCTTGATGGACATCTTCGGGGTTTTCTCGAAAGGCTGCGACTGGAGCTCGACCTTGTAGATCTGGCTGTAGGCCGGGAGCTGGCGGTTGGCCCCGTTGCGGATGTTCTCGGGGATATCGCTTTTGGCTTCAGCGTCGAGCAGGTCCTTGGCGATGGCCTGCTCGTCGGGGAAGACCAGCGCCACCAGCTTGCCTCCCCGGTCGACCACCACACTCTCGACGACGTAGGGCTGGTTGTTCACGATGGCCTCGATCTCCTCCGGATAGATGTTCTGGCCGGAAGGGCCCAGGATCATGTTCTTCGAACGGCCGCGGATAAAGATATTGCCCTCGGCGTCGATAATGCCCAGATCGCCCGTCTTCAACCAGCCGTCGGCCGTGAAGGCATTGGCCGTCGCTTCCGGATTCTTGTAGTAACCGATCATGATGTTCTCGCCGCGCGCCTGGATCTCACCCACCACGTGCTGCGGGTCCTCCGAATCGATGCGCACTTCGGCCACGTCAACACACTTGCCACAGGAGCCGGCCACATACTTGGTCCAGTGCTCGTAGGCCAGCAGCGGGCAGGCCTCGGTCATGCCATAACCCACCAGATACGGGAACTTGATGCGCTTGAACAGCTTCTCCACCTCGGGATTGAGGGCGGCGCCACCCATGATGAATTCCTGGACATTGCCACCGAAAGCCTGGACCAGGCCATCCTTCACCTTCTTGTAGATGATGTTGTTGATGCCCGGAATCTTGAGCAGGAACTTCACGGCCGGTTTATCGAGCGTGGGCTTGACCTTCGACTTGTAAATCTTCTCCATGACGAGCGGCACCGTGATGAGCAGGTACGGCTTCACGTCTGCGAAGGCCTTCAGCAAGGCCGCCGGCGTGGGCGACTTGCCCAGCCAATAGATGGAAGTGCCGTTGCAGAGCGGATAGATGAACTCGATCACCAGGCCGTACATGTGGGCCATCGGCAGCATGGAGACCATCTTGTCGCCGGCCGGCACGTTGCGCTGGCTGTAGTCGACGTTCGCCGAGAAATTGCGGTAGGTCAGCATCACGCCCTTGGGGTCGCCCGTCGAGCCGGAGGTGTAGTTGATGGTCGACAGTTCGTCCCAGTTGTCGGTCGGGAAATGCACGTCGTCGGGGCCGTAGCCGTTGGGGTACTTGGCCGCAAACAGCGTGTCCATCTGGTCGTAGACCGCCTGCACAGAAGGATCGGCCACCCAAAGCGTCTTCCAGGTATCCACGTCGACCACCAGCTTCAGCAGCGGCATCTTCGTGATGTCAAGCTTCTTCCACTTGGCCTCGTTGGTAAACAGGGCAACGCTCTCAGAATGGTTCACCAGGTGATTGACGCTCTCGGGCGTAAAATCGGCCAGAATCGGCACGATCACTGTCTCATAGGTGTTGACGGCCAGGTAGGCCATGCCCCAGCGGGCGCCGTTCTGGGCACAGATGGCGATCCTGTCGCCCTTCTTGAATCCCAGTTTCTCGAATACGAGGTGGAACTTTTCGATCTGCGTGGCCATCTGGGCATAGGTAAACGTCTCGCCCCCGATGTTGTTGAGGGCCGGCTTGTCCCAGAATTTGCGGGTAGCCGCCTGCAGTCTTTCCAGATAATGCGGGTACTTGCTCATGGTATGGTTCAGGTTTTTGCGGTTCTTGTCAGGCCTCGGCGTCGGACTTGAGCGGAGGCATCATCATCGGGTTCATCGGGAGACGGATCTCGCCGAACTGGCTTTCGTATTTCCGGATATTCTCGGTCAGGGCACCCAGCAGCCGCTTGGCGTGTTCGGGCGTCATGATGATGCGGCTGCCCACCTGCATCTTGGGCATACCCGGCATATTCTGCGCGAAATCGAGGATGAATTCGCTGGAGGAGTGCGTGATGATGGCCAGGTTGGCGTAGCGTCCCTGCGCCACCTCGGGCTTGATCTCGATATCGATTTTCTTTTCCATGGCTATTTGGCGAATGCAACGGCCCGGGTTTCCCGGATCACGGTGATCTTGATCTGTCCCGGATAGGTCATCTCATCCTGGATCTTCTTGGCGATGTCAGTGGAAAGCTCCTCACACTGCTGGTCGGTGACGCTCTCGGCGCCGACAATGACGCGCAGCTCACGGCCGGCCTGGATGGCGTAGGTCTTGGTCACGCCCGGATGCGACAGGGCGATGCCTTCCATATCCTTGAGACGCTTGATGTACGACTCGATGACCTCGCGGCGGGCACCCGGACGGGCGCCGGAAATGGCGTCGGCCACGAGCACCAGCGGGGCGATGAGCGTCGTCATCTCGATCTCTTCGTGATGGGCACCGATGGCGTTGCAGATGTCAGGTTTCTCCTTGTATTTCTCCGCCACCTTCATGCCAAGCAGGGCGTGCGGCAGTTCGGGATCTTCCTCGCACACCTTGCCGATATCGTGCAGCAGGCCGGCACGTTTGGCCGCCTTGGTGTTGAGTCCCAGCTCCGATGCCATCGTGGCGCAGATGTTGGCCACCTCGCGGGAATGCTGGAGCAGGTTCTGTCCGTAGGAGCTGCGGTATTTCATGCGCCCCACCAGCCGGACGAGCTCCACGTTCAGGCCGTGGATGCCCAGGTCGATGCAAGTGCGCTTGCCGGTTTCCATGATTTCGTCGTCGAGCTGCTTGCTCACTTTCTCGACCACCTCCTCGATGCGGGCGGGGTGGATGCGTCCGTCGGCCACAAGCTGGTGCAGGGCCAGGCGGGCCACTTCGCGGCGGACCGGGTCGAACGAAGAGAGCAGGATGGCCTCGGGCGTATCGTCGACCACAATCTCAACGCCGGTGGCGGCTTCGAGGGCGCGGATGTTGCGGCCCTCACGGCCGATGATGCGGCCCTTGATCTCGTCGTTTTCGATGTTGAAGACGGTGACGGCGTTTTCGATGGCCGTTTCAGGAGCGGTGCGCTGGATGGTGTTGATCACGATGCGCTTGGCTTCCTTGGCCGCGTTCAGGCGCGCCTCGTCCATCACTTCGTTGACATACGACATCGCCTCGGTACGGGCCTCGGCCTTCATGTTCTCGACCAGCTGGTTCTTCGCATCAGCGGCAGTCATGCCTGCCACCTCCTCAAGTTTCTCGATGACCTTGCCGCGAAGTTTCTCATATTCCTCCTGCTTCTTGCTGACGATATCCATCTGCCCTTTGAGGTTCTCGCGGATGGCATCGACTTCCTTCTGCTTGCGGCCCAGTTCGGAATTCTGCTGGTTCAGGCTGAGTTCGCGCTGCTTGAGCTTGTTCTCCATCTGGAGAGCCTGGGCGTTGCGGTCGTTGATATAGGCCTCATGCTCGCTCTTGAGCTGGAGGAATTTCTCCTTGGCCTGGAAAATCTTCTCTTTCTTGATGGCCTCGCCTTCGGCTTCGGCCGTCTTGAGGATCTCGTCGCGCTTGCCCTTCAGTATGACGTTTCGCACGAGCAGGGTGCCCAAAACGCCCAGGCCCGCGGAAATGAGTGCTGTAAGAATGATTACCAATGAAGTTGACATAATCGTAATATATTGAGTGTTAAATGTTTCACGCAATACTTACGAGGGAAGGAAAAAAGCCGTCAGTCCTGGTCTGTTCGAAAATCTTGAATGACAAGATTTGAGCTCCGGTTATATCGCAGACTTCCAACGTCCTGTCGAAACAGAATCCCCCGAAGGGTCACCCAGGCCTGTCTTTGACAACCGAGTTGACTCGGATTGTTGTATAGTGTTGATTTTGGCAAAGAGCAGGACTAACGGCTAAGGTATTCTCCAAGGGCTGCGTCGAGGTCTTCCAGCCGGCGCAGCACACTGTTGGTTTCATTTGTATTCCTGGCTTCCATCTCCACCAGCCGGGTCTCTTCCGAGAGGAGAATGAGTTTCAGCACGTCGCTCAAATCCTGATCCCGGAAATCGAAACGCAGCGAATCGATCTCCTTGTTGATGCGGTCGGCGGCCTCACGGATGGCCTGCTCCCGCTCCGGGTCCACCATATGGACCGTCTCCTTTCCCGCAATCCGCAATGTAATCCGCTGTTTCATCGTCTTCCTAATCGTTGAGCAAACTTACGCACGCATCGATCTCCTTGATCATCCTGGCCACTTTCTTCTTGGCTTGCGTCCGGTCGCCGGACGTACCCAGGAATGCTTCCTTCAATCGCAAGTTATCTATTTGTTTTTCTAAGTCTTTTATTTTTTGTTCTTTCTTCTGGTTGTCCGTCTCCGATTTGGCAAGGGACTGTCGCAGCGCAGCATTCTCCCGGTCGAGCGTTTCGTAACGGGCGATCAGCTCCTCGACCTTTGTCTTCAGCCGGTTGGCGAGGTCCTGTTCCATAGAGACAAATATTCGTACAAAGTTATGTATTATTTTACAAATTTCCAATTGGTCGCCACACTGGGGACAATCTCCTCCTGCGTGGCGATGTAGTCGCCCACCAGGGAGCGGATGTCCTTCATCTTCCCGTAGACCACCAGCGAATCGGGATCGACGTGCGCTCCTTCATAGAGCAGGTCGCCGCCGCCTGCGGCACGGTACGAGGTCATGGCCACCTTGTAGGTCTTGTCGAGGTCGAACGGCGTGCCGTCGCACATCGAGAGGATGCGGACCCGCTCCCCCTTGGGGGCGCTCTTGCTCACCTCGTAGATGATGCCGTCGGCGGAATCCCAGTTGTAGGTGGCGCCGGTACGGTTCACCCAGTTGTCGTAGGAGTACTCCAGATAATCCTTGACCTGCTGGCCGGTGAGTCCGACCACGTAAAGCTGGTTCTCGAACTTGTAAATCGACACCAGGTCCTGGAACTCGATCACGCCCTTGGGCACGACCCCGCTGTTGGACAGCGGCGCGGCAAAAGAGATGTCGGCACCCGAAGCCGCCAGCTGCACCGTCTGGACCAGATTGATGTACGACGAGGGTCCGTCGAGGGCGTCGGCCAGGAAGATATTGTCGGCCAGCAGGCCGATCGGCCGGGTAGAGAAAGCCTTGACGGCCCGGAAATCATCTTTGAACGCAGCCATGTAGACGGAATCCGGCGGATACTGGTCCATTGGTTCGAGGCGGTAGTCGATGGTCTTGGCGACCACCTTCCCGTTCTTGACCAGCAGGTCGAAGTCGGCCCTTCCCACATACTCAGCCTTGGTTCCCTCGTTGAGCAGCACCACCGGACCAGCCGGATTGGCGACTTCCTTGGCCAGCGGACGATGGTCGTGGCCGTTGAGCACCAGGTCGACGTTTGAAAGCGTAGAGGCCAGGTACAACGCCTCGTTCTCCCGGTCGGGCAGGTCGGTCCCCGTACCGGAATGGACGGCCAGCACCACCAGCTGCGGTTTTTCCTTGTCGACGATCCGGTCGATCAGGCGCTGGGCCATGTCGTGGATCACCTGGAAATCCATCCCGTTCCAGTGGGCGTCCGACAGCCAGCTCTTGATGTTGGCATTGGTCATGCCGATCACGGCAACCTTTGCTCCGCCGCGTTCGACGATGGTGTACGGAAGGAAATAGGAATCGGAGACTTGTCGGGGCCTGGGATTCTCTTCCATGTCGGCGACCCCGTTTTCATCGCGGTCAAGTGCAGCATTGGCCGCCAGATACGGCATCGAGAGTTCCCGGCCGATGCGGTCGTAGACATCGTGCCCGGTCTCAATGTCGTGGTTGCCCACAATGATGGCGTCGTAACCCAGGTAGTTGGCGATGCGCGGCATCAGGTGGGGCGTATCGACGTCCACATAATTGAAATAGTAAGCGGCATTGTCGCCCTGCAGGTTGTCGCCTACATCGACCAGGACGGGGTCGATGCCCCCGTCGCGCACTTCCTTCAGGTAGGACGCCACGTTGGCCATCGAGGTGCGGTTCACCTGGTCGTCCACGTACGACGAATCGAAGTAGGCGCCGTGGACGTCGGTGGTGGCCAGCACGGTCACCCGGTAGTCGCCGTCGGCGAGCGCTCCCCGCGAAGAAAGGAGGGAGATCAGGCAGCCGATGCCGAAACCAACGCCGAAAAGGGCGATGACGAGGGCCGCGATATTCAGTACGTTTTTCTTCATTATCTAAACTATCCTATTTTCAATTCAAAATGGTCGGCATCCTCCGTCACCGGGAAACGGCTCCTGTAGTGCTCGAGCTTGGGAAGGGAGAGTTCGGCCGTATAGAAACGGACGCCACCGGCGCAGCGGCGGCGGGCGATGTCCTCACCATAGAAATTCACGATCCTTGAATGGCCGTTGTAGTCGCACAGGGCATCCTTGCCGATGCGGTTGCAGAAAACGGCGTAGCAGGCATTCTCCACGGCACGGGCGTGGATCAGGATGTCGGCCGCCGCAATGCGCGAGGAAGGCCAGTTGGCGATGTTCAGCAGCAAGTCGTAGCCACAGTCCGGATTGCGGCTCCACACCGGAAAACGCAGATCGTAGCAGACGTTGAGTTCGATGTTCCAGCCTTTCCAGGGCACGGTGCAGCGCTTCGTCCCTTTCTCATAAGCGGCGCTTTCGCCGGAGGGCGTGAAGAGGTGGTGCTTGTCGTAGTGCCACTCCTCCCCTTCCGGTCCGATGAAGTAGCAGCGGTTGTAGCGGTGTCCACCGTCGAGCGTAGGCACGGAGGCCACCACCGCCACGCCACATTCACGCGAGAGCGTGCGCAGCCAGGAGGCGGAAGGTCCGTCGCCGGGTTCCGACGCGTCGGGATTCATCGTGAATCCCACGGAAAAAGTCTCCGGGAAGACCAGCAGGTCGGGCTGGTGCTTCGCACAGAAACGCCGCACCGGACGGTCGATCCGGGCAAGGGTCGCCTGCGCGTCTTCCCAGACGATGTTATGCTGGCACAGTGCTATCCTGAGGTTCTCCACGATTGATTCTCTTGTTTTTTATCGTATTAATAATCAAAGCGATGGCGCCGTCACCCGTCACATTGCCGGCCGTACCGAAACTGTCCATCGCGATATAGAGCGCGATCATCAGGCCCTGCTGGCTGGCATCGAAGCCCAGCATCGAGGCCAGCAGGCCGAGCGCCGCCATGATGGCACCGCCGGGCACGCCCGGGGCGGCGATCATCGTGATGCCCAGCAGGAGGATAAAACCCATATAGGTGCCGAAGCCGGTATCCAGGCCCATGCTCAGCGAGATGGCATAAGCGCAGGCCACGATCTTGAGGATGCTGCACGACATATGGATGGTGGCGCAGAGCGGCACCACGAAGTCGGCCACGTCGGGGTCGACGCCGTTCTTGATGGCCTGGACCCGTGTCACGGGAATCGTGGCGGCCGACGACTGCGTGCCGAGCGCCGTCACATAGGCCGGGAGCATCGTCCAGAGCGCCTTGAACGGATTCTTGCGCGCAATGGCCCCCGCGATGCAGAACTGCAGCACCAGCACGAACACGTGCATCAGGAAGATGACGACGATGATCTTGAGGAACATGCCCAGCACCGGGCCCACGTTGCCCTCCGCCCCCATCTCCAGGAAGATGCCGAAAATAAAGATCGGCAGGATGGGGATGATGACCTTGCGGATGACCAGGAACACGAGCTCGCGCAGTTCCAGCATCAGGTTGCGGAAGGTATTGCCCTGGATGGCGATCAGCGAAAGGCCGATGGTGAAAGCCAGCACCAGGGCGGTGGTGACGCTCATCAGTGGCGGCATCTCGACCGTGAAGAAAGGCTTCAGGTCGTTGGCTTCCATATCGATGGCACCCAGCGAGACAGCAGCGTCGCCCAGCAGGAAAGGATAGGTCAGGCGACAGGTGCCGTAGGAGAAGAGACCGGACAGGACCGTCGACAGGTAGGCGATGGCAGCCGTGATGAGCAGCAGCCTCCCCGCCCCTTTCCCGAGCTCGAAGATACCGGGGGCAATGAGGCCCAGGATGATGATCGGGATGAACAGGCCCAGGAAATTGCTGAAGATGCTGTTGAAGGTAATGAAGCAGCGCACGAGCCCGTCGGGGAAAAAGAAGGAGCAAACCACGCCCAGCGCGATCGCAATCAATACTTTCGGGAGCAGGCCCCAATCCTTGAATTTCTTCATAAACTACAATAGTCGCCGCAGACTTATCCTAATTTAAATAACGGGTAAAGTTAGGAAAAAGTGGCAAAAGTCCGACATATTTCGTATTTTTACGGGCAACTTTTTTTAAGATATGGGAAAAATCTACGACCGGCTCGCACAGGACTACCGCATCCGGGAAGGCCTCAAGGCCTGCATCAGCTGTGGAACCTGCACGGCCATCTGTCCGGCCGCCGAGTTCTACCGCTACAACCCCAAGAAAATCGTCACCATCGTCCAGAGCCGCGACGACGACGCCATCGTCGAGCTGCTCAGGAGCGACACCATCTGGTACTGCGGCGAATGCCTTTCGTGCGTGACCCGCTGCCCGCGCAAGAACGCCCCGGGCCTGGTGGTCATGGCCCTGCGGGCCCTGTCGATTGAACTGGGCTATTTCACCGAAAGCGAAAAGGGCCGGCAGATGCTGCCCCTGATGCGCGCAATGCAACGCAACGTACTGAACTACGGTTATTGCGTTTACCCCAAGACCTTCCAATACGAGAAGCACCCCGAATACGGCACCGTGGGCAAATGGACGCAGGAACACATGGAAGACGTGTACGAGCGCCTTGGCGCCCACCTGGGCCAGGTCGGCCCCGGCGCCCTGCGCAAGATCCCGCAGGAATCGCTCGACGAGCTCAAGGCCATCTTCGACCTGACCGGCGCCACGCGCTGGATGGAGATCGTCGAGGAGAAATCCCGCGAAAAGGCCGCCGAAATGGGCCTTTCGATGGAAGAATACGAGGCGCTGGCCTTCAACCAGACCTCGACATGCCACCTCAACACGGAAGACTGACATGATCTATCAAGGAAAACAACGCATCTGGTCTGAATACCAGAAAGAGATACCCACCGACCACTGGTTCTACGTGCGAAGCTGCATCCGCCAGAGCTTCTTCCCTGCTTCCGAGAAGACCTTTCTGGAAATCCTCCGCCAGTGGCTCGGGAAAGACGTGTACGAGACCCCGCACCACACCACCTGCGGCGGCATCGCCTACCACAGTGAAGCCATCCCGCAGGAGACCGTGATGACCATCATCGCCCGGCAGTTCGCCCTGATGACCGAGGCGGGCTACGAGAACTACGTGTGCAGTTGCATCACCAGCTTCGGCCTCTACAGCGAAGTCATCGAGGACTGGCGCGAATTCCCGGAGCTAGAGGCGAAGATCCGCGAGAACCTCTGGAAAGCCACGAAGCGGGAGTTCAAAATTCCCACCTACCTGGCACATGCCAGCGACCTGATTTACAAGTTCCGCAACGAGATCGCCGAGCAGGCGAAGTTCCGGCTCGTCAACCACAAGACCGGCAGGCCGCTGCGCGTGGTGGAACACATCGGCTGCCACTATTCGAAGATGTTCCCTTCGAAGGGCGTGGGCGGTGCGGAATATCCCTACGTGCTGGCCGGCATGGTGGAATCGTGGGGCGGCGAGGTCATCGACTACCCGGAGCGTCGCCACTGTTGCGGCTTCGGCTTCCGCCAGTACCTGGTAAAAGCCAACCGCGGTTACTCCGTATCGAATACCCACAAGAAGTTCGAGAGCATGGAGCCCTTCGAGCCCGACATGATCATCACCAACTGCCCCGGCTGCCCTTATTTCCTCGACCGCTGGCAGTACGTCATCGCCGAGCAGACCGGCAAGACCTACGGGAAGGACGGCTATGGCATCCCCGTGTTCACCTACGAGGAAGTCGCCGGCCTGGTGCTGGGCTACGATCCCTGGGACCTGGGCCTGCAGACCCACCAGGTGGCCGTAGAGCCGCTGCTCGACAAGATGGGCATCCCCTACAACCCGGAAGAAAAATACAAGGGACTGAACGGCAAGCAGCTCCAGCGGCCGGAATTCCCCATGAACATCAAATGCTGCTGATATGAGCCAGAACGTCGTCGTCATCGGCGGAGGTCCCGCCGGCATCGAAGCCTCCCGCAAGCTCAGGGACCTGGGCTACATCCCCATCCTCGTGGAAAAAGCACCGGCCCTGGGCGGCCATCTCGCCCGCTGGGACCGCCTCTTCCCCGACGGAGTCGAAGCCAGGGAGGTCCTCGACCCCATGCTGCAGGACCTGGAGGGCATCAAATATTTTACCGACACGGAGATCTCCTCCATCAACCGGCTCAAGGACACCTGGGTGGTGAAACTTTCGAACGGCCTGTCGGCCCAGGTGCGCGCCCTCCTGCTGACCACGGGCTTCGACTTGTTCAAGGCCGAGAAGAAAGAAGAATACGGCTACGGCATCTACGAGCGCGTGATCACCAACGCCGACCTCGAAGACTGGTTCAAGACGGGCGCCGCGCCGCAGTTCGACGGAGTCCATACCGTCGGTTTCGTCCATTGCGTGGGCTCACGCGACGAGAAGGCGGGCAACCGCCAGTGCTCGAAGGTGTGCTGCGTCACCGCTGTCAAGCAGGCCTGTGAATTCAAGGAAAAATATCCCGACGTCATGGTCTATTGTTTCTACATGGACCTGCGCATGTTCGGGCGCAAGTTCGAGGACCTCTACCTCAAGGCCCAGAAAGACTACGGCATCCGTTTCGTCCGGGGCCGCGTGTCGGAAGTATCGGAAGACATCGACGGACACCTGGTGGTCAAGGCCGAGGACACGCTGTTCGGCAAGCCGATGCGGATTCGGATGGATATGCTGGTGTTGATGGCCGGGATGGCGCCCGCCGCCGGGACCCACGAACTTTCCCGGATGATGAACCTCACCCTGGGGGACGACGGCTTTTTCTCCCCCCGCAGCATCGTGGGCAATCCCTGCTCCTCCGCCCGGGAAGGCATCTTCCTGGCCGGTGCCGCCACCGGACCCAAGACCCTCCCCGAAACGCTCAATGAGGCCGCTGCCGCCGCCATGGCCATCGACCGCTATCTCAAAACCCCTGCGAAGCGATGATCGATTTCGGCTACGGACTCACCCCCAGCGCCACGCTGCGCATCGAAAACGTGGATAATCCGCGTTTCCAGGCGCTCCATGAGCGCGAGCCCGACGTGGTCAAGTGCATCGCGTGCGGTTCCTGCGCCGCCAGCTGCAGCGCGGGCTGCTTTACCGAGATGAACCTGCGCCGGGTGATCCTCTCGCTGCAGCGGGGGCGGGAGAAAGAGACCCTGCCCATGCTCCGGCACTGCATGCTCTGCGGCAAGTGCCTGCTGGTCTGCCCCCGCGGCATCAACACGCGCCACCTGATCCTGAGCATCGGAAAAGTCTACGGACTGGATGAAAAAGAGGAGGACGCCCGATGAAAGAACGCATCCTGGCCGCCTACGATCCCTTCGTCCTGCCCTTCGTCTTCGGCATGACCTTCGTGCTGGGCTACTGCCTGGTCAGCCTGGTCAAGGTGCTGCTGCAGCTGTCGCCGGCCGACCGCCGGAAGTTCGCCCTGTCGCTCATCACGCCGGCCACCATCGCGAAGAACGTCCGTGACATCTTCTGCGACTGCCTCCTCCACGTAAAGCTCTGGCAGCGCAACAAGGTGCTGGGCTACATGCATTCGAGCATCGCCTTCGGCTGGTTCATGATCATCGTCATCGGCCACATCGAGACCGTTCTCTACATCCCGGAGCGGCTGCATAAACTCTACTACCCCATCTTCTTCCGCTTTTTCATGGAAGAGCAGAAGCAGACCCTGCAGGGTTCGTTCTTCTTCTTCCTGATGGACTTTTTCCTGCTGGTCATCCTGAGCGGCATCACCATCGCTGTCATCACGCGTTTCCGCTCGCGCATCGTGGGCATGCGCCGCACCACCAAGCTCACGCTCACCGACCGCATCGGGCTCTACAGCCTCTGGGCCATCTTCCCGCTCCGCTGGATTGCCGAGGGTTTCACCGCCGGTGTGGCGGGCGGCAGCTTCATGACCATCCCCATCAACTGGATCCTCCACGGCTTCATGAGCAATCCGGAGCACATCACGGTCGCGTGGTGGGCCTATTCGCTGGCGCTGGGCACGTTTATGACGGTCCTCCCCTTCACGCGCTACATGCACATCCCCTCCGAAATCCTGCTCGTCCCGATGCGCAACGCCGGGCTTCCGGTGCGCCACACGCGCAAGGGTTTCACGCTGGCCATGCTCTATTCCTGCCCGAGTTGCGGCGTGTGCATCGACGCCTGCCCGATGGGCGTCCAGAAGAAGAATGTCAAAGACGCCACGGTCTACATGGTCCGCAACCTGAAACGCCGCAACGCGCGCCGTTCGCTGGAAATCGCGGAAAAATGCCTGATGTGCGGCAAATGTGCCGCACTCTGCCAGGTCCAGATGGACGCCTGCGGCATCCGCCTGGCCTACCGCACCTCGCACGAGAAGCGCGGCAACCGGCTTCCGGCTGATTTCACCTACCTGGAGGCGGTAGAGCCGCTGCCGAAACTGGGCGAAAAGAAGGTGCTCTACTATGCGGGCTGCATGAGTTCCCTCACCCCCGTCATCGGTCGCTCCGTCCGGCAGGTCCTGCAGGCCGCAGAGGTGTCCTACGAGCTGATGGACAAGGACGGCAGCATCTGCTGCGGCCGCCCGCTGATGCTCGCCGGCCGGCAGGACGAGGCCCGGCAGCTGATGGAGAAGAACCGCCGGCTCATCGAAGAGAGCGGTGCCCAGATCCTGCTCGTGAGCTGCGCCATCTGCTACCGCATCTTCAAGGAGCAGTACGACCTGATCGGCGTGGAGGTGATGCATTACACGGAGTACTTCGACCGGCTGATCGCAGAGGGCCGGCTCCGTGTCCGCAAGGGGCCCGGGACGCTGGTCTATCACGACCCTTGCGACCTGGGGCGCGGCTGCGGCATCTACGAGGCGCCGCGTTCAGCGCTTGGCGCTGTCGGGCAGCTGGTTCCGGCGGCGAAAGAGCGCAAGGAAAGCATCTGCTGCGGCGGCTCGGTCGGCTCGCTGACGCTGCGCTACGAAGAACGGGAACCGATTACGCGCAACTCCATCGACAACCTGACGGCCAACAACCCCGAGCAGATCGTCACCGCCTGCCCGCTCTGCTTCAAGACCTTCTCCCGCTACGCTCACGTCCCCGTAAGGGATTTCGCCGAGGTGATTGCGGAGCATATCGAAAAGTAAGCTAACCGGCTTGCATGGCGCTCTGATGTTTCGGTCCATGGCCAGAAAAAATGGCCCTGTCCCGAAACATCACCCGCGCCTGGATGCAAGCCTATTGTACTTTGATGTATGTTACGAGGGTCTCGGTGACGGGGTCGCCGACGGCGGGGGCCACAGCCGCCTCGATCTTCCAGCGGCCTTTTTTCGTCAGCTGGAATTCGTCGTCAGACTGCCGGATCGTGACGGCGTTTCCGTCCGGATCCGTAAAGGTCCATTCCGTCCCGGCGTAGATCTTGTCGTGGTTCATCAGCGCCAGGTCGAACCAGTCGTTCAGCTGGTAGGATGCTTTCGTCCGGATGAAAGCCGCCGGCATCAGCGGAAGTTCATCGATGAATCTTTCGGCGGTTACCGATCCCTCCGCCTGCTGCCAAACTGTATTCTCGTCGTCGGTAGTGTATTGAAGGACAATCCGGTCACCCAGGGACATGTCAAACAGGATATGGATATCGTCCTCTTCGTTGAAACACCATCGGAAGGAAGTTATGGGGTTCAACTGACTATCGTTCATGTCCAATTGATCAAAGACCTGCAGGACCTCCCCCTCCCGGTTCAACGCCACCACCCGCAACTTCCCGTCAAATGTATCATTGCCCCTGTTGGAGACACGGAACCAATCCAACAGAAGCAGGTCCCCTTTGGCAGCCGGAGCGCTGCCGGTATAGCTGAATCCGAAAGGAGTATTACTGTCCACGGGAACCAATTTGATGTTCCTGCGATAGGTCGACGAGGCGTCCGGATACAGATCGAAACAGGCACAGCATTCCCAGGAGAAATTATAATTGGGGTCGCCATCCGAATCATAGTTTCCCTCATAGTAATAGCCGTTGCAGAATCCGCTCCAGCCGAAATTGATGTGAAACACATCTTCGCCTTCGAATTGGCCATAGGCATCGAAAACGAACGAATGACCGCCGGTCCCGTCCTTGGTATACCCGTTATACAGGACCGGGCGGACATCCAGCTCGCCCTTCAGTTTTTCCCGCCATCGATGAGGGGTATAATCGGAAGCGTTTACCAGATATGCATTCTTGTTGAATCCGAAGTGCCTTATCATCGCGGCGACGATAAGGCTCGGATTGACGCCCGTCCCCTCGACGCTATATTGGGATTGCAGGGCGGCGCCGACATCGGCCAGCAACTGGTCCATGTTGTCGACCAAGTCCTCCCTGCCCTCCTGAAGGGCCTTTTTGATGGCTTCCCAGCCCGTCAGGGAACGAAGGCCCTCCCAGTCATAGGTGGTTCCCAGTTCATAGGGATGCTCCGGTGTCGAGGCAGACGCATCAAATCCTTCGACGACTTCATAGGGCGGTACGGTCCCTTCTCCATGCGTCGGCATCTGCGTGGGATAGATGCCGCTCAAAATCGTCATGACTTCGCTGACAGCAGTCGCGGCACAGCCCGTCAACGTATACCTCTCACCGACTTTCGGACATTTGGAATTGTACACCGGCCGGCCCGACCATGTGCCCAGCTGGTCCCATTCGGGGGTCAGATGCTCACTGATCACGGTCACAGGCCCGGTAACGGCAGCACCGGCCTTGGTGTCGGCATATCTTGCCCATAGCGCACGCACTTCCGGCGACTGCTTCCCGGCAGCACGGACACCGGCCTTCATGCGCTCCATCCACCACTTCACGTTGTCAGGCATCCCTTCCGTCGCGAAACGGCCGTTTTCGGAAATGGCCAGCACCGGCGGGACATTGTCGTCGCCGGCGATGATGACGAAACCACCCTCGTCGCGGGTGATGACGTAGAAGGTTGGCTGCGCCGCCTTGGTGGCAACGTCTTCCCCATCCCAGATGATGGTCACTTCCCCGGCGCCCGCTTTCGTGGCTGGCTGCGCCGCAAAGATTTTTTTTGCAATCTCTTTGGCCCGGGTCGGCGATACCGGCGCCGCCTGCAACGTCAGCGTGCCGAAAAGGACGAGGACGGAAGTGCACAGGAATTTCTTGCAAAGGTCGGGAGTTGTCATGGCCGTACGTGTTGGATTCGTCTACAAATATAAATAAAAAAACGGGTTCTGCGAAAAGATGAAAAAACGGTGTCCACCTGCATGACTTCTGCAGAGCATCTGGCAACCGCCTT
>JAEEGL011227466.1_pt1 | contig 15295 bp, 15 predicted proteins | sample 9134231 | NCBI WGS metagenome assembly JAEEGL01 (sample SAMN16246548, study PRJNA631951) | gut metagenome | biome: gut microbiome; feature: rumen; material: fiber-attached | host: Bos | place: Iran: Karaj | collected 2018-10 | reverse complement strand
TTATTTCATATAATTCTTTATGCATATCATGCTTAGTTATATCATTTTCACTAACTGGTCTAAATGTACCAAGTCCAACATTAAGAGTTACATAAAGAATTTCTATACCTTTATCTTTTAACTTATCTAAAAGTTCATTGGTGAAATGTAATCCTGCAGTTGGAGCAGCTGCACTACCATTTTTTAAAGCATATACTGTATTATATCTATCTTTTTCTTTTAATGATTCATGTATATATGGTGGTAGTGGCATAGCACCAATACTATCTAAATGTTCTAAGAATACACCTTTATAATCGAATTTAATATGTGTTATTCCATCATTTAATACTTCTGTGACCAAACACTCAAAATCATCTTCAAAATGAATTCTAGTGCCTATTTTAACTCTCTTTTGAGGTCTTACTAAACATTCCCATTCATCATTACCTAAATCTTTAAGTAATAATACTTCTATCTTAGCATTAGTATCAGTTTTATAACCAATTATTCTACTTGGTAAAACTTTAGTATTATTAAGTACTAGTACATCACCTTTATTTAAGTAATTTATTATATTATAAAAAACTTCATCTTTATATTTACCATTATTTTTATTTACTACCAATAGTTTAGAATGATCTCTTTCCTTAATTGGTGTCTGTGCAATTAAAGATTCATCTAAATCATAATCATAAGTATCAATACTTTTATAATCCATATAACTACTAGGAAAACAGCCTAGCGTCTCACCTTCCTTTGCGAGAAGATTATATCATATATATATATTTATTTCTATAAAAAAACTCATAAATAATATGAGTTCTTTTATTTAAAAGTTTCATTTATAATTTCAAGTAATTTATCTTTATCTCTAAACCCAACTTCTTCGTGTATAATTTCACCATCTTTGAAAAAATATAATGTAGGTATACTCATAATTTTATTTTCATGAGCTAATTCTTCAAAACTATCAATATCAACTTTAATAATATCTGTTTTATCTTTAATCTCTTCCTCAATTTCTTCAAGAATTGGGCCCATCATTTTACATGGCCCACACCATTGTGCATAGAAATCAACTAAATGATTACCTTTTTTTACTAATTCATTAAAATCTTCTTTATCTAAATGTATCATTATTCAATCTTTCCTTTCTCTCTTAAATATTTTAAGTTTTCCTCACTAATTATATCATATTTTAAGAAAACACTAATCATTTCTTCATTAATTTCTTTATTATTTTTATTATTTTTAAATCTAACTGCTAAATCATATATCTCATTAGCAGCTTTTCTTGTATTATCAGTAGCACTAGATAAAACAGGCGTTTTCTCTAATATAATATTTGGAAGAAGAGCATCTTTAACATAATCAGCTTTAATAAATGGTTGATTTAATATAAATAAAGCAATATATACAATTAAATATCCTTCTAAAAATCCTAATATAGCACCACCTATTTTAGATACAATGCCTAGTATAATAGTAGCTTTTAATATTTTCTCAATTAAACCACTTATTTTTAATAAAATACCCAGTATTAATGATGTAATAGTAAATACTGCTAAAAAAGCAATTAATTCATATAACAATATATTAAGAACACTTATTCCTCTAAACATCCCCTTAAATCCAAAAAATGGTAAATGTTTATAAAGATATGTTGCTACTGGGACCCTAAATATCCATGATATAACAACTATTATTACAAGACCACATAATAACAAAGTTTCTTTAATAAAACCTCTTCTAATACCACCAAGAATACAAAAAAGTAATAAAACAACAATAATTGCATCAACTATATTAACCATCATTATTCTTCATCACTCTTTTCTTCTTTTTTAGCAAGTACATATGGATCTTCAATAGTACCTGTCCCAGAAAGAATTTTACTATTACCCTTTACTCCAATAACAGGTCTAACATGATATATAGTAGTTACTTTAGTTGGGATAACTCTATTTGAATTAACAGCAAAAACATAAGCATTTTGTCCATTATAGTATGCACTACTCATAGTATAATAATTATCTTGTATATGTAAATAATTGTTAGTATTTTTTGTTTTAAAATCTTTTGCTTTAGTATTATTATTTGGTTCAAAGCCACCATAATATAACTCTTCAACAGTTAGTAATCCAATTGGATAATCAAGAACTTTATTACCATATTCTCCATCAGCAGAAAATCTATCATTAAGATTACAATCAAATGATACATTTCCTTTTCTTAAATAATAGTTATTCATTGGTTCATACCCAGTATTAAAATCACTATATCCTAATACATCATATGAAACACCACCATGTGTAAATTTTATAGTTTGTCTATTATTACAAAAAATTGTATTTTTATCTACTATATCATTATATTCAGAAATATATTCTGTATACCATGAATCTAAAAATCTCTTTATATTACTTGATAAATTATTCTTATGTTCTGCTTCATAACTGCCACTACTTACATTACCATACATATATCCAACATATGCATTATAATTAGAATTTTCATTATATGTAGACCTAGTCTCAATTATTCTTCTTTCACACTTATCATTTACATAATCTCCAAATAATATAAGTTTAACACCATTATTTTCAGTAGTTCTAACTATTTTATAACACTTATCCCCCATTAGAACATAGTTATTTAACTTTTTACTACCTCTAAAGAAATAAGTAGTAATACCTTCAATAGCATTATTTGTATAATAAACTCCATCTTTAACATCAGAATAATCATTGCTATCAATACCACCAACTATATTATCAGTTAATAATCTACCAATAGTATTTTCATCAAATAATTCTTTTCCTGCATTTATTCCTTTAGAAGACTCTATTAATATATTTGAAGAAAAAGTTTTATTCATATTATCATTTTGAGATACATTAGTTTGAAGAAATGTAATAGTTAATTCATAATTATGAGTTACTCCTTTATCAATTCTTACATTCTTAGCAATTGGAGTACTTTCACTAGGAACAACCTTTTCACTAACATAAGCTCCATTGTTATCAGAAGTTAATGTATAAACTAAATCACTCTTAGTTGAAAAATCATTAACTAATTTATCTAAAATAATATCGTAATAACTAACTCCATCTCCAGTATTTTTTATAGAAAATGTTTTAATAATCTTTTGTCCAGTATAAGCATTAACCATAGAAATATTACTTGTATCAATATATGTAATCTCTAAATTTTTATTAAATGTATTAATACTAACCGTATTATTTTCATCATCTAAATTAACAGTTATATAAGCATAAGTAGACACGCTAAAAACTAGAATACATAATCCTAGAACTAAATAGCATAAAATTAAAAAGGTTTTATTTCTAAATATATTAATGCACCTCTCCTACTATTTACTAGAAATATTATATAATTTATACGTATTTTTTTCAATTAGAATTTGAAATCTTTACTATATTTTGATAGAATGATTAATGAGGGGATGATCTAGTGATAAAACAAGAAGAAATATTAGATGAAAAAGAAAAAATATTGAGACAAAAAAGCGAAGAAGTTACTTTCCCACTACCAAGTGAAGATAAAGCTAGAATAAATGAAATGATTATGTATTTAAGATTATCACAAGATGAAGAATATGCTGAAAAAAATAACATAAGAGCCGGAATGGGATTATCTGCTATACAACTTGGTATTAAAAAAAGATATTTTGTTATATCATATAAAAATGAAGATGGTACTTTTGAAGAATATAGAGTTATAAATCCAAAAATAGTATCTAATTCAGAAGAAAGAATATATGTTGAAGAGGGAGAAGGATGCTTAAGCGTTAATAGATATGTTGAAGGAATTGTTCCTAGATACGCAAGAATAACTGTTGAATTTTATGATGAAAATGGTGAAAAACAAACTAAGAGAGTTAGAGAAGAAATTGCTGTAGCATTTCAACATGAAATAGATCATCTAAATGGTATATTATTTGTAGATAAAATAGATAAAAAGAACCCTTTTAAAGATAAAGATAAAATGAGAGCAATATAATAAGTAAACTTAAAAATTTAATGTTTACTTTTTTTATACAATATTTTAAAATTATAATAGGTGACGATATATGTTTAAAGATATGACAAAACTTAATAAAAGAAGATTTATTATATATGCGATTATATTTGTAATATTTCTATTAATCGCCGGTGGTGGAATTGGATTACATTTTAGCGGCTACGGTGATAGCGGAAAAATTATGAAAATAGTTAGTCCATATATAAAAGCATATAATAATTTAAAAAATGTTACTGATGTAAATAATGCAACTAACAAAAGTATGAAAGCAGAAATTATAAAAGATGGAATTGAAGTTAATTATAAAGAAGACGAAAAAACATATACACAAAAATTCACTTATAAACAAGAAAGTAATCAATACGCATACTTAGAAGCTATATATAATAGAAATGAAAATGCTCCAGAAGAAATAGTTAAAAATATGATTGAAGCAGTAAGCGTTGTAAAAGGAAATAAAGATGGAATTATATTTGGTAATTCCTATGAAACTGCAAGATATGAATATAGTTATTTCTATAATACACGTATAACTGACGGAATTAGACTTGAATCAACAGGGCCAAATATTATAGTTAAAATTAATTTAGATGTTAATGTTGTGAAAAAACTTGGTGGTAGCGAAGGAGATATTGAAAACGAAATACAAATCATATATGACGATAGATATAAATTTGAAGATTTCGTAGCATTCACAATGCCAGATAAATTTACTAAAGAATCTTCAATGTATCAAGCATCAACAGAAAATAATACATGTTTAGTTAGTCTATATGTTATATCAACACAAACAGCAAGTAATTCAGCTGAATTTATTAATAAGCTAGCAACTTCTAAATCAGCAGAACCAACTACTGAAGTAGTAAATGGAAGTACATGGAATAAAGTTACATACACTGGTTCTCAAGGTGGACAAAATTCATATTATGCAATTGATGCTGGTGAAAGTATACTAGGATTTGAATATCAATCATTATTTGAAAATGATGAATGTCTTGATTTACAATCAGCACTAGTTAGAACATTAAAACTAAAATAAAAAGATCTTTAAAAGATCTTTTTTATTTGTTCTCATTATTATAAACATCAGACAATTTATTATAATATTCTTCATTATATTTATCCTTTTCAATATAATCTTTAACTATATCAATATCTTTATCTAATATTTCATCATTTGTTAAACTTAATACTTTACCATTTTGATAGTCATCAATAATATCTTTAGCACTTTCAAAGAAATATTCATCATACAAATTATGTTCAATCATATAATTACACATCGCTATTGTATTAAATAGCTCTTCTTCAGGATCTTCAAAACTTTTAAGTCCTAAAACATCATCAACTAATTTATCATTTATATCCCCTATATTATCGATATCTATTTTTTTATTAGAATTATAATATTTATTTATTTTATTCTTTATATCAATATATTTAACCATTTAACTCACTCTCTTATTCTTACTTATTAGTTTTTCTTCATCACATAAATATCTTATTCTTTCGGTAATTCTTCTAGCTTTAATCTCATCATTATCATTCTTAGTATCAGATAAAACACTTTCAAGTTCATTTATAGTAAAATTAGAAGTAAAAAATGTAGTTAAATTATTATCCATTCTATATTGAAGAATAGTTCCTAATACTTCATCTCTAGACCAAGAAGTATTATTTTCAGCACCTATATCATCTAATAAAAGAATATCACATGACATAATTTCATCAATAACTTCATCATAATTATCTGTATTAAATGAAGCCTTTAAACTATTTAAAAGACGTGGATAATATACATTAACAGTATTATATCCTTTATTAGATAATTCATTTAATAATGCACTTAAAATGTATGATTTACCACTACCAAAAGAACCACTTAAATATAAACCTTTTACTTCTTCTCCATTTACTTTCTTCTTTAAAAAATCTTTAATATATTTTAAGATACTACTTCTTTCTTTTTCATTAATTAATTCACTAAGAGAAGCATTCTTTAATATTTCTGGTGTAGAAAAGAATTTAGTATTATTAGTCTTTTGATTTTTATAATACTTACATGGTTTATAATTAAATTCAATATGATCTTTAACTACATCAGGATAATATACATGACCATAAGTATCATTTTTACAATAATCAAGCCCTTTACATTTACTACAATTTTTTAATTCAGAACAAGAATCTTCTAATTTAGAAGTATATTTCATAAGTATTTCTTCATCACATTTTAAAGTATTACATAGTTTCTTAAATGTAGTATCAGTAGATGATAACAAAAATTCTCTTCTTAAACCATCTTCAATAGATTTTTTACTTTTATTAATATATTTACTTGTACTAATCATTTTCTAAACTCCTCTAAAAATTCTTTGAATTCATCATCATCTATTTTATCACTAGAATCTATCTTCTGATTAAACCATGCAGGAATTGGAGGTTCTTTCCTTTTAACACTTCCACTATCAGATTTATTTTTCTTATGCTCTTTTTCTGCAATCGCCATTGCTTCAGCAGCTGTTTCTACATTACTTCTCTTCCAATGACCAGCTATAGTTTCTACATATGACTTATTTAATTTATTATTATTTGTTTTAAGAACATAATCAATTAATACATTTACAACTGCAGGATTTAATTTAATATCTTCAATTAATTCTTCAAGAAGTTCCATATCTTTAATAGAAGGTTTACCTCCCCTATATTTTGCTCTTAAAAATTCAATTGGAGAATTATTCTCAAATACCTTTATCATTCTACCTTTATTAGAATTATCTCCACTAGCACTCTTTAAATACTCAGGTTGAGATTTAAATAATAATGATGGTAAACGATTATTATTATTAAATTGATAATATTTTCTAGTATTCTTTCTTAAATCTTCTTTAACTATGTTACCTTTTTCATTTAAAGAAGCCCTTGCTAAATCAGCCATAGTTAATTCATCTATTTCATATAGAAAAGCAAGATTAATAATTAACTCTTTCATTCCTCTATTTAAACATTTATTATTCCAGTTACCAATAGATGAAGAAAATAAGTCAAAATCATAATCAAGTTCAAATGACAATAATAATTCATTTCTAGATATAATATCTTCTCCTACATATTCTAAAGGAGTATAATTTCTACTTTTAAATACACTATCAAAAGGAGTAGTTATTTCTTCATAATCTTTATATGTAATATTAGGTGTTTTAAAATAAGAATAAATTCTATTATATTCTTCTTTACCTACATTATTAAATAATACAACATTAAATATTGGATGAGAAAAAAATTCATTTGGTAATAATGGAGCATATAACTCATAAACATAAGAATTTATATCATCACTATGATAATATACTTTTAATAAACCTATACCTTCTAGTTTAATTCTTGCTTCTTTAATATTATCTAAAGTTAATCCCATACTAGTCATTAAATGATGATGAGTATATTCTAAAGAAATAGTATTATAATTAGATTCTGAATATAGTTTTAAATATAATGCAACAGCACTAGTTCCTATAATAGGCATATAAAGCATATTAAGTACTAATCTATCTATTTCAGATAATAAGCACTTATCAATTACTTGATATAAATCAGCTGGATATATACTTATTTTTCTCATTATACTCCTCCATTTAAATTAATTACTATTATTATAAAACAAAAAAGAACTTAATCAAATAAGTTCTTATTCTTTTTTATAAATTTATCAAAAATAACATTAAATATATTATCTTCAAGTCTTTCTAAATACTCTTCTCCATCTTCATCTTTAACAAGACGTCTTATAACAATATTGTTTAAATTATTCATTTGTGATAACAATAAATATTTATTATTTTCTTCTTCAATAGTATCTACTAATTCATATTCATTATTATCTTCAAGTGTAAAAATCTCATAATCTTGCAATATTTTCACCTTCTATCTCTTGATCTAAATTATCAATGGCAAATTCATTTTCATCATAATCATATTTACCCATCAATTTATCTATATTAACATTATCAATCTTATATCCAGTGTTTTCAGTCTTATATTTAGGCTTATATGATTTCTCTTTATTTTTATGAATAGAATTATAAATCATATTTTCAGCAGCAACTAAACCAAATATAATAGCAAATATAATCGCAGCTCTTTTAGTTTTCTCTAGTTTATCCATCTTTTCTTCTCTAGACATCTTTTTCCATCTATTAATCATATTATCTGGTTTAACTCTAGTAGAATTAATTCTAATCATATCCCTTTGAATATAATTATACATTTCATTTAATGCCTTATCATCAATTGTTACACTACCAGGACTAACATTCTTTTCTAATAAAGAAACACTAATAGCAAAAGCATCCTTATTTAAATTATTAACGTCATTATAATATAAATATTCAAAATTATCTTGATTAGTATAATATCTTAAATCTCTTTTTTTAGAATTAAATATATGAGAAACATTTAATTCAACAACTTCTCTCATTTTCTTAAATTCTTCAGAAAATTCAACATCAAAATAACCTTTAGATAAATAAGTTAATATCTCACTATCACATTCACCATTTATTATTTGTTCACATGTTCTACCATCAAATAATAAACTATCTTTTACAATATCCGCTAATTTTTTTATATCAAAATCTTTTTCAAAAATAAATTTAATATTTTTAAAATCATTATATATATAATTGAATGCTCTCTTTTCTCTTTTTACTTCATCTTCTTCAGGTTCTTCTTTTTCTTCTTTAAAATATACTTTATCTTGTTGATAAGTGAAAACTCTATCAATTATAGTTTCTATTTCTTCATTTAAATCACTTTCAAGAATAGCTTTAGCACTATGAGTTTTTAACAAATAGCACATAGTAAAATCAATCAAAGCAGCTACATTTTCAAAATCCATACCATTAAAATTTAAAATATCATTGATAGATTTAGATAAACAATTCTTTACTTCTAAATAAGTATTATAATCAATAATAAAATCAAACTTTTTACTATATTTATTAATAAAATTAATATAATCTCTCATAACTATAGCTCCTTATCTTATACATAATTAATTTTACACTATAAAAAGATAAAAATCAATTATTATAATAGTCTTCTCTTTCATCAATAATATTTATACTATTTAAATCAATTACTTTTTCAGAATATTTATCTTTTAAAAACTTAAAGAAATCTTTTTCAAAATCACTCTTACCTTTTATATCAATAGAATTATTTCTAATACTAGTTTCTATTTTAGTTCTAATATTTTTCCATTTTTTATAATATTCTGTCTTATATTTAAATTGAAAATGATTATTATCTTCTATAACAAATCCTTCAATATATTCATTATTATATTTGTAATCTTCTTCTCTTATTTCATTAATTAATTTATCAAATTCTTCAATTGTTTTACATGTATATAATTCTTCTTTAATAAACATATTATTTTCTTTAGCAAACTTACTTAATTCTAAATAATTAACTTTATTAAATTCTTTTTCTCTATATACTTCATCTAATAATATTAAATTATTATGATCATATTTAATAATATGTTTATCATTAATTGAATCAATTACTTCGAATAGAAAAGTAGTATTATTTTTTATTAATCTATTTTTAATATTATTTATTTGATCTTCATTATATATTTCATAAAATACATTTTTAAAATAATCTAAATATTCACCACTATCACTAGACTTAGTAGCAAAATATAATTCATTATTATAAACAGATAAAAGTCCTAAAAAACCATTATATTTTTTATAAAAGTGAACGGGAAAAACAATAGTTTTCTTGATATTATCTAAACTACTCATATAATTTTCATCAATATTAAAGAATTTATCATAACTTCTAATAACAATATCATAATTCTTAGTATCAATAAATAATCCTCTAGCATGAGTAGTTATATTATTCCATACTTTATTATAAAAAGCTTCATTAGAAAAATTAAATGAAGATATATTATTATTAAGTTCTTTTTCAAAAATATATTTACTATTTCTTAGTTCATTTATTAATTCAAAAGAATATTCTCTCATTAATAATTTTGGATCATAATTATCATTTTTAAATAATTCCATACTTTTAGAACCATCTTTATTAATAGTTAAAACCCTTAAAGTGCCTCCATTTTCAACATTACCATCTAGATTAATAGAATAATCAAATTCATCAAAATCATACTTAAAATAATTTCTATGGCCATGTATCTGTATTATCTTATTTTCACTATTTAACATAAAATCATTATATAATTTATCAATATCAGTATCATAATTATCAATACCATAAATAAATGTATTAGATGAATAATATGTAAGATATTTATTAGGTATAAATGGAATACCACCATGAGTAATTAAATATTTATTGCCACCAAACTCAATAAATGAACATTGAGATAACTTTTTATAAAAACCTCTAATTTCACTTTTCTTAATTTTATCCACTATTTCATTAATAGTAGTTTGTATATCATAATCATTTCTATAAAAATCATCACATGCATATTTATATAATTTCTCTTCATGATTACCAATTAAGAAAATAGTATTATCTAAATCAATAAGTTTATTTAATAAATTAAATGTATCTATATTTTGAAGACCCTTATCAAAATAATCTCCAGTAAATATATATAATTCATTAGATTTAATTTCATTATTAGAAATATAATCATTTATTGTATCAAAACATGCATGAATATCTCCAATTACATGAATCTTTTCATACTTATCTACATTTATTGATCTAAATTCAACAATAGAATTAAATTCTTCAGGTAAAACAACTTTAAATGATGAAGGAACTCCTTCTTTTAAACATTTATCAATTCTATCAATCGCATATTTAGGAACACTCTTATATTCTTCTCTTTCTTCATTCCTTTTATATATTTCATTTATATCTACATTAGAAAAATCTACTACATATGTTCTATATCTATATTTTTCAGCAAGTTTTTTATATGTAGTATAATCCTCTCTTTTAGCATGTAATGCATCTATTATAGTAAATTCTCCCTTTTTCATTCTTTCTTCAAGAATTTCATATAATAGATCCCAAACTTTTTTATTATTATATTGAGGAATCATTTCACTATAATTAATTGTCATTTCCGGACTATTAAACATAAGTCTGATAGTATCAGGACTCAAAGTATACATTTCAAGATTATTATTTTTAATAAATGTACTTTTACCAGAACCAATATTTCCTCTTAAAACAACTAATTTTTTCATAATAATCCTCCTAAAAAAGTGTTTTATAATAAATATATTATCATAAAACACTATTTCTTAATACTTTAACTTATCTAAAACTTCATTAATATCTTTTTCAAACACAGTTCCTTTAGCTAAATCAATATAATATTCTTCTGTTTCTTTAATATATTTATCTTGAAACTTTTTATCAGCTAAATGAGCTTCAGATAAATTATGAAATCTATCAGCAAGTTTTACCATATAAGCCATATGATTATTTTTAATTCTATTAATATAATCATCCATATTATATCCTTTTTCTTTTGTAACAAGAACAACAGCATCAGCAATATTTTTATTACTAATAGAAACTAACTCATCATATGTAGTATCAGTATCTTCAAGTAAATCATGAAATAAACCAGTTATTTGATAATTCTCATCAAAACCTTTATCTTTTAAAATATTAGCAACACTAAGTGGATGAGTATAATACTCAGTACCGTGTTTTCTAAATTGATTTTTATGTTTTTCTTTAATAAATTCAATATAATTATTCATAATACATCCTCTAAATTAATTTTATCATATAAAAACATCTATATAAAATAGATGTTTATTTAGTTAATGTCAATTTTTTATTTGAAACTTCTTCAATTGTAAAATCATTAGCATAATCAAGATAACTACATGGTATTAGTATTTCATTTAATATGCTTTTTATTTCTTCAATACTTTTACCTTTTACCCTAGCAGCAGCAGCATGTTCATTACCACCACCACCAAATAATTTCATTATCTTTGATACATCAATAATACCTTTACTTCTAGCACTAATAGATATTGTTTCTTCATCAATATATCCAAGAGCAAAAGTTGCGTTTACTTGATATTTAAGTAAATAATCTGATGCTTTAGCAATATCTTCAATTGCATATATTTTACTACTATCTTCTTTATCACTTGCGATAGCAAATATATATTGTGGAAATACAGTATTATCAACTAATCTTTGAATAGCTCTATCATGTTCAAAATCTTCTAAAAACATATTGTTTGCTATTGTTGCATCTGCTCCTTTTTGAAGTAGTTTTGTTGCTACTGCAAAGGTATCTGGTCTAACATTTTTACTTAACTTATTTGTATCTAGTATAATACCAGCAAGTAGATAATTAGCATGATCGTTATTTATTTTTACACCATACATAAATAATAATCTAGCAACTTCTTCACTAGCACTTGATAATTTATCATCGATAAATAAATATGGTGTTTTAATAGTGTGTTCATCTGTTTTATGATGATCAATTACAAATACATTTTTAAAATCCTCTAAATATTTTTTAGTTGATATTAAATAATCTTTATTAACATCAACCGCAATCATTAAACTATCATCAGTTAAATAATTTGGTATATCACTTGCCTTGATAATATCAAATTCATTTTTAACTTCTTCAATAGCCTTTTTTGTTGCTGACTCAATTTTTTCAAAGTCATCATCAATTACAATAAAGTTTCTCTTTTTATTCTTTTTGCAAATTAAAGCCATACCTATAGATGAACCAAATGCATCCATATCTGGCCTATTGTGAGGTACTATAAATACCCTATCACTTTCGCCTAGTAGTTTATCAAGGCATTCCTTAATATTTCTACTATCTTGCATAATTTTTCTTCCTTTCACCATTTTAAATAAAAATGATAAGAATTATTATACATGTAAAAAATAAATAGTCAATTTGACTTTTAATTGAATTTATGCATACCAAATAAAAAGGCCACTTTTAGTGACCTTTTAAATATTACTTTTTAGCTTTTAATGCTCTCAAAGCAACAAAATAGTTATAAATTAATCCAAGTCCATAAACAAGTGCTACAAACTTAACTAGTCCACCTATTATTGGAATAATACCAACTAATTTAAATGCAAGAACACCAACTAAAATTGCTAAATACATATTATCTTTCTTAAATAATTTATTCATTAATAGTCTACCAATTACATATGAAGCAAATAGAGATGATAAATAAATGAAGATAACATATAATGCAAGTACAATTAAAGCTACAGGAGTTAATAATCCAGTAAATAATGTAATAATAACTACTACTGGTAATACACACAACATACCAAGTCCAATTAAGGAAGTATTTACTATTGTTTTATCTACTTTTTCTTTATCTAACTTAGCAGCAACTACAGGTATTAATAAGAATAAAACAATTAATGTTAATACTGCAGCTCCATAACTTAATATAAAATCAGTAACTATTGAACTAAATGTCATAGTTTCTTCTTCAACATCAACTTCGGTTGATACATATGTTTCTACTGATCCAACACTAGCTAATTCTAATCCCTCAACCACAGCATTTTCATTATATTTAAGTTTGCCTTTAATTACAGTATTACTATCAAGAATTATTCTATCAGCTTCTACTTTAATCCATCCTCCGATTGTAGCTCCTCTTAAATCAACAATTTCTGCACCTACATTTACATCTCTTGCTATTTCAGCATTAATAACAACATTACTTGCGGCAATAAATGCATCTCTACCAACTGAAGCACTCTTTGAAAATGTAATACTATTACCAGCAGCGAAAGCATCTTTATTTACTTTTTCATTAATGCTTACCAAATTACCAGCATAGAATCCATATTCAACTTCTCCTTGAGCAAGAATATTGTTTCCTGCAATGAAAGAAAGTCCATCAACTTTAGCCTTATTAGTAGCAGTATTACCAGCTAAAAATCTAATAGAATCATATTCTCCTTCTTGAACAGGGCTATTATCAACTAAACCATAACTTCTTGCATTAACAGTACAAACAAACATAAAAATAGTTGAAAAAACAAAAATTATTTTTAATAAATTCCTTTTCATTTATATACTCCTTTCAATTATAAATTATACAAAAAAAAATGACTATTGAAAAGTCACCTTTTATATTTTTTTAAAATTAAATTTAGATCTTTTTTATCTTTTCTACAATTTTGATTTTCTTTATAAGCAATTAAGTCAGTAATTGTCTGAACTGGTATTCCATATATGAAATTCCTATCTTGAATAACATAATCATTATCAAAATAAATATGTCTACCTATTCTATATACTTTTACACCATTATAATATTTTTTAACAAGAAAATCTTTATAATCTCCGAGAGTACATATTTCTATTTTCTTAGTATCATCAATTATATTATATAGAACCATAGCAGCATCATTAATCACAATAAATCTATTAATATCTAATTTTTTTCTTTGTAATTCACAAATTATATCTTCTTTTTTCATATATTATTTAAATACTCCTTCAAATTAATTGCAACATTATCAGGTAATATTGTTTCTAATTCTTCAATAGATGCATCTTTTATTTTAGTAACACTTCCATATTTTTTAATTAATTGCTTCTTTCTTTTTTCACCAAGTCCAGATATATTATCTAGTACACTAGAAATAGACCCTTTACTTCTAATTTGTCTATGATAACTAATAACAAATCTATGTACTTCTTCATCAATTCTAGTTAATAATCTAAAAACATTACTTCTTTTATCAACTGGAATCTCTAAATATGTTTCACCATCTATAACGGCCACAGGGCTATGATGTTCATCTTTTTTAACACCTATTAGTTTAATATCTAAACCAAGTTCACTTAATATAGCTTTAGTAGCATTTATTTGATTAATACCACCATCTACTATTATTAAGTCTGGTCTTTCTAAATCCTCATTTAATACTTTAAAATATCTTCTATACATTACTTCTTTCATAGCAGCAACATCATCATTCTTATCATAAGTAAGTTTAAATTTTCTATAATTCTTTTTTGATGGAACACCATCAATAAAACAAACCATCGCAGATACATTAAAAGTACCAAATAAATTAGAATTATCAAAAGCTTCTATTCTAGATAATTTATCCATATTTAATAGTTCTTTTAACTCTTCATTAGCTTTTTCTGTTAAATTTATATCATTATATATTAAATTAATTTCTTTTTCATATTGTTCTTTAGCATTATTATATGCCATATCAAATA
>JAEEGL010761505.1_pt1 | contig 15295 bp, 9 predicted proteins | sample 9134231 | NCBI WGS metagenome assembly JAEEGL01 (sample SAMN16246548, study PRJNA631951) | gut metagenome | biome: gut microbiome; feature: rumen; material: fiber-attached | host: Bos | place: Iran: Karaj | collected 2018-10 | reverse complement strand
TCCTGATAAACCTTCAGATCATGACCATAATGCTGTTTGTTCCATTCTTCATGGTAATGATCCTCAAATTGGTTGCCCAAGTGGTTGATCCAAAATCGTATGCCTTCTTCATCTGTTGCATGAAGCTCAAGGCCAAAGCCAAATTCACCTCGGTTTTGTTTTACTTCCACTTCAAAATCATGATCAGGATATTTGTTCTCAAGAAATGTCTTTGCGTCTTTTTTTATCTTTTGGCGCTCTAATGGTGTTCTATAACCGCAGCCGGATATTAGAAGGCAGCAAAAGAGCAGTATTGTTAATGAATATAATTTATGTTTCCCCATGATTTTCCCAACATATATTTTCTAAGTATTTCCTACCACTGTTTTCCGTTATTCTATGATGTTTGATTCGTGGAGCTTTTCGTAAATGGCTCTTCCGAGCTTTCCGTGGGCGTAGACATCAATATGGACGCCGTCTGCAGGGCTTGGTGCTACAATTTTAGAAGCATCAAGGAACTCACATCCGTACATTTCTGCAAGCTGCTTGTACCATGTAGCAAGTTCAGCTGAGACTTTTGCTGCATTTATGAAGTCGAAACAGTCCTCAAGCCATGAACCTTTTCCTGTGGTTCCCAGGAGCGGAGGAGAGATGAGAAGGATTTTCATCTTATCGTTCATTCGAAATCTGTTATGAGCCTGAACTTTTTCAAGGAAGATCTGCATTTCCCCGGCAATGTCCATTGAACAGTATGAGAATTTCCTTTTAAGGTCATTACTTCCAAGCATGATGATCATGACATCAAGTGGCGACTGGCTCTCAATGCATGGAATGACGTATTTAAGACCGTTCTTTTCACCTTCTGCAGGGTCGTCCGTTGCTATAGTTCTGCCATTATGGCCTTCTTCTATTACCTTATATGATTCGCCAAGAAGAGTCTGCAAAACACCGGTCCAGCGACTGCTTTCATCTATTCTTGTTCTCTTTTCAGGATCGTATCCCCATGTGAGGGAATCTCCAAAACACAGTATTCTTTTCTTTTCCATAGCTTCTTTACATCCTTTTATTTCATATTCTGATTAATATCGTCTTTTACATTATCTTTATTTGTAATTTATCGATGATTTACATATTTGAGTAATAATATAGGTAGTATATATAAAATTAAGAATAGCAGAAACCACAGAAGAATGGGGGATTATTTCTTATGGAATATGATTATCTAGGAAGAAAATTTCACCGAGTACACAACGAATGGTATGACTCAAACAATGAGAAGGTATCAATATATTCATTTATTGTCGATTTAAATAAAAAATATATAGAAAATGAATATAGTAAGAATAGCTTCCGTATAGTCGACGGTATATGGTTTGATTCTAATAACGAAGAAATTGCTATAGATGATTTTACAAAAGAACTTAATGAGAAATTTCTTAATGATGAATACTTTAATGATTACAATGAAGAGGATCTTAATAAGTTATATTTCAATACTAAAAAATACAATAAAGATTTGTGTTTTAAGCTATGTATTAATGTAGTTAATCGCAAAAACATGCTGTTAAAGAAAACATATTTACCGCGATTGACAGCTATTAGTAGGATACTTAGAAAACCTCAATTTGCTATTGATACCGCAAACAAATTAATAGAAAAATATGGAGAAAAAGTTATCTCCCCTCATCTGTATACTTCATTAGCAGGTGCATATAACGATTTAAGAAACTATGCAATGGCAGACAAGTATAATAAACTTGCACTTAAACTAAACAACGGCGTAGTTACTGAATATTATACTAACGTAGATGCCAAAACCAGTTTAGGGAAAAAAGGATATTTAGATTCCAATTATTATTAGTCGAATTGATCAACGAATATGGAGTATTGGGATAAAGATTTGGAGATCAATCTTAGAATTGATACAGAATATCTTACTGAAGATATGTGTTGAGGTATTAAACTTGAATAAAAGCGATAATAAATATTTCTCAATAAAGAAATATCGAAGTTGTGTAATTGTGCTGTATGCGATGGCAATGATGTTTATCGCTTCAGCTTGTGGAAGTAGCAACAAAACACCAGATGCTACAACAAGTACAAACAGCCAATCTGAGCATGAGCAGAATGAGGCTCATGATGATGTTCGGGTATCCGAACCCGAAGAGAATAAGGAGCCTGTTGAATTACCGGAAGAGAAGCTTGATGAGCTTACTGAACTGTCAGAGGATGAGCTGGATGAGTTTACTAACCTTTTCAATTCTGAAGAATATAACGGATTCCTTAAAGAATCATATAGTTCACCTGAGCAAATTAACTGGGATTCTGTTCTGGAGTTTGGTGCAGGAATATTGGCTCAGAATGTATCAGAAGATGAGATTAGCGACTATCTGGAGTATACAGGTGAGAAGGAATTGTATGGAGAACTTTTCACCATAAGAAAGAGCGACTTTGATGAGTATGTTTCTAAACACACAGGGTTGAACAGCGTGGCAGCAGATGCTCTTTCATGGGATTATGTTGAGGAACATGAATCATACTATAAGATTTATTGGACGTCGCATCAAAATCAATATACATGTGTATCAGGTGAAAAAGTCGGAGACAATTATGAGCTGCGATTCAGAGTAAACTCAGATGATTTACAGGGACCAAATACCGGTAAGAATTATGGTAGATGGGCTGACAGAATTCTGAAACTGACAAAAAATGCAGATGGCATTATCATTGAATCAAATGATATTCAATGGGATGATTATTGCGATGAAGAGCAGACTTTTGATGTTAAGCTCTCACAGTTTGAAAGTCCGGTACATTTTGTCACATATTCAGCTAACCCGGATAAAGCTGAAATTGTCGTTGTTAAAGATGGAAATTATCTTTCGGATCTTTATACGTCAGTATATTCTGAAGGAGGCAATGCTTATCTGAAGAAAATCATAGCTGTAGGCTTTTTTGATTTTAACAGTGATGGAATGGATGATATAGCTGTTATAGGTGACTCGGATTTCGGAAAGTATACTCTGCTTTATGAAGCTTTACTTGGAGATTATTCATTTGAAACCTTTGCAGAATTGAATGAAAAGAAGATGGCAGAGATTGGCAGTGATTTCACCATAGAAGGAATTAAGAGTGCACTGCTGGGTGAAAATCAGGGAGAGTCATATGGTAGTTACCGGGAGTTGTACGCTCATTTGGCCCAAATTTATAGCATAGAAGATGAGAAGAACCAATTTAATCTTATTTATGCAGATGATGATGACATTCCGGAGTTTGTAGTGGGTAATACGGGATATTGGGTATCGCTTATTGCATTTGAGGATGGTAAGGCTCATTATCTCATGAACAGATGGGCTTATGGTGCCGGAGGAAATGGCGGGTATTCCTATGCTCCCGGAAAGGGAATTTATTACAATGGGAATGCTGATTATGCAGGCGCTGTTTACTACAATACCTATATGTCGAAACGTGACGTAGGTGAATTAGGGACAGATTATTGGGTAAAAGAAATTAACTTTAATGATCTTGATGGGGACGGATGGCCTTCTGAGGGCGAGCTTGAGGACTATGATGAAAGTGTTGGTTCTTCGGAGTATCATTGTGAAATTGATAAGGGCATGACTGAGGATGAAATAAAAGCTGTAGTCAGTCTTTATGATAGCTATGAGACAAAAGAGGTTGTGGGGAAAATGGACTATCCCACATTTCTTGATAAATTAGACGGAAAAGAAGTAGGCATTACCGCTGATCAGGCGTTAGCTGCAATCAGAAAGTATTGCATTGATAAAAATCCTGATTTAGAAGAAATGGCAAATTCAGACGATTACACTATTTATTGGAATGTCGAATCTATCGATGACACAGACATTGTCGTATTATACAGGGCTTATACAGGCGCGCAGCTCCGTTATTATATAGACAGATTCTCCGGAAGCACATACAGTATGGAGTTTGTGCCGGGGATAACGGAAGAAGGACAGTGGACAGATGAATATTTTGACGTGAATGATTATATAGAATAGCGAAGGATCTTCTGGAAAAATAAAAGGTATTTACACCGGGCACAGAAATATGACACTACATGGAGCATGCTCTATCGCTGATCATAAGAATGGAAAAAGGTTGCTGATATAACCTTTATAAGAATGTTCAAATTAATTTATTTGGGAGGAAATAGAATTGGGGTATGACAATAATAATGCAGGTATGCACATGATTCGTTGGTATCAGAATTATGATAATTTAAGGTATTATGACCTGTTGGCAGAGAAAAAGGATGAAGAGCGCGAACGCAGAAAAGCTGAAGAAAAAATGGATTTGGAATATCGTCAGCGATATGCAAAAGCAGTTTTTGATCAACAGGTACGTGATGTTAGGCGTATAGGTGTTTCAATTATTGACATATTGTATACAAACGTCGCATATATCGCATACAAGGAAGACAAAGATCTTGTAAGTGACATAGATGATATTGATTCATTTATCGAAAAGTATGTAAAAGAGTATGAAAAATCTTCTGCATTAGAACAATCTATGTTTTATGTGGGGTTGTTGGCATGGAGATTAGGAGTATCAGCTAATGAGCTTTATGTTGATAATGATGAAATGATTAAGCATTATTTTATGGATATCATAGATGAAGCACTTGTGAAGGGTAATTATAAAAGAAATACATATTTATTAGGAAAATATATAGAGATAGATGATAACTATGATTCTGAGTTATATTTTTATAAGGATGATAAAACCGGTAAGTATTGCATCGATGTGAAATTCCCAAGAATATCTGATCTGGAATTAAGTAACGATGAAAAAATGAAAATGAAACATGGATTTCCGGATTATTTCAATGTTGTAAATGAAGATTCTCTGGAACTTGAACAATTATATAATCGTATTCAGTTTTATTATTTCTTTTCAGAAAAACAAAATGAGAATACGAAGTATCACGAGTTTTATATGGGAGATATAGACGATAAATCCATTAAAAATGAGAAGTCAATCTTTATAAGTGATGAAGATTTAAGAGCACATGAAGGTTTCATGAACGCGTTAGTAAAAGCTATTCCAGAGTTTGATTTACACTCCAGTGTGGATATAACTGAAGATGATTGGAAGAGAGTTCTTGATAATATACCACTTGAAGATAAACTTAGCCTATCGTTGTATACTGAGGCAGGCGTTTGGATATGGAAATACACGATGCCGGGCAAATTCGTAAAATATATAGGAATTTAGAGCGATATAGAGATATTTCTAGTTTTTAGTTTATACAATTTTAATTATAATTATCGCTATTTTGAGATTTAAAAAATCGGTATAGTGTTATAATCATAGAAGGGGGGCAGAAGCCCCCTTTTGTTTTTGTGTATATAAATACAGATGAAAACACATGGTGATAAAAACAAGACAGCAGGCATATGTAAAGTTTGATATTACAAAGCTGGTTTTTCCGGGAGGCGAAGCCTTGGAACAAAACGATATTATCTTTTTTGACCTGGAAGTAAACGGTAAAACTGAGAAGATTGAGGATTATGGTGGGATTAAGTATTATGGCGGATCTTACCATAGTAGTTCACCCAAAGGTTTTTGGGAATTTATGAAAGGTGCAAAATTTGTAGCCGGACATAATATACTCGATCATGACCTTGGATTTATTGGACATAACTTGAGAGAGTTGTGTCCTGATTGTCATGTAATTGATACTCTGTATCTCTCTGCACTATTCTTTGCTAATCGTCCATATCACAAGCTAGTAAAGGATTATAAGCTGATTTCAAATGAGAAAAATAATCCAATGGCTGATGCTGAATCATCAAAAGAGGTGTTTCAGGATTCACTTAATCAGTTTAATAATTTGGATGATAATTGGAAGGAAATATACTACAAGCTATTAAAGAAAGCAGATGGCTTTAGCGGCTTTTTCGAATGGGTTGACTGGCGGCCTGCTGACGAAGTTAGTCTTTTAGATCTAATAAAGATTAACACTGAAGGAAGAGTCTGCGCTAATGCGAATTTTGATGAATTTATAAAAGACCACCCTATAGAGTTAGCTTTCGCTTTAGCAGTAATCATGACAGAGGACAAGTATTCAATTACTCCTCCTTGGATAACTTTTAAGTATCACTACGTGGCATTTATTATTCATAAATTATGTGGAACACCTTGTAATTCGAAATGTGATTATTGTAAAGACAGATTCGATATTCACAAAAAGTTGAAGCAGTACTTTAGATATGATTCGTTTAGAACTTATGGAGGGCAACCTCTTCAGGAAAATGCTGTTAAGGCTGCAGTTGATGGTAAATCTGTTCTGGCTATTTTTCCAACCGGTGGTGGAAAATCATTGACTTTCCAATTGCCTGCACTTATTGCAGGTGAGGCAGAAAGGGGGCTTACGATTGTTATTTCGCCCCTTCAGGCATTGATGAAGGATCAGGTGGATAGTTTAGAAGAAAAGGATATCACAGAAGCAGTCACCATTAATGGAATGCAGAATCCTATTGAAAGACGAAATGCATTGGAACGAATTGTGGACGGTTCAGCATCTCTGCTTTATTTATCTCCTGAATCCCTAAGATCTAAATCACTAAAAGACAGAATAAAAAAGAGGACAGTAGTTAGAGTTGTTGTGGATGAAGCACATTGCTTTTCAAGTTGGGGGCAGGATTTTAGAGTAGATTATCAGTATATTGCTAAATTCATAAAGGAAATACAGGATGATAAGAAGTGCTCTATTCCGGTATCCTGTTTTACAGCAACTATTAAGGCAGCAGTTTTAAAGGACGTAATAGAATACTTCAGAGGTAATCTAGGTATAGAATTTTATGGTTTTCGTTCAGAAAAGCAACGAGAAAACCTTGAGTATGCAGTAATAAAGATAAATGACCAGAATAAAACATCTAAAGAGAAATACAATACACTCAGAACACTTATTCAACAACATTCGTGTCCCACAATTGTTTATGTTTCCAGAGTAAAGAGGACAGAAGAGATATCTAACCGATTGAGAATGGATGGCTTCAATGCTAAACCATTTAATGGGGATATGGATCCGAGGGAAAAACAGGATATTCAAAACGATTTTCTTAAAGGGAAAACTGATGTAATAGTTTCAACATCAGCATTTGGTATGGGCGTTGATAAGCCGGATATAGGCTTGGTTGTACACTATGATATTCCTGACTGTATTGAGAACTATGTTCAGGAGGCGGGTAGAGCGGGGAGAGATCAATCGATTAATGCGAATTGCTATATCCTATATTCTGAAAAAGACCTGGATGATCATTTTGAACTTTTATCCCAAACTATGCTTGAGCGAAGGGAGATATCAAAAATATGGCAAGCAATAAAGCAGATGTCGTCTAAAAAGGGTGAGTTCCCTTTTCGTGTTTCAGTGATTGATTTAGCAAGAAGAGCTGGCTGGTTCGAGACAAGATATGATATTGAAACAGCAGTTAAGACATCAGTTGCGATACTGGAAAATGCCAAATTCATTGAAAGATTAGATAATTTTGCCCGCGTATATGCAGACAGCATTCAAATAAAAAACTTTGATGATGTGAAAAAGAGGATAGATGAAACGGAGAAGATATCTGATGATCATAAGGAACTTGCAAAGAGAATTGTAAGTTACCTACTTGCATGTAAAGATACAGCTTATAGTAAAGATTACCCAGAAAACAGAGTCGACTATATAGCTGATAATCTAAGTATTGATAAAGCAAAGGTTATAGATATTATTTACGAGATGCGTGATGCAGATATTCTTGCAGATGATATGGATATATCAGCATTTGTTTTGCCATCGGAGAAGAGAAAAGCAAAACAGACTTTGGAATTTTTTATATCTCTTGAGAATGTATTGATAAGCAATATACCTGATTCTGGGGAAGTATCGTATAAGGAATTGAATGATGCTGTATTGAAATGTGGTCTCAAGTCATCAACAATAAAGGCCATAAAGACAGCTATTATGTTTTGGAGTCTTATAGGTCTAATTGAGAAAAAGAATCAATTAGGAGAGAACAAGATATATATCACATGTAAACTAAATAGAAAAGAGTTGGAAGATAGATTTGTGATGAGAGCAAATCTTTCCAGGTTTATTCTGGATTACATATATGATACTTTGAGCGATGAAAACTCGAATAATTCATCTAATGGAAAGACTGATTTCTCTGTAGTAAGGATTAAAGACAGTTATAATCAGGACAAACTTGCTATTACAAATATAATTGCAACTTTGAAGGATGCGCAGGATGCACTCTTATACTTGTCGAAAATTCAGGCCTTGGATATTGAAGGTGGATTTTTGGTTTGTTATAACGCAATACAGCTGAAACGAATAGAAGTAAGTAACAAGCGAAAGGTAGAAAAGAAGGACTATAAGGACGTCGAGCAAAACTATCAATCGAAATTGCGCATGATTCATGCAATGAAAAAATTTGCGGAGGTCATGTACGAGAATAATGAAAAGGGAAAAGAGTTACTAAAGGATTATTTTGATCTTTCTGAGAAGAATTTTTTTGATAAATGGTTTGATCCCGGATATTTAAAAGAAATTACAGTAAATATGTCTCGCAAGACATATGAAAGAATATTTGGAGATCTGTCAAAAACACAGAAGATTATTATTGATGACAACAGCTCTGAAAACATAGTTGTACTTGCCGGTCCGGGGAGTGGAAAGACGAAAGTGTTAGTTCATAAACTGGCATCTCTATTACTTCTTGAGAGAGTGAAAAGCGATCATTTATTAATGCTCACTTTTTCAAGATCTGCAGCTATGGAGTTCAAGGAAAGGCTTGTTAATCTGGTTGGGGATATAGGGTACCACGTAAAGATTCAGACATTCCACTCATTTTGCTTTGATATTCTTGGAAGAGTGGGGAATTTGGATAGTTCTGACTCTGTTATTTCTGATGCAATAGGTTTAATAGAGTCGGGAGAAGCTGAACCGTCACAGATTACCAAGAGTGTGCTTGTTATAGATGAAGCACAGGACATGGATGCTGAGCAGTATAGATTAGTTCAATTATTGATGGAACATAATGAAGATATTCGTGTGATTGCTGTTGGGGATGATGATCAGAACATTTACGAATTCAGGAATTCCAGTTCAGAATATATGAGACGAATTATAACTGAACATAATGCTACTCAGTATGAACTCTTGGACAACTATAGGAGTGCTCAGCGTATTGTTGCCTTTTCAAACTATTTTGCAACACGTCTCCCGGATAGGTTGAAGCACTCTGAGATTATTGCAGTGAGCATGGACCCGGGTAAAGTAAGTATTTATAAATATTCAAACAGTTTTATGGAGGTGCCGTTAGTTAATCAAATACTGGAAGATCAATACACCGGGACAAAATGTATTCTTACAGCCACTAATCGCGGAACCTACTTTTTAATGGGTAAGCTTGTTAAGGATGGAATAAAAGCACATCTAATGCAGAATAATGATGGCTTTAAGTTGTTTGATTTATATGGCATTAGAAGCTTTTATAATGAAATAAAGAGTCGCTCTGAGAGTTCCGGAGATATTGTTATATCTGAATCGGTCTGGAGTATTGGAAAGGAATATATAGAATCGACTTTTGGAACCAGTAAGGACTACGAATTCATAAAAACAGTTATTTCCAGATTCGAGGAGCTTAATCCTGAGAAATATATATCGGATTTACATGAGTACTTGGTTGAGTCGAAAATGGAGGATTTTGAAAAAGAGAATATAGATAACATATTAGTTTCAACGATGCATAAGGCTAAGGGTAAAGAGTATGACAACGTATATATTTTGTTAGAGCGAAGAGAGTATTGGACTGCTCAGGATTTGCGTGTGCTTTATGTGGCAATGACAAGGGCCAGAAAAACGCTGTCCATTTTCACAAATGATGAGATATTTAATACTTCTGAGAATAGCAATGTTGAAATGCATATTGATAATGATATTTATCCTTCAACCAATAGCTTAGTCATCCAGTTTTCACATAACGGTGTTATACTAAGTAGATTTGCTCATTACCAAAGAATAATATCTAAACTCAGGGAAGGGGATCATCTAAGTTGGAAAGATTTTACAATGTATTATGAGAATACAGGAATAGCTATGCTCTCAAGGAAGGCAAAAGATGAGATAAAAAGTCTACTTAATAGAGGTTTTGAAGTATATGATGTTGTTATACGACATATAGTTTATTGGAAAGGGAAAGACAGTGAAAACGAGCTGTTGATAATACTTCCTGATGTATATCTTAGAAGAGAATATATAGAAGGATCGTAATTGAAACTTCGGAGGCAAGCACAATGGTAGATAATAAAACAACAATAGAAAAACGTCTTGTTAAGATGAAAGAATTCTATGATCAGCTGGATAAGATGATGGATGATTTACCTGATGTTTTACCCAAAGAAATCAAGGCGCTTGTTAGGGATAAAATACTTGGTGACAAAGAACTTAAGGAGTTGATAGATGGAATAGAGAACCATCGTCCGCCGCGGTTTTTGCTTATCGGAAGAACGGGCGTAGGTAAGAGTAGCCTCATAAATGCGCTGAGTTCTAGCTATGTTGCAGCCGTAAGTGATGTTGAGAGCTGTACGACAGAGACCAGGACATACCCGTGCTATGACGGAGACAGGCTGATCATGAATATCATGGATTCCAGAGGTATCTCCGAATCAATATCCACTGATGAAAGAGAATCTGCTGAAGAACAGCTCCTAAACGATATCAATGTTTTTAATCCCGATGTGGTTTTGTTTTTACTGGCTGCCACACATAGGGACAATATTGATAAAGATGTGGAATTCCTTAAGAAGGCAAAGCAGAGATACTTTGAAAATAATAAGGTGGAAGTACCTGTTTTGGTTGTGATAAATAAAGCTGACGAGGTCCAGCCAAGCAGGATAAAAGAGCCGGCTCAGTATAATGTTGCCAAAAAAGAAAATCTCCAGAATACGGTGGCTTACTATAAAAGGATATGCCAGGAAAATGGGCTTGAGACAGATGCAATAATCGATGTATCCAGTTACGTTGAATGGGCGGATAGTAGTGGTAACAGTGTTCAGCCCTCAGACATTCTGGAGATGGATCAGTCTGACATAAATGGTCTTGTGATCGATTTTGACGGAAGATACCACATAGACGAACTTCGGGACAAGCTGGATGATGCGATCGAAGACGTCAGTGCGAAGATGGGATTCAGAATGGCGCTGCAGCTCAATGAACTTGTTAAGAAGATGGCTACCCATTTGACGAACTCATTCGTGGCTATAGCAGGTGCGATAGCTCTGGCTAACATTCCTGTTGCGGATATTTATATCCTGCTTCTTGTTCAGGCTATTATGGTGGCATTGATTGCTGGCCTGAGCGGCAGAGATGTGTCCATTGAAACGGGAAAAGAGTTCCTGGCGTCGCTTTTCTTTACAGGCGGTGCAGGTACGGTATTCAGAATGATAGCTCATGGCGCTGTGAAATTCATCCCTGTAGCAGGCGGTATAATCAATTCCGGAATAGCGGGAGTGGGAACAAAGGCAATCGGCGCCGCAGCGATCAAATATTACATCGATGGTGCCAGCATTGAAGAAGCACGGGAAATATTCAAAAAAGAGAACTCCGGTGATAAAATAGATGTATCTAAAATTCAAGAAGACGAGGGGTAAAATAATCATGAATTATGAAAAATTAAGGGGTACTGTTTATTCAGTGGCCGAAACCGTAGTAAAAATAATTAAAGAAGCAGATCCTGAATCAGATATTGATGAATACAGCATCAGACTGGCTATGGCTACTTTTGCTATGTATCTGTCATCATCCGACGGAGAGATTAAATGGGAAGAGGCTCAGGCTATAGATGATTGTTTTGGTATAGGATTGGCATCTCCTGAGCAGTTAAAGAATTTCATAGTCAATGCAAATATCTATTCAACTGAATTTGAATCTGACCCGCCGGTTGCACTGACATTGCTTATAGCTTCGGATAACATGTTGTTCAGAAAAGGCGAAGATCCTGAGAAATGGGGTCACGAGATCGTAATCGACTGCTACAAGGCTATAGCAGACGCTATCATCAATGCAGATGATGACGTAGACGATAATGAAGTATCAGATTCCAATATATACATTACAATGATGGAGAATTATGCCAAAGAACACTTTAGCGGTTATGCGAAAAAAGGATAAGTAATAACTAACTAAAATATCATAATACAGTTTTTTATGCCTGGACCCACCACAATTCACGGAGGGTTTCAGGCATTATTTTATAGAGTGCTTTGGCTGCTTCTGCAGGAGAAAGTTTATAGGAATCAAAGATATATTTTCTATACATGTGACTTATCCCGATCAGGAATACGTCAAGCTGAATTGTAGTGTAAATTCACAGCCTTATTTAGCTTAGTTGGCCAGTACCCGGGATTGATGTCGGGTGCTGGTCATTTTTGATTGACAATAAAAAATCAAATAATAATTAAGGAAATTCAAGTTTTTAAAAATGTAAAAAACATAAAATGAATCATGAAAAATTTGAAATATTTTTAAAATTAAAACAAGAAAATTAAAAAAAATGAAAAAATCAAATAAAAATGTTAAAATATATAAAAAACAAGGAGAAAACTTGAAATGACAAATGAAGAACTCTTTGAAAAATTAGAATATATTCAAAATACGAAATGTGAGTCAACATCTTTAGAAATAAAAAGTGCAAACATGGGATGTCCCACACGCCTTTATGACACATTATCATCTTTTTCCAATCAGGATGACGGGGGAATAATTGTTTTTGGCGTTGATGAAGATGATAATTTCAAAGAGGTTGGGGTTTACGATGCACAAGATTTGCAGAAGAAGGTTAGTGAACAGTGTCTGCAAATGCAGCCTGTAGTAAGACCCCTTATGACGGTTGTTGAAAAGGACGGAAAAAGCTTTGTATCTGCAGAGATTCCGGCTGCTGATATAACGGACAGGCCGGTATTTTACCAGGGAAAAGGTAGGCTAAAAGGGTCATATATCAGAGTGGGAGACCATGATGAGCCAATGACGGAGTATGAAGTTTATAGTTACGAGGCTTATCGGAAAAAGTATCAGGATGATATTAGGATAATTAACAGAGCATCATTTGATTCTCTGGATAAATTGGCATTAATGGATTATATAAATGCTTTAAAACATAATAAGCCGAATTTATCAAATCTTTCAGATGAAATGATCTATGATCTCATGAGCATAAAGAGAGGTGATGATATTACTCTTGCATCTGTATTAAATTTTTGTCCGTATCCGCAGGCTTTCTTTCCACAACTGTGTATAATAGCAACCGTAGTTCCTGGTGTGGAAGTTGGAGAATTGGGAATTGAGGGGGAAAGATTTCTGGATAATATGAGAATTGAAGGAAGTATTCCTGAAATGGTCGATGGAGCCATGAAGTTTTTGATAAAGAATATGAAGACAAAGACAGTCATAGATCCCAATACCGGAAAGAGAGATGATAGATACGAGTTTCCATTAATCGCTCTAAGAGAAGCTGTAATAAATGCATTGGTGCATCGGGATTATAGTATTCATACGGAAGGAATGCCGGTTCAGATAATAATATTTAGTGATAGGATTGAAATCAAGAATCCAGGTGGAATCTATGGAAGAATAAGGGTTGATCAACTGGGGAAGGTTCAACCTGATACAAGAAATCCGGTTATAGCAACTGAACTGGAAATGATGAAAGTAACAGAAAATCGTTACTCAGGGATTCCTACAATAATTAAAGCTATGCATGAAAATGGCCTAACACCGCCGGAATTTCTTGATTTAAGAGGAAACTTTATAGTGAAGTTTTATAAAAAAGAAGCGTTAATTGAGGAAATGATAGCAAGAGAGGATATAAATGGCATAGTAAAATTTTGCAGAACCCCACGAAGCAGACATGAAATTGCTGAATTCTTAGGCCTTGAGTCAGTGTCTTATGCGATTAGTAATTACGTGGCACCTTTAATAGAAAAAGGCGAAATAGCAATGACTATACCTGAAAAGCCCAGTAGCTCTAAGCAGATGTATTACGCGGTATACAAAAGACTTTAGTGATAGAGCGGGGTGATGACTGAATATTGAGAATAAAGCGGAGAGAATAAATGGAGTATTTTGATATAACAGATGAAGAAGGAGTTCCCACCGGGGAGACAATTAGCAGGAGCGAAGCGCATGACAAGGGAATCCCTCATAGGACAGCGCATATATGGATTGTGAGAAAGGTAGGAGATATTTATCAGGTTCTCCTTCAGAAGAGAAGTGCTGACAAGGAGTCTTTTCCCGGTATGTACGACACATCATCGGCAGGACACATCCAGGCGGGGGATGAACCTCTTGAGTCTGCGCAGAGAGAGATCTTCGAAGAGTTGGGAATAGATGCTGCTACCGATGATCTTACTTACGCCGGGAAGTTCCACATCAAATATGAGATGGAATTCCATAGGAAGATGTTCAGGGACAACGAAGTGGCTTTTGTTTATATTTACGAAAAGCCTGTGGAGATATCGGACCTGAAGCTCCAAGCAGAGGAAGTGGAAGAGGTCAGATGGTTCGACATCGATGAAGTCCGCGAGGGATGCATCCACAGAGATGGCACTTTCTGCGTCCCCATGGAGGGGCTGGAAACAGTGATGAAGTATCTGAGGGAAGGATGAAAATTAGTCTGCTATTTCTGATGATTCTTTGAATTAATATCTCTGAAGCAATAAAAACATCCTGCAATCCGGCAGACTGTCTTGCTTTTTTGTTTGGATGTTCCTTATTCAATTTTGCCACCTTTTTTATTGCACAAGATGAGCTTATGAAATTTGAATGATTAAGACAATCAAATATTTTTGAGAAACTAGAAATATTAAGGTGAAAAACAGACCAATTTCCGTGTAAGGAGAAGGCCTGTTTTTTGTTTGTGATAATTTGAGGATGGTAAGTGGATATTTCGGAGTATGAGCACAAGAAATAAAACCGGTGAGAATCTTCTAGATTATTGTACGGGAAAAATTAGTGAGCAACAAAACAGGTGAGGATCATCTGGATTGTTGTCAGGGGAGAATTGAGAAACAACAAAACAGGTAAGAATCTTCCAAATTGTTGTCCGGAAAAAAATATCGGGCAACAAAAAAAGAAGAAACCTTCTAAATTATTGTCTGGGAAAAAATATCGAGCAACAAAACAGGAAGAAACCTTCTGAATTATTGTCAGGAAAAAAATAAAGAGCAACAAAACAGGAAGAAACCTTCTGAATTGTTGTCCGGGAAAAAATAACTAACAACAAACCAGGCAAAAACATCCCCG
>JAEEGL012110390.1_pt1 | contig 15296 bp, 16 predicted proteins | sample 9134231 | NCBI WGS metagenome assembly JAEEGL01 (sample SAMN16246548, study PRJNA631951) | gut metagenome | biome: gut microbiome; feature: rumen; material: fiber-attached | host: Bos | place: Iran: Karaj | collected 2018-10 | reverse complement strand
ATAATTGATACATTTCACTTTCTGAAACACGCAAGCATACTGTATTTTTAAGCAGAAAATGACTGATTAAATTCTGCATAGTTCCTAAGTAATATAAACAGCCACGCAAGGCGGCGTTAAGACTGCGCTGCCTTGCAGTGCTGTATGCAGACTGAATTAAAATATTGAATAAACTCTAAATGCGATACGCAAGGAGGAATAAAAAACATGTATCCAAAGCAAGAATGTATTGCAATGCTGCTTGCAGGCGGTCAGGGCAGCAGACTATACGCTCTGACCAAGAGAATTGCAAAGCCCGCAGTACCGTTTGGAGGCAAATACAGAATCATAGATTTCCCGCTGTCCAACTGTGTCAATTCAGGCATTGACACTGTCGGTGTTCTGACGCAGTATCAGCCCCTCGTGCTCAACGATTATCTCGGCAACGGTCAGCCTTGGGATCTTGATACAATGTATGGCGGAGTTCACGCTCTCCCGCCATATCAGGGAACTCACGGCGCGGACTGGTACAAGGGTACTGCCAACGCGATTTATCAGAATATTCCGTTTATCGAGAGATACAATCCCGATTATGTGGTAATACTTTCAGGCGACCATATCTATAAGATGGATTACTCGGAGATGCTCGCGTTCCACAAGTCCCACAAGGCAGCCTGCACAATCGCAGCCTATCAGGTTCCGATGGAAGAAGCCTCCCGCTTCGGCATTCTCAACTGCAACGAGGACGGTTCAATTTACGAATTCGATGAGAAGCCAAAGGTGCCGAAGAGCAATAACGCTTCCATGGGTATCTATATTTTCAGTTGGGATAAGCTCCGCAAATATCTCGAAATGGACGAAGCAAATCCCAACAGCAGCAATGACTTCGGCAAGGACGTGCTTCCCGCTATGCTCAACGCGGGCGAGAAGATGGTCGCGTGGAAGTTCGAGGGCTACTGGAAGGACGTCGGAACCATAGATTCTCTCTGGGAAGCCAACATGGATCTGCTTGATCCTAACGATCCGCTCAACATGTCGGATCCGTCGTGGAGAATATTCACCCGCAATCCTGTAATGCCGCCTCATTATATAGGCAAGAACGCTGTCTGCCAGAATTCACTTGTAACCGAGGGCTGCATGGTTAACGGCACGCTTGAATTCTCAATTCTTTTTGAGGGCGTTCAGGTTGAAACAGGAGCAAAGGTCACCGAATCCATTATTATGCCTGGCGCAAAGATAATGGAGGGCGCGGTCGTTCAGTTTGCCATTGTAGCCGAAGACGCGGTTATAGAACCCGGCGCAGTCGTAGGCGAACGTCCCGAGGAAATGGAAAACAGAGATGACTGGGGCATTGCCGTTATAGGCGGCGGCGTCAAGGTTGGCGCCAACGCTGTTGTTAAGGCAAAGGCAATGGTCGAAGAGGATATTCCGGAGGTGACAAAATAATGAGAGGAAATAACGTAGTAGGTATCATTTTTTCCAATATGCATGACGATACCATGCAGCAGGTCACCAATATTAGAACATTCGGTTCTGTGCCGTTTGGCGGCAGATACCGCACGATAGACTTCCCGCTTTCCAATATGGTTAATTCCGGAGTCAACAAGGTTGGCGTCATCACCAAGAGCAACTACCAGTCGCTTATGGATCACCTTGGCTCAGGCAAGGCGTGGGATCTCTCCAGAAAGAGAGAGGGTCTGTTCATTCTGCCTCCTTTCGGAAACGGAAATCAGATGTACAATAACCGCATCGAGGCGCTCGACGGCATTTCCAGCTTTTTGAGAAATTGCAATGAGGAATATGTCATTCTGGCGGACTGCGATATGATCTGCAATCTCGACTTCAAGAAGGTGCTCGACGCGCATCTTGACAACAACGCTGATATCACCATAGTATATAAAAACAGCGAAATGCCGGCAGACCTCAGCGAACCGGTAGTGCTTGAGCTTAACGGTCAGGATAAGGTCACCGATATGATTGTCGGCGTGCAGAAGGGCGAAAAGGTAAGCTGGAGCATGGGCATTTATGTCATGAAGAAGGCATTTCTCCAGAAGACCATAACCGAAGCTGTCAGCAGAAACCGCAGCAACTTTATCCGCGATATACTTCAGAGAGGCGTGCTTGAAAACAAGATTTACGGCTACAGATTTGAAGGCTATGTCGGTACGCTTGATTCCATGCAGTCGTACTTCAATGTAAACATGGATCTGATGAAGTGGGATGTGCTGAGAGACCTCTTCAATCCCATGCGTCCCATCTACACCAAGGAAAGAGACGAAATGCCGACCAGATACGGTCTCGGCTCTGTTGTAACCAATTCCCTGATAGCCGACGGCTGTGTTATCGAGGGCGAGGTTGAGAACTGCGTGCTCTTCCGCGGCGTTCACGTCGGCAAGGGCTCCAAGCTTTCAAACTGCATCATCATGCAGGACACCGTTATAGGTGATAATACCGTGCTCACTTATCTTGTCAGCGACAAGGACGTGACATTCAGTGACGGCAAAGCAATGATAGGCACCGATTCCTACCCGATTTACGTTTCCAAGGGCAGCGTGGTGTGATTAAATTCAAACCGCTGCACAGATCTCGATAAGGACGGTTTTTGATATGAGAGTTTTGTATGTAACAAGCGAGGCTATGCCTTTTGCATATTCCGGCGGACTTGCCGAGGTTGCGGGCTGTCTCCCATACGCTTTGCGTCAGCGACTTGTGACGTGCCGCGTGGTAATGCCGCTATATGAAGGAATTCCGCAGGAGCTTAAAGACAGCATGAAGTTTGTTGTCAGTCTTTCCGTACCGGTTGCGTGGAGACGGCAGTATTGCGGCGTTTTCGAGGCGAGATACAAGGGCATAGATTATTATTTTATCGACAATCAGTATTATTTCAAGCGCAAGGGATATTACGGACATTATGACGACGCTGAGAGATTTGCGTTTTTCTCACGCGCAGTGCTGGAAATGCTTCCCTATGTGGATTATAAGCCGGATATCATTCATGCAAACGACTGGCAGACCGCGCTCGTGCCTGTATTCTATCATCTATTCTATTCAAAGAACGAATGGTTTTTCGGCACGCGCACAGTATTCACTATTCACAATATTCAGTACCAAGGCAAGTACGGTATGGAAATTGTGGAAGAAGTGCTGGGAATTCCTGAGGAAGACAAGGGAATCGTTGAATTCGACGGCAATATCAATCTGCTCAAGGGCGCAATCGAAACTGCGAATATCGTCACAACAAGCAGTCAGACTTACGCCGAGGAGCTTCGCGATCCGTGGTTCTCATTCGGACTGGATTCCATAATCCGTGACAGATGGTCAAAGATAAGGGGAATTCTCAACGGACTTGACACGACGGCTTACAATCCCGAAACCGACATGATGACATACGCTCAGTACGGCGACGATTCATTCATCAAGGGCAAGGGAATAAACAAGCGCGAGCTTCAGCGCAGGCTCTTCCTTCCGGAGCGCAAGGACGTTCCGATGATAGGCATGGTAAGCAGCATGATCACGCCAAAGGGCATGGATATCCTGCGCGATGTGCTTGAGGAACTGCTGCAATATGCCGACGTTCAGTTTGTAATTCTCGGCTCCGGCGATTGGGAGTATGAGGAATATTTCAGACAGATGCAGGAGAAGTACCGTGACAAGTTTGTTGCGTGCTTTGGATTCATTCCGGAGCTTGCGCGTAAGATTTACGCGGCGAGCGACATATTCCTTGTTCCGTCAAAGCAAGCCCCGGGTTCGACCTCGCAAATGGTTGCGCTGCGCTATGGCAGCATTCCGATTGTGCGAGAGACGGGCGCTCTGCGCGACACCGTTTCGGACAGCGCCGACGGATATGGCAACGGATTTGTGTTCCAGGCATATAACGGCAGAGAGATGCTCAACGCGATTTATCGCGCACTTAGCGGCTATTCGCACCGTGAGGGCTGGTGGATTCTTGTCCGTAGAGCAATGAACTGCGACAACAGCTGGAAGAAGAGGGCAAAGCAGTACCACAATCTGTACAAGGAATTGCTTAATGAAGAGTAATTCCCGCGTTTAAAAGCTAATTCGCCGTGCGGGCATTCGGCATTTGTCGGATTCCGCACGGCTTTTTTCTGCGGGAATGTGTAGTTTGTTTGAGCAATATTGACAATGGATTTTTGTGAGCCTATAATTACAATAGTTGCGTTTTGATATTGTAGCAATTTCATAAAATGAAAGAGTGTCAGATAAATGAAAATCCATCAGATAAAAATTGATTTCAATGTGACGGAGGAAATCAAGCGCTTTGTTTATGTTTACTTGATTGAAGAATCATGCTGCTATCTCATTGACTCCGGCGTTTACGGAGCGGAGGAGCGGATTGAGGCATATATGAAAGGAATCGGGCGCGAGGTTTCTGAAATAAAGGGTATTTTCCTGACGCACGCGCACCCTGATCACATTGGGACAGCCGCATTTTTCCGTGAGAAGACGGGGTGCAAAATATATGCGAGCGAGGGAGAAAAACCGTGGATAGAGGACATTGACCTACAGTTCCGCGAGAGACCTATTCCAAATTTCTATAAACTTGCGGGAAGGTCTGTAACTGTTGACGTTACCGTAAAGGACGGAGACATATTTGAGCTGGAGCCGGGACTTGCGATAGAGTGCATACGGACGGCGGGGCATTCTGCGGATGGAATGTCATACTGTGTGAGCAGCTTTATGTTTATTGGCGACGCCGTGCCTGTTAAGAATGATATTCCGATATTTATTAACGAGCGGGCGCAAAGGGAGACGCTTGATTTATTAGAGAAAATTAAAGGCATTGAAGCCTTCTGCCCTGCTTGGGACAAGACGTATGACGCGGTTCTGATGAAGAACAGGCTGAATGAGGCAAGAGAACTGATTGACACGCTGAAAGCTGCTGTCGTCCGCCGCGATGACGGCTGTCCGCTTCAGGAGCTTGCACTAAGGGTGTGCGAAAGCCTGCAAATGCCGCAACTGATGGGAAATCCACTGTTTGCCGGTACAATTGACTGTCTGAGGGAGAGGAAGGTCTGAGATGAGCTGTTTTTTTATGATCGACGTTTATATTGACGGAGAACGCGGCAGGGGCATGTACGACAGCTATATCCGTAAGGTCAGACCTATTGTGGAGCGCTTCGGCGGAAGATACCTCGTCCGGACGGAAAACGTATTTTCATTAAGCCCGTCAAGAAATCCGCAGAGGGTAATTCTGATCGAATTTCCGGATCGGGAAGCGTTAAACGCCTGCTTTTCGTCAGATGAATATAAGGCGATAGCGGGTGAAAGAGAGAGCAGTGTCGATGCCCGCGCCGTTATTGCGGAAGGATAAAATAAAAAGCAGACCCGAACCCGTAAAGGCGAGTCTGCTTTTATTTCTTATCCTTGTTAAAATCCATAGCGTTTTCAGCGTTTCTTATGAGATTCATGAGAGAAGAAGCGTAAAGCTGGTAATCAGAGCTGAGACTGTCGAACGACATACTGAGCGGCTGAGTGTCGGATACCGGCTTCATTCCGTCTGTTTCCCTGCCTGATACGAGCGAATTTATGCGCGATTCCGTCAAGCTCATCGACGCGTCGGAAAAGCCCTTGAACGCGTTTTCTGATACGGAGAAAAAGCTGGACGAATTCTGCGAATTTGCAGAATACAGAATACGGAATATTTTATACACCGCAATCATCTGGTAGACAGAGATCTGATTGGTGAGATCGTTGTTGTCAAGCTTCTGGAGCAGATCAAATATTATGTTGAGTGAATTTGCGATAAGCTTTTTATTAAGTACGGGCAGGGTAGAGCCTTTCATCATACTGTCGTCAGCGTTTTCCGGCTCAGGGATGTCATTGACAGTAAGCCTTGCGCCGGTGCGTTCCGAGGTTCTGCCAAGGAGGTAATCACACGATACTCCGTAATAGTCCGCAATTTTAATCAGGAAATCCAGACCGCATTCCCTTGCGCCGCGTTCATAATGAGAGAGAAGAGCCTGGGAAATGTTGAGGTCGCGGGCGGCGTCCTTTTGTGTGATATTGCGTTCGGTACGAAGCAGTGTAATAATCCGCGGGAAGCTGTCATTCACCTGTATCTCACCTCGATTGCTTTATAAGGATAATGAAACGCTGAATTATATTTTTCAGCGTTTTCTTAATTAATACTTGATTATATTTATTATTGAAGCTATAATATAAAGAAAAGGTGTTCCGGATTTGTTTGACCCGAATAACATAAATGATATCATAAACCGGTAGTTATTTCAAGAGTTAATTACAATAATTTGTTATTTGGAGGAAGCTTTATGAAAACTTACCAAATTCATCTGCTGAGACATGGTGTAACTGACGGAAATATAAAAGGTCAGTACATAGGGAGCAAGGACGTTCCTCTGAACGAAACCGGTATCAGGCATATACGTTTTCTTGATGAAAATTTTGTATATCCAGGAGCCGCCGTATACTTCACAAGCCCGATGCTGCGATGCAGGCAGACCCTCGAAATAATTTATCCGAGTGCTAATCCTGTCAATATAGCTGAATTCCGTGAATGTGACTTCGGCGAATTTGAGGGGCTGACTGCCGATGAACTCAGCGGCAGCAGTGAATTTGCCCAGTGGCTCGCTTCTGACGGAAATTCCGCTCCGCCAAGCGGCGAATCCGGCGTTGAATTCGGCAGGCGAGTATGTCAGGCGTTTGAAAAGATAGTTGAGGGACTGATGAAAACCGGCGTTCCGTCAGCTTTGATAATGACTCACGGCGGTGTGATAGCCACCATATTGGCTCAATACGGACTTCCTGAGGCTGGAATGTCCGATTGGATAATGGAGCCTGGCTGCGGCTATTCAATAAGAATACATCCGCAGCTCTGGTCGGCTGCAAAAAAGGTCGAGGTATATCAGACGCTCCCGCTGCCTAAGGAAAATGATGACGAAGATTATGAAGCTGAGTACCTTATAACTGACGCGCCTTTGCACACGGAAAACAGTAAGCAGGAATAAAAAAAGCAGCCCGACGTACTGAAAAAAAGTGCGTGCAGGCTGAAATATTAACGAATAAAGCCCTCAGACAAGATAAGTGGAAATCCTGTCAAGATAGGCTGCCGCGTTTTCCTCGGTGGCGTGGATTCCGAGCGTAACCTCGTTGTCGAGCGCAAGACCGAATACCGAGAGAATTGATTTCGCGTCGGCAATGTATCTGCCGGCGATGAGGTCAATGTCAAAGCGCTGCGTCATTGTGATGTTGACGAACTCCTTGATATCGTTTGCCGTCTTGAATTTAATTCTTTTTTTGATCATTCAAGCACTTCCCCCTTCCAGATAAAAACAAAATCTATGTCAAAGCTGAGGGGGTTACTCCGTGAGCCGTGGAACTAATGTGACGGTTTCACCCTCTGCGGTCCCTCAGCTGTGAATATTATAGTGCCTTGTCAATTTTTTGTCAATGTGCAATTCAACAGACATATTATAAACACTCTACTTGAATTATATTTAAAATACAAAAATAATAAGTTTGTTTGTATAATTCGACAATACCCTGCATAATATAAGAAGTTAAAATACGGAGGTTATCTGATGGAAAGACGTGACAAAGTAAATTACTACCTTGATCTCGCTGAGATGGTGTCGCAGCGCGGGACATGCCTGAGAAGGCGTTACGGCGCCGTGATAGTCAAGAATGACGAGGTGATTTCGACGGGATATGTCGGCGCCCCAAGAGGACGTAAGAACTGTACGGATATGGGACGCTGCATAAGAGAAGAGCTTCAGGTACCGCGTGGGGAGCGCTATGAGCTTTGCCGCAGTGTGCATGCCGAGCAGAACGCGATAATCAGCGCCTCACGCAATGAAATGATAGGCAGCTCGCTCTTTCTCGTAGGTGTAGACGTCAACACAGGCGAATATGTTGCAAACGGCAATTGCTGCTCCATGTGCAAGCGAATGATAATTAACGCCGGAATAGCAAAGGTTTACATTCGTGACACAAAGAATGATTACCGCGTTATAGACGTGCAAAGCTGGATTGACAACGACGAATCAGCCGAAGGAATTTTGGGTTATTGACGCGTATAAAAAAATAATTTAAAAAGTTAACATACTGTTGTTATAATATGATATAATATAAAAAAACGTTCAGGAGGTACTATTTAATGAGAATCTTAGGTTTGACTGATGCTGAGGTTGCCGAGTCAAAAGCGAAGTACGGCGACAACAGCATGACCGAACAAAAAGGAGAGACATTCTGGCAAAAGCTGTGGGGCAATTTTCAGGATCCGATGATAAGGATACTCTGCTTTGCGCTCATTGTCAATGTGGTGCTGTGTATACTTGGGCAGGCTGACTGGTTTGAACCTATTGGAATTACGGCTGCAATTCTGATTGCGACGCTTGTTTCAACCTATTCCGAGTATAATAACGAAAACGCCTTCCAGAAGCTTCAGGAGGAAGCCTCGCGGATAATGTGCAAGGTCTACCGCAACGGCGAAATTGTCGAGGTTGCAATTAATGATCTCGTTGTAGGCGACTGCATTCTTCTGCAATCGGGAGATAAAATTCCTGCCGACGGACTCCTCATTGACGGAGAGCTTAAAGTTGACCAGTCTGTACTCAACGGAGAGAGCAAGGAAGCTCTCAAGATTGCTATACCTGACGATTACACCGAGACCGACGAACCGCTTGACTTCCTGAATGAATATAAGGTATTCAGAGGCGCGGTTGTATGTTCGGGCAACGGCGTTATGGAAGTCACTGTGGTGGGCGACAGCTCTGTTTACGGAAAGATAGCGAGCGAGCTTCAGGCGGACGACGACAGGCAGTCGCCGCTTCAGGTCAAGCTGTCCAAGCTTGCTGACGGCATAAGCAAATTCGGATACATAGGCGGCGCGCTTATAGCAGTGGCATATCTTTTCATGCGCTTTTTTGTAGCCAATCACTTCAACGGCGCGGAAATATCCGCGTATTTCTCCCATACGGGGAATGTTGTTCACGACTGTGTTGAAGCTCTGATGTTTGCGGTAATCATTATAGTTATGGCTGTTCCGGAGGGACTTCCCCTCATGGTCGCTCTGGTATCCGCGATGAATATGAACAAGATGCTCAAGGATAATGTTCTTGTACGGAAGATAGTCGGTATTGAAACCGCCGGAAGCCTTAATATTCTTTTCAGCGATAAGACAGGCACGATTACCAAGGGCAAGTTGGAGGTCGTGACCTTTATCGACGGCAATCTCAGCGAATACAAGGGAATTAACGAAATCCCCGGTATGCTGGGCGATCTTATCACAATGAGCATAAAGAACAATACCGACTCTGTTATTTCAGGCGAGGGCGAAAGCCTTAAAATCGTTGGTGGAAACGCAACCGAGCGCGCTGTGTTAGGTTTTGCCGTTGACAGCAACAAGGTTTTTGACGCGCCCAAGGTCAGCTCCATTCCTTTCAACAGCACAAATAAATATTCCGCGTCAACAGTCGGCAGAAACGGGAGATTTATCACTCTTATCAAGGGCGCTCCCGAAAAGATGCTTGCCAAGTGCGGATATTATTACGACGTCAACGGAGCGAGAGTTCCTCTGACAAACTCCGGTGAGCTTGACGCCAAGATGGATGAGCTTGCTACCCGCGCTATCCGCGTGCTTGCATTTGCCACATCTGACAGCGTTATAACCGACGGAAAGCTGCCGGAGGACGAATGGACTCTCGTTGGATTTGTAGGCATACGTGACGAGGTTCGTCCGGAATCCATTCAGGCGATCAAGGAAGTAAAGCGTGCGGGCGTGCAGGTAGTTATGATAACAGGCGACCGCAAGGAAACAGCCGTTGCCATAGCCAAGGACTCCGGAATTCTCAAAAAGGAAAGCGACCTTGTGTTTACATCCGATGAGCTTGCTGCGATGTCCGATGAAGAAATCAGCAAGGTCATTAGGAAGATCCGCGTTATAGCTCGAGCGCTTCCGTCAGACAAGAGCCGTTTGGTTCGTATTGCACAGGAGAGAAATCTCGTTGTCGGCATGACCGGCGACGGCGTCAACGATTCGCCCGCGCTCAAAAAAGCCGATGTCGGCTTTGCGATGGGCGGCGGAACAGAGGTTGCCAAGGAAGCGGGAGATATCGTTATTCTTGACGACAACTTCCTTTCAATTGAAAAGGCGATTCTTTACGGACGCACTATATTCAACAGCATTCGCAAATTTATCGTATTCCAGCTTACAATAAACATTTCCGCTGTGCTTATATCGTTTATCTGTCCGCTGCTCAACATGAGCAATCCGCTGACAATCACCCAGATACTTTGGGTAAACCTTGTAATGGATACCCTTGCGGCGCTTGCCTTTGGCGGTGAACCGGCGCTCCGCAGATTCATGCATGAAAAGCCCAAGAGACGCGACGAAAGCATTATCAGTCAGTCCATGTGGTCGTCTATCGGCGTGGGAGCGGGATACACCGTTATTATCAGCCTTATACTCCTCCTGGCTGGCAACAACTGGTTCTATGAATGGCGCTATTTCCCTGAGATTCACATGACAGGCTATTTTGCTCTCTTTATATTCATTGCCGTGTTCAACGCGTTCAATGCACGTACTGAGGAAATAAATCTTCTGGACAACATCACGCGCAACAAAAATTTCCTCAAGATAATGGGACTTGTCGCAGTCATACAGGTTCTTCTCACATACCTTGGAGGAAATATCTTCCAGTGCTACGGACTGAACATTGAGCATTGGCTCCTGATATTGATTCTGGCGTTTGCTGTAATTCCTGTGGATATATTAAGAAAGAGCGTAATTAAAATGATGGACGCAGAGAACAAATAATATCACTTAATGAATGATTATGCGTATTTGATATAAAAAAAACAACACACGCTGTCAGCGAGATATGTTGAACAACGTGTGTTGTTTTTATATTATTTAAACAAAATTCACATAATTTTACGATTGTTATATGCCGTTAATCTTGACATAAACTTGAAAAAAATGGTATAATAATCAAAATAATAATAATTGTTATGTGTATTATGAATACGTGATGGATTATTATTTAGAAACATTACAGAAGGAGAGCGACAATGACAAGCAAGGAACTGAATATCTATACAACAGGCAAAAGGGATATATGCATTGCTAACGACACAATTTCGGACGTATTGTTTAAGGAGTACGGAGTAAACCGCGGACTGCGCGACGTCAACGGCAAGGGCGTGCTTGCGGGTCTGACAAGAATTTCAAAGATCATTTCGTTCAAGGACATAAACGGAGTAAAGACCCCATGCGACGGTGAGCTGTGGTATAGGGGATACAAGATAAATACGCTTATAGACGAACTCAACCGCTATGAATTCGGATTTGAAAAGACCGCGTATCTGCTTCTTTTCGGTCAGAAGCCGTCTCCTCAGGAGGAAGAGGAATTCTGCTATATTCTCGGCAAGTGCATGAAGCTGCCGGTTAATTTTACGAGAAACGTCATAATGGAGGGTCCGTCAAAGGACATAATGAATTCCATGACAAAGAGCATACTTACTCTCGCGTCTTATGACAAGGAGGTAAATTCCGCAACGCTGGAATGCTGCATAAGACAATGCCTTGAGCTGATAGCGGTATTTCCGATGCTTGCAGTTTACGGATATCATGCATATAACCATTACCTGAATGACGCGAGCATGTATATTCACAGACCCAGACCGGAGCTTTCCACCGCGGAAAATATTCTGCGAATGCTTAGACCTGACCGTGCTTATACAAGGCTGGAGGCAAAGGTGCTTGACATTGTGCTGATGCTTCACATGGAGCACGGCGGGGGAAACAATTCAACATTTACCACGCGTGTTGTAACGTCGTCCGGCTCAGACACCTATTCGGCGATTGCCGCGGCAATGGCGTCATGAAAGGGACCGAAGCACGGCGGCGCGAATATAAAGGTTATGGAGATGATCGGGGATATCCGGAAGCATGTTTCCGACAAGACCGACCGCGAGGAGGTCAGGGCTTATCTTTCAAAGATAATTGACGGCAGGGCATTTGACGGCAAGGGACTCATTTACGGAATGGGGCATGCGGTCTATTCAGTTTCCGATCCGAGGGAACGTATATTAAAATCGTATGTAGAAAGGCTCGCAAGCGCGAAGCACCGTGATGAAGATATAGCTCTGTATAATATAATAGAAGAAGAAGCGCCAAAGCTCATAGCTGAAAAGCGTCATATTTTCAAAGGCGTCAGCCCGAATGTGGATTTTTACAGCGGATTTGTCTATGAAATGTTAGGAATTCCTGTTGAGCTATACACACCGCTGTTTGCAATAGCGAGAATAGTGGGCTGGAGCGCGCACCGTATTGAGGAAATTATAGGAATGAATAAAATAATCCGTCCCGCCTACATGAGCGTTATGGACGAACTGGAATGAATAATTTAGCATTGATATATATATTGTTAACGAACTGTTAATTTATATGGTTTATATTAATGTAATGAAAGGAACGGTGGTTAATTATGGCTGTAAATCTCAGAAAGGGCGAGAGAGTCAATCTTTCCTCTGAAAGCAACCGTGTGAGCGGAGTTATAGTAGGTCTCGGCTGGGACAGCGCAAAGGAAGGCAGCGCAAGCGTTGACTGTGACGCTTCAGCGATTATATGCGGAACAGACGGCAAGGCTTATGACGTAATATATTTTGGCAAGATGCGCGGCGAGAACGACTCCGTTATCTATACCGGAGACAGTCAGACCGGCGAAGGCAACGGAGACAATGAGAGGATATATGTAAATTTTACAAAGCTGCCTCAGAATATCGGCAAGATAGTTATTTCGGCAAATATTTATGACGCGAAGGCAAAGCGCCAGCATTTCGGAATGATCAATAACGCTTATGTACGGGTTGTCAATTGGAAGACCGGTCAGGAAATGTGCCGGTTCAATCTCACGGATAATTACAGCGGCATGACGGGAATTGTTGCAGCCGAAATTTTCCGCATCAGCGCCGGCTGGGACTTCCTGCCAATAGGAAAGGCTGTTCAGGAAGCAAGCCGGCTTGAATCCATTGTCAGACTGTACAGGTAAGTCCGGCGGCGATACGGAGGAAAAACGCATGAAATCCATTATATCAGATAATTCAATAATTGACGCGATAGTTAATGCCGCAATACCTGACAGTGACGGAAACGACTCGCATTTGCCGGAAGGATTCAGTCTTCCGGCGCTGGAAAACGAAAAGCTTGCCAAATTTGCTGACGGAGCTATTGATGGTATTTTTATTTACCACACGGAGCATCAGCCGATATCCGAAGAGGCGCACACCGTGATGGTTAAAGCGCTGAAAGCCGTAGGGAATGGCGACAGGGAAGAAGCCAAAAAGCTGTTTGAAGAGCTTGGCACAAAAGCTCGTGCGATTTCGATAATTGACGATCTCCAGAAATACATCATAGACCATAAAAATTCGATTTCCCCGGAAAGTGTAGTTAAATTCGCGCTTTATACTCTCTATAATACAAAGGACCGTGAATCTCTTAAATTCGCGCTTTCGATGTTAGAGCTTGTTTGTCTTGACGACGACAGTCTGAAGGATACTCTGAGAATTCTCGGACTTTCCGACGAATTTACTCTTTTTGTAATTTTTATCATGCAGCAGTGGGAAAACGCCAATCAGGAAATATTCCGGCTTGCCAGAAAGACAAAAGGCTGGGGACGTATTCACGCAATTGAGAGGCTTATTCCGGATACGCCCGAGATAAGGGACTGGCTTCTTCGCAACGGTATACACAACGAAATTCTGCCTTCCTACAGTGCGCTTAATTGCTGGGAAGGCTCGGAGGCGGAGAATCTTCTGTTTTCCGATAAAATTTCACCAGAGGATTTTGCGGCTATAACCGAACTCATTGCGGCTTTGCTTTACGAAGGACCCTGCCCGGGAATTTCTGAGCTTGAAAAAGGCGACGAGGTTATCAAGGCGTATCTTCGCAAGGCAAAGGAAATGCCGGAAAGCTCCATTGACGGAGCTGTTCTTGACAGTATAAAAGAGCGTTATTCCGGAATTGACGGCGAAATAACCTCGCTTGTTTCGCAGATTATCTTTAAATAAGGGGAGAGATATAATAATGAAAACGCGGCTTGACAGCTCGATAAATAAAATTCGGGTCGGTCTTAGTTGGAATTCCGGTAAGGAATACAGCTTTGACCTTGATCTCTCGGCGTTTTTGCTTGATGAAAAAGATCTTGCACGCGGCGACGAGGATTTTGTGTTCTATAATAATACTACGTCGGTAAACGAAGCTCTTGTTTTGAGCGGAGATGACAGGAGCGGAATGATCGACGGCACTAACGAGTCGATTTTTGCAGATCTGGAAAAAATCCCCAAGAATATCCGCAAGGCGGTTTTCTGCGTGACGTTCGACGATTCAGGAGAGGATTATATTTTCGGCGAGGCTGAAAGCATAGTGATTTACGCAACGGGAGTTTCCGATGAATTCGACAAGGGAAAAAGCGCGTTCTGCACGGTTGATCTTGCGAAGCACTGGCCCCAGAGCAGCGCGATGGCAGTGCTGGAATTCAGCAGAAGCGATGATGGCTGGGAGTACGATATCATATGCGACAGCGCAGACTTTGGTTTGCTCGAACTATGCAGCAGATACGGACTCGCGGCTGAGGTATGAATATAATATTGAAATAAGCCGGCGTTTTCTGATGATATGCAGGATATGCCGGTTTTTTTCTGTTTGAATGTTGAAAAGCAAGCGCGTTTTGCCGAGAAAAGCTTGGGGAAACACAGCACATTTTACAATGATAAAAAAAGTCGAAAAAAGTGCTTGACATTGCCGTCAGATAGTGATAGAATAGCAAAGCTGTCGCAGAGAGACGGAAGCGAAAGAAGCGCAGGAAGCCGCCCGATAGAGGGGAGAGAGCAGGCGCTGGTAGGGACCGTAGCGAAGCGGGTACGAAAAAAGATTTTGAAAAAAATCAAAAAAGTACTTGACAAAGCGAACTTGATGTGATAGAATAATCAAGCTGTCGCAAACGAGAGGCAGTCAAAGGGAAATAAAAGTTTTCCAACAAAAAGAAAAACTTTGGAAGAAAATTTAAAAAACCTCTTGACAAAGCCGATCGAATGTGATACAATTAAAAGGCTCGCGAGCGAAGCGAAGCGGGCAACAGAACCTTGAAAATTAAACAACGAAAACGACAAAGAAACCTGTAATTCCTTGAGGAATTGCTTGATAGCAAGTACTCAAAAAAAAGAACGAACAACACGGTAACTTTAAATTAGAAGGAAGCCGGTGTAAATTTTGAGCGAAGAAACGCTCTGAATTAGGTTTTAAGACGAAAGTCTTGAGATACAATAATTTAGAGAGT
>JAEEGL011329141.1_pt1 | contig 15296 bp, 10 predicted proteins | sample 9134231 | NCBI WGS metagenome assembly JAEEGL01 (sample SAMN16246548, study PRJNA631951) | gut metagenome | biome: gut microbiome; feature: rumen; material: fiber-attached | host: Bos | place: Iran: Karaj | collected 2018-10 | reverse complement strand
GATATACGAAGGAACATGTAAAGATAGAGACAATAACAACATTAGAGTAATGATAGCTACTCTTAATGGTTCAGGCACAAGACAAATTACTATATTAGAGGATGGTGTCACTATTACTTATGATAGTGACAGTATCTTCAAGCCGTTAATGAAATCAGGTGCTACTATTGAGATATTGACAGATAATTTAGTATCTGACTTCTATACAGGCACGTTAGGTGACCCTAAAGTCTATATATACAGAAATAACGAATTGATTTGGTTCGGTTATGTTACTCCAACAGTATTCACACAGCCATTTGTTAATGAAAGAGAGACATTAACATTAAACTGTATTGATACATTGGCTAATCTTGAATATGTGGACTATTCTATATATCAAGACGGAACTCATATTAATACATTTCTTGATACAATTAGATATTGTGTATTGAAGAACACTTATACTCCTATTAAGTCTATTTATTACACTAACACATTATCAGTAAATAACAATACACGAATATTGCAAGAATTAGGATGTGCAGAACGTAACTTTACCGATGAAATAGAAGACGTAATGAAATGTGACGAAGTAATAGAGGAAATATGTAAGTTCTTGGGTCTTTGTATGTTCCAATATAAAAATGCATATTATATCGTTGACTATAACAATTTATCAGTTAATTATTGGAGAAGCGATTTAGGTTTTAATTCTGCTATAAATGAATTATCATACTTCCCTACTATCAATATATCAGATATTGGTGTAGGTGCTGACGATGCAAGTATAACATTAGATGGTGTTTATAATAAGATAACTGTCATAGCAAATACATTATCATCAAGTAACCCAATTGAATCATCATCTGATAGTGGTTCAGACAGTGCAGCAATGGGTTTATTTGCTGACTTAGTGGCAAACAATTATTTCAATGGTGACTATGAGACAAAAGACATATGGGTTAATAAAAATGTAGATAGAAACAATAGTGATTTATTTGGATTAGGTGCAGCAGCAGATAATTTCTATGAAGCAACAGAACCAAGAAAGAATAATGTATGGGACACAGAAGAACATGATGGATGGACTCACTATAAGTTATTATGCTCATGGTTTAAGCTGAATCCTAATGTATGGGAATACCAACCATTCATACAATATGTAACAGGTGAGCCAACACAGAATACGGCACAGTTAGCTGATTATTCAGAAACAGTTGATTTTGATTTTATGACTGATTATTATAGTGCAACACGTGGTGCAGCAGGTAATGATAACAGATGGGGTGCTTCTTATGTATGGAGTAGTTATGGTGGTAATACAGGATTAAAGACATGGGGGTTAATGGTTCAGAAAACATTTGCTTATGAAGCCGAAAATGTACCTTCCGAATATCAATGGAAGACATATTTGACAATTCCATGTACGAAAGCAAATCAACAGTTCAAAGACTATTTTTTACGTACAACAAGACAATTAGCACCAATGATGAATGGTTATCTTACTATTAACTTCAATTTCTATATGTCTTATAACAACACAATTGCAGTACCTAATACAATACCTGAATGGAACAAAACTTACGATGATACAATTTCAAATAACTTAGGTAAACAGAAAGAAAGAAAAGTAGTATGGCCTGCAAAATTATCAATTGGTAATAGATATTGGGATGGTGATAATTGGCAGACATATTCTGAGAACTTCTTACGTAAGATAGCAGCAGGTTATTTTAGTTTTGACTTGGGAGACCACTATATATCTGAATCATCAGGCGCATATACATCATGTCAACCTAATGACACAAACGCATATAATACTTATGCAGCAGTATATAAGACATGGAATAGTACATATAATGATTGGGACTATGTAACAAAATCAGAATATGACGCATTTTCAGGAAATAAGACTAAGATAGATAGCACTATATATAGAGATAAAGATTCACAAGGAAACTATTACGGTAATGCACCTTGGTATTTCTATTTCCCTGATAATAGAGGTTATTATATAAGAAGAGCTGACGGTACAATTGTAATGGTAGATGAAGACTATCAAAAACAATGGGTAAGTGATAGATTCTGGTTAACATTCAGAGCAAAAAATGGTGACCAAGTATATGGTTCTGAACATAGTCTTATTAATACATCATCTTATAATTTGCATCTCACCGAAAGTGCAGAAGGTTATTCAATCAAATTGCCTGATGATGAAACATTGACAGGTGACTTCAAATTCCAAATTAGTTACCCAACACGTCATTTTGAAGCATTATACCCAGGAGCAACAATAGGTAAGAATATAACTGATGGTTATATGCATATCTCAGACTTGTATATTAAGTATAGCGCATCTGATGAATCACAGAACGTATTTGAAAAGAAAAGCAATAATAACGACATAACATATACTAATGTCATTAATTCAGGATACATACAAGAACTTGATGATGTTCAATTGAAAATCAATACTTATAACCCTACTATCAAGTCATATAGTTATGTGTTAGATAGTAATTCAAATTATGTTGAGAATGTAACTTACAACGGTTCATCAAAGAAGATGGAACAACACTTGATAGATAAATATGTATCTCACTTCTCAACACCTAAATTCAAGTATTGCGGAACATTACATAATACTGATAGTATTATAAAGCCATGTTCAATTATTCATCAATCACAATTGAATAAGAACTTAGCAATATATAAGACAACGTATCATGTATTAAGTAATACGGTTGAAGTTGAATCAGTTGAAGTTTAATCTTCTAAATGATGAACACAGAATATTTGAGGGTTATAAACCTTTTCAAAAACTCTAACACTATCATTTCTTAGAACATATACCTTACATGAATATCCATTATATTTAGAATCATATACATAATCATGTGGCATGTGTTCTAAGAAATATTCATTTAATTGTTGGCAATTCCAAATACCAAATTTACCATAATTTGCTTTTTGATTAAGGGTCATATGCCCATTCCATTCTACTTGTGTATATGATTCAATATACTCTAATAAGCATATTTCATTCTGCTTTGGTTCTTCTGTATAATCATCGTCGGAACTGCATGAAACACAAGCAAACATTATCATTAAACAGATAATCAATTTAATCATTAACTCTCTCATAATCATTCATTTATATATTTATAATTAATAATAATAAAAACATAGTCCAAATATACAAAAAATTCCACAAATCAGAATTTTAATTATTTTTAATTATACAAAAAACGTCAGAATTAAAATATATTAACAATTTTCAATATGAATGAATACAAAGAGACCTTGATTCCACATATTTACCGTAACAAGTTTTTGCGTGACAGTTCAGGAAACATAACTATTACAACTAACTCAGGTGGTACAACAGTTGTTAATGGTGCAGGTTCTGGAGATTCTGAAAATGCGGAACATGCTAAATATGCAGACGTAGCAGGTAAACTTGATGAAACACACTCAATATTTGGAAACAATTTCAATGGTACACAAGACGTAGAAGGTGAATTGAACAATGTGACTAATATCAATGCATCAGGTTCAATCAATGGCGCAGAAGTGAATGCAGATACAGGTAATATCTCTACTATTAATTCGGATTTAATTAATACTAAGAATCTTAATGTTACTATTAAGGCAATAATCAAAGCATTAGAAGCCGAAGATATTGTATGTGATAACTTGACTGTATTGAAAGCAGCTCATTTCTTCAAACTCATTATTGACGAAATAAAGGCATCAAAAGGACAAGTAATAGTAACACCTGCAAACGCTAAATTAGACCTTGTAGAAAGCATTTCTGGTGGCTTTAGATGTTATTTCCGTGCTAATGATGCAGACGGTAATCAAATTCATAACTCATTTGAAGCAAACGACCAAATCATTTGTCAGACATTCAATGCAGCATCAGGTACATCATATACCGTATCTAACAAATATTATTGGAGAAAGTGTACAGCAGTATCATCTACACCTGTTGATAAGGAGATAGATGGTGAAACTGTACCATGCCATTATATTGATTTGTCAGATTCAGATAAAGACCAATATTCAAATGCAAATCCAGAAGCAGGTGATGAATGTGTTATGCTTGGTAATAGAACTGATGCTAATAGACAAGCAGCAATCATTATATCAGCTTATAACAACACATATTTAGATAGTACTATACAATCACCATCTATCGTACAGTATAATGGTATTAATGACTATAACTTATCTAATCACAGACTTAATGTAATCTCAAAAGGTTTCAATGAGTTCAGAGGTTCATTCAAGACATCAACAGGTCAAGATATTGCTGATGTTATTGGTGATATAGTTGAAGGAAAAACATATATGCATGTTGCTTATGCTATTTCATCTTCTAATTGGTGGAAATTATATGATGCAACAAAGACATACGATTATTTAGGTATTTGTTGGGATGAGAATGAATCAGATAGTTCATTACAATATTCTGACTATCAATGGAACTATGTACGTGGTGCAGCAGGTCAAGACGGACAAGACGGACAAGACGGACAAGATGGTCGTGATGGTCGTGATGGTCGTGATGGTACTGACGGTGTATCAATATCATCTATCACAGAATATTATCTTGCTTCATCTTCAACAACTGGCATAACAAGAAACAGCGCAGGATGGCAGACAACTATGCCAACTATTAATGAAACAAACAAATACTTATGGAACTATGAAGATGTTCTTTATACAGACAATCATCATTCATATACTGATGCTGTTATAATCGGTGTATTTGGTGCTGATGGTAATGATGGTCGTGGTATTACATCTATCACAGAATACTATCTTGCATCATCATCAAATGCAGGTATTACACGTAGTTCTTCTGGATGGACTACAACAGTACAGACAGTTACAGCATCAAAGAAATATTTATGGAATTATGAAAAGATAGAATATACAACAGGTAATCCAACTTATACTGACCCTGCAATCATCGGTGTTTATGGTGACAAAGGTGATAAGGGAGATAAAGGTGACAAAGGTGATACAGGTATTTCTATTTCATCAGTTGAAGAATACTATCTTGCATCTTCACAGTCTTCTGGCATAACTCGAAATACATCTGGGTGGAATACTACAATCCCAACACTTTCAGCATCTGCCAAATACTTGTGGAACTATGAGAAAATCAATTATTCATCAGGTAACCCAACTTATACTGACCCTGCGGTAATTGGTGTGTTTGGTGCTGATGGTAAAGGTATATCATCAGTAACAGAATATTATCTTGCAACATCAGCAAATGCAGGAGTAACAAGAAGTACACAAGGATGGACTACAACTATACAGACAGTTACATCAACCAATAAATATCTTTGGAACTATGAAGACATATTGTTTACTGACAATTCACATTCATATTCAGATGCAGTAATCATTGGTGTTTATGGTGACAAAGGTGATAAGGGTGACAAAGGTGACACAGGTAATGATGGTACTGATGGTGTTGGTATTTCATCTGTTACTGAGTATTATATGGCTACATCATCAGGGTCAGGAATTACAAGAAGTACACAAGGATGGCAGACAACTATTCCTACTATGACTGCAACAAATAAATACCTTTGGAACTATGAAGATGTATTATATACAAACAATACTCATTCATATACAGACCCATGTATTATAGGTGTTCATGGTACAAATGGTACTAATGGTGCTGATGGTCGTGGTATTACTTCTATCACTGAATACTATCTTGCATCTGCATCAAATTCAGGTGTAACAAGAAGTACTTCTGGTTGGACTACAACTATACAGACTATCACATCATCAAAGAAATATCTTTGGAACTATGAGAAAGTAACATATACAACAGGTGACCCAACTTATACTACACCTGTAATCATTGGTGCTTATGGTGATAAGGGAGATAACGGACAAGGTATAACAAATATCGTTGAATACTATCTTGCATCTGCACAATCATCAGGTGTTACTAATGCCGATTCAGGTTGGACTACAATTATACAGACAATGACTGAGACATTAAGATACTTGTGGAACTATGAGCAAATTACTTATGGTGATAATTCAACATTAAAAACACAAGCAGTCATTGTAGGTACTTATGGTGCAAAAGGTAATGATGGTCGTGGTATAACATCAGTAACAAACTATTATTTAGCATCTGCATCATCAACAGGCATCACAAGAAGCAGTACAGGATGGAATACAACTGTACCTACTTTGACATCATCTAACAAGTATTTATGGAACTATGAAGACATATTATATTCTGATAACCAACATGAATATACAGCATGTCGTGTAATTGGTGTTTATGGTGACAAAGGTGATAAAGGTGATAAAGGTGATGATGGTACAAACGGAATTGGTATTTCATCAGTAACAGAATATTATTTGATTTCTGCATCAGGTTCAGGTATTACAAGAAGTAGCACAGGATGGCAGACAACTATCCCAACAATGACTACAACAAAGAAATATCTTTGGAACTATGAAGATGTATTATATACAAACAATACTCACTCATATACTGACCCTTGTATTATAGGTGTTCACGGTACAAACGGTACTAATGGTACAAATGGTACTGACGGACGTGGTATTACTTCTATTACTGAATACTATCTTGCAACAGCAGCTAATTCAGGTGTAACAAGAAGTACAAGTGGATGGACTACAACCGTACAGACAATTACATCATCAAAGAAATATCTTTGGAATTACGAAAAGATAGAATATACAACAGGTGACCCAACTTATACTACACCTGCAATCATAGGTGCTTATGGTGACAAAGGTGCTGATGGTACTAATGGTACAAACGGTACAAATGGTGTGGGTATCTCTTCTGTTACTGAGTATTATCTTGCAACATCATCAGGTTCAGGAGTGACAAGAACAGGTACATCAGGTTGGTCAACAACTGTACCTACTATGACTGCAACAAACAAATACTTATGGAACTATGAAGATGTATTATACACAAACAATACTCACTCATATACAGATGCAGTAATAATCGGTGTTCACGGTACAAACGGTACAAATGGTACTAATGGTACAAATGGTACTGATGGTAGAGGTATTTCATCTATCACAGAATATTATCTTGCCACACCTGCTAACACAGGAATAACAAGAAGTACTTCTGGATGGACTACAACTGTTCAGACAATTACTTCTACTAACAAATATTTATGGAATTATGAAAAGATAACATATACTACAGGCGATCCAACATACACTTCACCTGCAATCATTGGTGCTTATGGTGACAAAGGTGCTGATGGTACTAATGGTACAAACGGTACAAATGGTGCTGATGGTCGTGGTATTTCTTCTATAACAGAATATTACTTAGTTTCATCATCAAATTCAGGTATTACAAGAAGCAGCACAGGATGGAATACAACTGTTCCAACATTGACTGCAACAAACAAATACTTATGGAACTATGAAGATATTAAGTACACTGACAATAACCATGTTTATTCTACTCCATGTGTAATAGGTGTATATGGTGACAAAGGACAAAACGGTACAAATGGTACAAACGGTACAAATGGTGCTGATGGTCGTGGTATTTCATCTATCACAAACTATTATCTTGTATCTCCTAACTCAACAGGTGTAACAAGAACAGGAACAACAGGATGGAATACAACTGTACCTACTATGACTTCATACAACAAATACTTATGGAACTATGAAGACATTAAGTATACTGACAATACACATACTTACACTGATGCCCGTATTATAGGTGCTTATGGTGACAAAGGACAAGATGGTACAAACGGTACTAATGGTACAAACGGTACAAATACACAATATTATACATTAAACCCAATTATTGAAAAGGCAGTCGTTGATAGAAACGGAACATTGGGAGTACAGTTTGAATATAACATCATCTATGTAAATGGTAACTCAGTTTCACTTGTAACTGCAACTTCATCAGGGTATCATGTATTAATAGAACCAAGTTACAGAACACAAAGCAATCCATATAACTTGTGTTCTTACAATACTACAACACCATCATATACGAATACATCATACCAAACTAATTATCATACTCAAACAAACAAGCAGACATACTTCAAAGCAAAGTTAGTATATGGTTCTTCGCATTCAACAGTAAACGGTGTTACAACAAGATATATACCTGTTATGTTCAAGGCATCTGCATTATTAGAAGTTGACGAAGACTTGAACACTATTACAAGCACAGTTCAAGGACATACTACATCATTAGGTACAATAACTAATAATGTATCTAATATACAACAGACAATGAATAGTTTGTCATCAACAGTTTCTTCACATACTACAATACTTAACGGTGTTGATACTATAAAGACTGTTAGAATTGATGCAAGCTCATTATCTGAATCTTATGCTTATCCTGTCGTTATTGATTTCCATCGTTCTAATGACCCTAATTGGATTAGATGTAAGGTATATAAAACATTATTGACTGAATACGGTTCATGCTCATATTCAACTCACAATACTGGGTCAATTTCATTCTTATTAGATTGGTACACTAAATCATCAGCATGGGGTACTACTCCTGTTAACCAAACATGGAGTGAAAGCGATACCACAAGATACATTGAAGATTATGATGTCAATTGGACTACATCTAATAGTACAATCAAAATTGCAGGTTCTATTGGTCAATGTACGCAGATGTCACAAGAAATTGTCTATGTTCGTGGTGGTTCTAAATATGATATTGCAACTTCATTCAAGAACGCAGATATTACATTATATTCAAACGGCTATTCATGGACTTCTGAAAATAACTCAGAATCATACTCAGCACCAAGAATATCAATATCAAATTTGGTTGTTCCTAAAGTTGACAAATTAAGATATTCAGAGATATTGCAGACAGCTACAAATATCCAATTGAATGTATATGACGATTTAAGAACAAGGACAGGTATTGATGTAAGTTCTGGTAAGATTACATTGAATGCTGATGATACTGATATTGTGGGAAACTTGAATTTGGATGATACAGGGCATGGTTTGACAATGTATGATACTTATAATGATACCTTAAACGGAACAAGTTATAAGATACCAAAAGTAAACATTCAACCATCAGACATTTCAACATATAATTCAACATCAGTTGGTTATAATGATATGTTTGATTGGTTGAAATGGTGGTTCGATTCTGGTGTTTCTGCAACATCATCTGACAGTACATATAAGTATTTCAGATATGAATTGACATTCTTAAATCAAAACACTACTACAATATCACTTAATAAGAATGATATGATTGTGTTCAAGAATGGTTCATGTATGTGTTGGAAAGATTCGAATTCATCTGTGGGGTCTCCTTATTGGTCAGTAGAAGCATATAACCAGACAACAGGTAATACTTATAAGTGCAAGTCATCTTACAGTTATATGTCATACGTAACAACATTACAATATAAGGACACTTCTACATATAAATTCAATATACCAGAAGCAGGTACTTATAAGTTCTATATTACATTGAGATTCTCTTCTTCAAACATAGGTTCAAGTAACTTAAAGGGACACTTCCAATGCGCATGGTGGAGAGGTTCAAACATACAGACATTCATGGGTAATGATGGTTTCTATTCAAGAGCAAATCCATTCACTGCAATTTATTCGAGTAAGGATGAAACAAGATTGCAGAACGGTTTAGGTGGTTTACGTGTTAGAAACAATGATACTAATACATCGGGAATACCTGCACCACCACGTATTGAAGTAGGTACAACTTATGCAGGTTCGTTCCCAAGAGTTAAGCCATTATGGATTCCTATTTGGAACTATACACCTGTTCATTATGTAGATTCAACAGATTATGTATATAAGACTTTATATATAAATGGTAGTTCTGCTAATGCATATGTATATGATGTACCTGCAAATGTAAATGGTATGATTGTATTGAATACATCACCAATGAATTCTGGTGGCAACTATCAAGATGCATGGATAAGATTACCAAGTACTTCATCAGCATCATCATATACAGATTCCGATGGTAACTATGGTGCCATTCCAAATGGATATACTATCAAGATTATAAATGACTTGAATGTTAATGTTTATGTTACACCTTATCGTAATTCATCATCATCTACATCAGATCATACTATACGTGATGCAAATGGTAACTTCAATGAATATTTCGGAATGAATGGTTCAGAGAACAGAGTAACATCGTTTATCAAACTTACACCATATTCACCATATAGTACATATTGGTTTGCTGATAAAGATACATAATAAAGGAGAGGGTGAATAACCCTCTCTTTTCCTGTTATATAGAAAATGACTATTATTAATAAAAGAATAATATATCATAAATGCCAAAACAAACAGCACAAAGCGCAAATTGTACATGTAAAGAGAAAATCCAATATACAACAGCATTAATATTCTTATTCACAGGTATTGTCATGTGTTTTATGTCATTCTTTATGTCGAAAGAAGGCGATGTTGGTTCAGGCGCTTTGACATATCTTGGTGAATCTGTTGCATTCTGTTCTGGTGTTTTCTGCATAAATATATATGTACGTTCAAAGGTATCAGAAGCCGAGACAAGACTAAATCACAAGATTGATAGAAAGATGAAGAAAGTGGATGATTTGATAATAGATGAAGATACGGAACTTTAGATGCCTCTTTATAATATATAATCCTATGCGGGTGGTGGATAATAAATAAATCTACCATCCATTTTATTTTAAATTGTATAACGTATGAAGAATGCGTTATTACATTAATCTATTATTTAGGTATTTTAATGCAACAACCCATAATTTAAATTTAAATGTAATAAGGAAAGAACTCTCAACAATTTAGGCCAAAATTGAAACATAACATAGAAAGTAGGTAATTGACTATAGCAATTTACCTACTTTTTGTGTCTTTTTCTCCTAAATCTCTATAAATCAGTGCTTTAACTGTAAACATTGGTTAAAAATGGGAGCGTTTGTGAAAAAATCTTATGAAATGTGAATAACTATGAAATATTATGGTTAATTTTGTCATCGTAATCAAACAACAAACATTTTTTATTAACATTTTAATTATTACAATTATGAAAAAGAATGAAATGAACAAAGTTGAAACAATGGTTTCTAAGAACGAGACAATGAACGTTGTAGAGAACAACACAGTAGCTAACACGATGACCGCAGAGGAGATGCAGCAGTACATCAAGGAGAACGAGCAGATTATCCCAGCCTGCCAGAAGAAGAAGTACAACGCTCTGACTGATGAAGGGAAGGTCGCTAAGATTAAGTTCTATTATGACTTGAAGAAGATGCGCGAGGATGCCAAAATCAAGAACTCCATCCCCAATAAGGTGAAGGACTTGTTTGATGCCAAGCATGGCACTATCGAAGATGCGAAGTCGGTAATGCGGTTCTGCCAAGAGTTCATCGATGGTTTCAAGCAGAGAGAGATTGAAAAGATTGATGCAGAAATTCGCAAGCTGCAACTAATGAAAGAATCAATTGCTTAAATGGTGGGTCTCTGACCCACTTTTTTTGTCTCACTAAATAGATATATTGATTATGATTACATTACCTAACGGATATGAAATGCAGACGACATTCTTTATGGATTTTCGTATTGCAGAAGAATTTGGAGTTGATGGTGTTAAAGAGACCTTCAATAATGCATTTAAGAGTTGGAAACACAACCATGTCTATCTGACCGAACTTGCAATAGTAATGAGTAACAATTCAATTGCACACTATAAGACGAACCCAGAACTATCGAAGGTATATACAAATTTATATTATAGAGTTGACCAGTACTGTATGGATAATCTAAAAGGCAAAGAATTGGAGTTCTACATAAAGACCACTGATTAATTTACATCACAAGGATGTAAGTACTTGTTATAACAGAGAGTTACAAAATCAATTAAGAAGCAGGGATATTTACTATCTCTGCTCTTTTAGACATATTAGCACATCTTAACACTGCTTAACTATCGAATTTTGAATTTTTTTCGGTTTCGTCATATTTATATAGTGTAGTTTATTTTTTTAGTATTAACAATTTAAATTTATGTAATTATGAAAAAAGAAATGATTTTAGAAAATGTTGAGTTGGTACGTACGAACATTAATCGTATTGTTTGTAACAGTCAAAATTGGGCAAAAACCGTAAAAGACAACTTAACTGAATTTTTGAATGATGTCGTACTTGATGATGACATTATTGACGCACTACATCAAACTCATGTTGACGATGATGAAACAATTATCTCTATCATCAATTTGTCTTATCGTGAATTTATGAATTATCTGTATGATGACTTGTCACAACACAATTTTGCTGAACTTGGTGATGATGCTCAAAAATTGTTGATGAAATTTGGTCTACCACAATTGCCTGATGGTGACTATAAATTTTATGCTCGTGACTATGAAATTGTGACTAATCTGATTAAAAACTTCTCCGATAATCTGATTATCCAATATTGTGTATTTCTGCTATTGAAAAAACAATATAATATTGAACGTGCTAAAACATCTACAATGAACGGTTATATTCTTGGACTTTAAACTAATTTATTAACAATTTAATTTTTAATTTATGGAACAAACAATTTTAAATGAAAACGAAATGCATTTACTGAATGAACGTTTGGTTAATCGTTGTTGTAAAAATGTCTATGAACACCAATCATCTGACAAACTAATGTTGTCTATGATTGAACGAATGCACGAACTATTGCATCAATATTGTGACGATGATATTGATGGTGAAATCACGTATGGCAAAATCGTGCCATTGATTCATATCACATCTGATGATATTGATATTCAACTATTCATTATGAACTATCTTACAATGTTTGACACTATTAAACTTAAATGATTATGATTGAAAAATTAAAAAACGAACTTGAACACAAATTTGAACTTATGTATGAAGACGGCATGAAACTATCATTCATTGAATCTGAAATAAATGATGATATTTGCATTGCTTTAGATGAACACAAAATCTCTGATGATGATGCGTATGAACTACGTAAATATCTAATTGAATTGTTAAATCAATAAAATTTTTGGTTGGGATTTGAATATCTCAACCAATTTTTTCTTATATTTGCAAAATGAAATTCTAAATTGAATGATATGAAGAAATATGATGTAACTGTTCATTTCAAGTATGATATTGAAGATGAACGTGAAGAAGACTTTGAGTTAGAGACTGATGACATGGACTCTGCTAAACAGTTCATTAAAGAACGTGATGACTTCGATAGTATTAATTATTTTATCATCGAGACGCAAGAAGATGAAAAAGAATATGAATACTATAATTCATCAGACGAACCCGATTTTGTTGACTATTGCTAAATATTAAAATTATGATATATGTTTTTGAAAAGGAATTAAGTTATTCTTTCCGTTGTCAAGTTGAAGCAGATTCTTTTGAAGAAGCAAAAGAGCAGTTAGAAGATTCTGAATGGGAAGAAGATGATGGTGGTGAAGCAATGCTTGTTTCAAGTAGATGCAAAGTCTATGAAGATGAAGAAGCATTTGAAGACTTTGATGAAAAAGAAGAATTAGAGTGGGAACCATAATAGTAGGTTTATAAGCTTGCTGACTACTCCAGAATGTCCTGTATCGTCATTGAACTGTTAAACCGATAAATTATACAGTCGGGAAAATAGATGATGATACAGGATGTTTTTTGTCTTGTATTACTGTTATGGAAACTCCGTATTAGCAGAGTTTCTATAAAAGTAATTCTGGTTAAATTATGTAAATCTTGGATAAATATCAAATATATTGTATAATTTTGTCTGCATAAACAATATAACTTCTTTATGAACAAAGTGAAATTAATATAAATATATATTTGATATGAACAAGAAAGCAATTATCTTAGCAAGAGTTTCAACTGAGCAGCAGTCATTAGATTCTCAGTTAGACAGATTAGTTGAAGAAGCACGTCGTTACGGTTATTCTGAAAAGGACGTAGTAATTATCAAGGGTAAAGAATCTGGTCTTAAACAGAACATTGAAGAACGTGAGACCCTATTGGAACTACACCGTCATATTGAAACTGAAAAGTATGACATGGTGTTTATATGGGAAGTATCAAGACTTTCAAGACAACCATCTATATTGCACGGTGAGGTTGATTATTTGGTAAGTCATAAAGTCAACTTGCACTGCATAACTCCACAGTTCACATTATTGAAAGATGATGGGTCAATTGATGCAACCGCAGAACTTGTACTGTCTATATTTGCGACAATGGCAAAAGAAGAAGCAAGAATGACAAAAGCAAGAATGACACGTGGACGTAAAGAGAAGATGATGGAAAACAAATACATTGGCGGAACTGTATTGTTTGGTTATAAAGTAAATAAAGAAAATGATGCAATTGAGAGAGACGAACAAGATAAGAATACAGTCATTGAGATATTCGAGAGATACATCAATAATGAATCTATGAGAAGTATTGCAATTGACTTGATGGATAGAGGACTACTTCGTTATTCGGGATATGAGACTGCAAGATGTATGATAGCTGATATAATTAGAAAAGTCGAATACACAGGTGAACGTACTACGAACTATCAATACCCTGCTATCATATCAAAAGAGATGTTTGATGCAGCACAAGAACGTATAAAGAAAGGTAAGATACGTACTAACAATACCAATATATATTATTGTAAGGGATTAATACATTGGAAACTTAATGGACATATATTAGCACCAATGGTAAGTCAGATGTCATACGGTACACATGATGGATTCTTGAAAACTGAACTAATGTTAGTCAATATCAACTTGATTGATTCATTGGTATATCAGACAGTAATTAAGCACCGCGATAAGATGAAGGGGTCAGTACGTAAAAAGACCTTATTGGAACTGACGAATAGAATGGAACGTAATAACCAGAAGTCACAGAAGATAACAGAAGACATTGACGAGATTAACGATATTATTGACAGAATTAATGAACGTATCGTAAAAGGCAAGATAACTGAGAAAAAAGGTGATGCAATGATTGAGAATGAACATAAGAGATTTGAGAAACTGACTGCCGAACTTCGTACTATCGTCAATGAAAACAAAGAATTAGATTACCAATTGGAGAAGATAATGAAAGGTGAATCAATGGATTATAATAATTTAGATGATACACAGGTTTACACAATTATTCATGATGATGTCGAGACTATCAATATTGACAAAGATAATGAATCGCGTGGTGGAAAGTTTGTGGAGATAATATTCAAAGACACT
>JAEEGL010079805.1_pt1 | contig 15296 bp, 11 predicted proteins | sample 9134231 | NCBI WGS metagenome assembly JAEEGL01 (sample SAMN16246548, study PRJNA631951) | gut metagenome | biome: gut microbiome; feature: rumen; material: fiber-attached | host: Bos | place: Iran: Karaj | collected 2018-10 | reverse complement strand
TGCGTACCCCATCTTGAAGGTGTATTTACGCCGTAGATGAAGGACTGGATGTCCTGCTTGACCTGCTTGTAGTTCAAGTTGTCGATCTTTACAAAAGGCGCGAGATATGTATCGAAAGAGGAGAATGCCTGAGCGCCTGCCCACTCATTCTGCATAATACCGAGGAAGTTGACCATCTGGTTGCAAAGTGTGGAGAGGTGCTTTGCGGGAGCAGATGTGATCTTGCCCGTGATGCCGCCCAAGCCTTCCTGGATGAGCTGCTTTAAAGACCAGCCTGCACAGTAACCTGTGAGCATGGAAAGATCGTGAATATGGATATCGGCATTTCTGTGGGCGTCTGCGATCTCTTTGTCGTAGATCTCTGAAAGCCAGTAGTTTGCCGTGATAGCGCCGGAGTTGGAGAGGATAAGGCCGCCTACGGAATATGTAACTGTGGAGTTCTCTTTAACACGCCAGTCTTCAACCTTAACGTAGCTGTCAACAAGGCTCTTATAGTTCAGGAGCGCGGAGTTCATGTTACGGATCTTTTCGCGCTGTGCACGGTAAAGGATGTAAGCCTTGGCTACATCATCGTAACCCATCTTCTGGAGCGTGACCTCGACGCTGTCCTGAATGGACTCGACGTCAACCTTGCCGTCAACTGCCTTCTTCTCGCAGTCGGATACGGCATTCAAAGCGAGCATATCGATGATCTGTGAATTATACTCTCTGTTCTGTGCAACGAAAGCCTTCTCGATGGCTCCCGAAATCTTGCTTAAGTCAAAGTCTACGACTTTGCCGTCTCTTTTGATGATCTGATACATGTTCCTCTCCTTAACTCTCTCCGCGGATCTTAGATTGCGGTATTATTTTCTTCGCATTTTCCAAAGCCTTTTCCAGTTCCTCGTGAGGCATCTCGCTCAGGCCTTCGCCGTTTAAGAGATTTCCCGAATCGACAAAGCCCTGAAGGAAATAATTCTCAGATCCTTCCACCTGCTTTGCGATCTCCTCAAAATCGCCGGCTTCGTGCAGAGGCGATACCACGGTCGTTCTGAACTCGTGAGCCACTCCGCTTTCCTTTATCACCCTGATGCTTCTCTTAATGAGTTCGACATCAAAGCTCTTTATACCGACAGTCTCTGCATACCTGTCAAAGGTGTTCTTCAGGTCCATCGCCACGTAATCGACGTTGCCTTCGGACAGGATCTTCTCCAGTCTGTCCGGAAACGTGCCGTTGGTATCAAGCTTTACCTTGTAACCCATCGACTTGATCTTCGCGATAAACTCACCGATGTCAGCATGCAAAAGCGGTTCGCCGCCCGTAATGGCAACTCCGTCGAGTATCCCCTGACGCTTTTTAAGGAATGCGAAAAAATCTTCCTCGCTCATCCTCATGTCCTCCGGGGGATTGAATACCAATCCGGGGTTGTGGCAGAAAGGGCATCTCAGATTGCAGCCGACGGTGAACACCGTACAGGCCACTGTTCCGGGGAAGTCCAAAAGAGTCAACTTCTGAAGTCCGCCGATGATCATGCCCCAATACCTCGCTCTTGAATTGAAAATAGGTGCGAATACGTTCCGTTTGCTTTCGAAACGCTCTTAAAGATTACCTATATGTTGTGGTTGTGTCAACAGCAAAACCCAATATGTTGTGCTTGTAATACGATTGTAATAAAAGCATAAAAACTTGACAAACAATAGGGTTTCAAGACTTTTTTATCAATTTTCGGGCCTGCGGGAACGAAAAATGTAATATTTCTTTTCGAGGAATTTGTCCTTAAACCGGAACAAGATACCAGGTCATCTCCGGATGCTCCGAGATAAAATCACGGTACTCGGCATCATCAAAAGAATAAGTATAATCTATGAGCTCTCCGACGCTTAATCCGTTATCCGGATCCATGGTCACGGCACCATCGGTGCCTTGGAAGAGCGAATATGTCCCGTTATGGTTTTTGACGATAACAAAGACCTGGGCCTCATCATAAGTGCACCAGTCAGCCTTGATCCGGCCGTTTTCATTAGTCAGATATATCTCCTCATCCACACCTTCGGCATTCACTTTCATGCGGTATTTGCCGGCATATCTGACAAGTTCGATCTCTATTCCCTGACCATCATAGTCTTCAATAGCAGGCTTAAGATAAAACATACCTTCATCTACAGCATCTCTGGTACGTGGAAGCGTCTCGCTGAAATATGTCCTGTATTCACCCAGTCCGTCAGCGAGCATCTGCCTGATGGTCCCGATCCCTGCGGCCGCAAGAAGAAAAACGGCGGTTCCGGCAATGAAGACCGCCACTCCGGAAACGCTGACCCCTATCTTTGCCTTCATAAGTTCCTTTGCCTTTACAGACGAAAGTTTCTTAATAAGCAAGATCATTCCGGAAACACCGGTGGGGATCAGTAATACGGCATAAGGCATGGCATATGAGGGACCTGCCTCCCATATAAGATGGAAAAAATACCCTCCGATAAATGCAGTGAGCAGGAACAAGGCAGGTGTACCCGTTTTCTTCCGCAGTTCCCTGCCTGCGGCAACGGCACTTCCCGAGAACATCAGGACCTGGAATACCTTAAGAAAAGAAGCGGCAACCCTGGTGACCTCAGGATTTGAGGCATACCACAAAAACGGCGAGGCATTATCCGCCGCATAGACATTTCTGCCCGCAAATTCGAATGCGTTATACGTCGGATCAGACCACTGGACCATTACCTTCCTGATATAGAATCCTATCGCCTGATTCGGATCGGAAAGGAACTCATTAAGCCTCGTGGCTATTTCATTCTTTGCCATTTCAGACTGGGCATTTACGTCAAAGCCGGTCTCATAATAAGTGGCATCGTTGTAACCGTTAAAGATGCCGGCATTTTCCTGCATGCCCATGGCGATCCATGAGAACTTGGACGCGCCGGAAGATACCGTTCCCCCCAGGACCGCGCCTACGGCCAGCTTGAGACCTGTATTAAGGAGCAGCATTGCAGCTATAACAGCCAAAGGAATAAACAGTTCCTTAAATCTGCGCTGCCTTAACAGTTCAGCCGTAAGACACAGGACGATAGCAATGGCAAAGATCAGATAATTGTTCTTGAGCACATATGCAACCGCCGTAAACGCGATCACGGCAACCACGCTTTTCCGTGTACAATTTTTGAAGGCAATATCAGAAGCATGCTTTATCGCTTTCACGGCGAAAAAGAGACCCGGAGCATCACCGTAGACAAACGTGCTCTTCGTCTGCAGCGGAATGAATAACAGCCCGCAGATCATGACAAGGATCTGAGACTTGCGGGACAGTCCGAACTTTCCTCCGATCTCAGCCAGATCGGAATAGATAAACGGTATCATGGAAGAAAAGATGAGCATGATCACCGCATTGTTGTAATGCCCCGTGATAAAGCTCATAAGATATATGACAAATACTATTCCCACATTGTTCGGGTAGACCCCGAGATGTCTCGGAGGAGTAAGGACTTCCGTCACATCCCACGAAAGACCGTATGCGGAATACTGGACACTGTACTGGTCCACACGCTGACGCATCCCGAGAGCGGCCGCAGATAATACCAGACATTCTACAAAGACTGCGATCTTAAGAGCAGTCATTACGCGCTTAAATGACCGTTCACCGTCAAGTCTTCCGAAAAGGCCGTTGAGCTTTCCGGTTCTGGTTATATACACGCCCGCAGCAAGAACTGCGGCAAACGCGATCAGCAATATAACGACGGGATTCAGAAACAATACCCGGACCGAGCCGATACCGGAGATCAGTCTGAACGTACCCGTAAAACTTACCAGGAACAGATAGAAGCAGACAGCAAAACAGAGCACTGTTATCACAGCTTTATAAAATGAATACAGTCTGTTTTGCTTAACGGAAGGTCCCATAATGAAATATTAGATTAATCAGACACTCATTTCAATTCAGGATCCGTTTCTTTTCTTCTCGATCCTGTTGAACTGCGGCCTGACTTCGACTTCGGTCACGACTGCACCTTCACGCATATTGATGATATCCCTGACGCATTCGGCGGTATCCTCCGGAGTAAGAAAACATCCGTCCTCCTCAGAGGGCTTAAAATCGGCATTTCTGTAAAGCTTTGTTCCGGCCGTAAGATCCGGACAGACTGTTATTACCCTGACACCGGACTTGCGTACTTCCTCATAAAGGCTCCTTCCGAAGCTCCGAAGACCCGCCTTCAGAGCGCCGTAAGCCGCGCCGTGGGTATTGATCCTTGTTGATGTAACGGATGCGATATTGATCACCATTCCCCTGGAATCCTTAAGCCTTGGCAGGAGCGAGCATGTAAGGATCATCGGCGCTTCCAGGTCGGTCCTGCACATATCTTTGATCTGATCCGGAGTATTGAATTCGGCAAGCCCGTAATATGCGCTGCCTGCGGCATTGACCAGCAGATCGACCTTCTTTATCCCGGAGATCTTATTAAGAAGAATATCCGTATCCCTCAGATCGAGAGACAGTCTCTGCTCGAAAAAACCGCTGTCATCAGGGAAGATCCTTCCGATCCCGTAGACCCTGTATCCTTCTTCAGCGAGCATCTTCGATATCGCTAGTCCTATTCCGGAGGACGCTCCGGTCACGATCGCAGTCTTTAATTCCATGTGAAGATCTTCTCCCTTCCGATGTGTTTTTCGAGAAGTCCGCAGACATATTCCTGCATGGCGCGGTCGGTCGCGGTTTCATATTGGGCAACGCCTTCCTTGATAACATAAGGATACCATGCGACCTCCGAATCAGGATAAGCCTTCCTCATCTTATTCAGGTAATCGGCGGATATCCTGAATGTGCCGACACTTACATCCGTGAGCATATTAAGATCAATTGCGGCTGCAGTCTCATCGATCAGTTTTCTATATGCAGACTCGTAATCGTTTATCTTAATTACCGGATCAAAACAAAGCCTCACCTTTGCTCCGTTATCAAGAGCTTTTGCGGCAGCCCTGATACGCGCTGACACAGGCGCAGTCATCCTTTCATAACGCGACACGACTTCAGACGGAGACAAGGTAAACGCATAGATGACGTTCGATATGTTGTCAGTGATATCCGGTGCCGCCTTGGTCCTGAGTTCGACCAGCAGATCCGGATGATCGCGTGCCATGTCCTTCCAGAAATCCGCATGCCCCGTCAGACTGTTCATCGCGATCAGGTCGGTGTCGTAGGACGCGCAGACATACACCGGTCCTTCCTTAAGCTTCTCCTCTATGTCCGTGCAGTAGTCTTCGAGATTCACAAATACCACTATGTTGGAGGAAGGATACATCCCCTTCAGATAACAGTACTCACAATCGAACGGACAGTTCATCATGGAGCTCGCGTAATAGAAATTCTGATTGCCGAATGACTGGCACACCGGCGCTCCCTCAAAGACACGGTTTCCGTCACGTACCGCAATGATCAAGGCCCGGTGGTCTCTCTGCAGAACGGCATTCTGCCTTTTACGGTCGAAGACATCTTTATAGTGCCTGATCTTGATAACGTCCGCGTCAGGAAGTTTCTCCAATAATGACTGAGCAAGAGGATATTCAAGTGCACGTTCCTCAACGTAGATATGTGTAAATCTCATCGAGAACCTCCCTCGCTCTTCTCTTGTCAGTAACAGGGATCTTTTCCTCTTCCTCCAAGTGCGCAAACAGTCTCAAAACCTCATTCTGTCTGCCTGCCGTAACCGCATAATGCTCCAGATCTTTTAATTCATTGCGCATGTATTGTGTAAGGCGGAGTTTGTCTTTAAGTTCATCAGGAATGAATTCATATGAGACCGGAACTGTATTACCGGTCAGCAACAACGCGATCTTCCCGATCTCATCAATATGCGCCCGAATCAGCTGCGTCACTTCATTTGCCGAAGGAAATCTGCTGCCGCTGTCGGAAACGACTTTATATATCACAAGGTTTGACGGCGGAATGATCTTCAGAACGCTCTCACAGATCATTGCGGATTCCATATCATAGAGCATGCCGTCTTCCACCGAAGTCACGACTTCAGAAGAACATGTGAGGGTCGCTTCTTTCGCGCCGGACTCGAAAAGAATATCCGGATAAAAACGGCGTCCGGTAACAGAAGAGATAACCTGATTGATAAGGTAACCCGCGCCTTTTTCAGATCCTGCGCAGATACCGGCATTAAGCACCTGATCATCAGGCTTAAGATCCAGTGCGGCAATTCTTTCTGCAGCGTGTCCGCCCACACCCGTAACAACGGTCTTACCGGGCAGTCCGGTCAGAGCCGCAGCTTCACATTTCAAGGCGCAAAGGATATATAGCACAAAGACACCCCTTCGTTGTTTTTGATAATTATATTATAAAGTGTTAATATTAGTCGTCTTAAGACAACGGAGGGTTTAATATGGACAGATTACTTACAGGTCTTCAGCCCAGCGGTTCGCTTACTATCGGCAATTATGCGGGCGGTATCTCGCAGATCGTCAACTATCAGAAGGATTATGAGACATTCCTTTTCGTTCCTGACATGCACGCCATCACGGTTCCCCAGGATCCTGACGCGCTCCACAGGAACATCATCAACGCGATCGCAATGTACATCGCATGCGGAGTCGATCCCGATCTTCCCAACATGCACATCTACATCCAGTCCGAGAATCTCTATCACGCAAATCTGTCCTGGATATTTGAATGCCACACACCTCACGGTGACCTTACAAGAATGCATCAGTTCAAGGCAAAATCAGCTCTCCACGAGGCTTTCACGGAAGGTCTCGTAACCTATCCTGACCTGATGGCATCAGACATCCTTCTTTACGATCCGAAGTATGTTCCCACCGGAATCGACCAGAAGCAGCATGTCGAACTCGCAAGAAACCTTGCAATCAGATTCAACAACCGTTACGGCGAGCTCTTTAAGATCCCCGAGCCCCTGATCCCTACGATCGGAGCCAAGATCCGCGACCTTCAGAATCCCGCACAGAAAATGAGCAAGTCCACAGATAATCCGAAGGCTTCAGTCTTCCTTTCAGATCCCGAGAAGACCATCCGCAAGAAGATCATGTCCGCAGTTACTGACTCCGACGGCATCATTAAGTTCGATGAGGATGAGAAACCCGGCGTTTCCAACCTTCTCACCATCTACTCCGTTTTCTCCGGCTGCACGATCGAAGACGCAGTCGCAAAGTTCGAAGGCGGCGGTTACGGCGATCTTAAGAAAGCAGTTGCGGACGCGGTTGTCAGCAAGGTCATTCCTTTCCAGGATAAGTACAATGAGGTAATGAACAGCGGCATCATCAACGATATTCTCGATGCCGGACGCGACTACACCAACGCGATCGCAAAAGAGAAGTACGAGCTTGTACGCCGCGCTGTAGGATTCGGAAGAGTCTGACCCGCCCGGATTTTATTAAACAATACTAAGAGACTGTCTCAAAGGTGAACAACACCATAAGGGACAGTCTTTTTTATCTCAGATAAATGTTAGTGAGGTCTTCTGGCAGATCCGTTGCCTGAACACTTGCAAGGCGGTGAACGGCTCCCGGATATGAATTCTCAAAAGACAAAACTTCAAGAGAAGAACCGCAAACGGTACATGCCGACTGGGTATCCGAGGCCGGCGCGCCGCAGTTGGGACATGTGTTGTAGTACCACTTTTTGCCCAGCTGGCCCGCTATATAATCCTCTGTCTCCTTCCTTTCCTCCACCGCTTCATTGTCTTTTACGATACGCAGGGCACATTTATGAAGGATGTTGTCCCTTACCCTGACGATAAAAAAGCAGGCCGCTCCGCATAAGAGCACCAGGATAGAAGGCAGATAGAATGTCAGGGCATCGATAAAAGCAAACGCCTGATCGCTCATGATCTTTCTCTCGAAATACGGAATGATCAGTTCATAACAGAATAAATGTGAGATGGTAAATGCGGCCACCGCGCCGGCCCACACAAAAAGATTCATCCAGATAATGCCCGGAGTACACTTCATGGTGTCATATACCTTCTCCGCGTTATCCGTTCCGAAATCACTGTCAAAAAAGGAGATCAGGTAGAGGTTCTTATTCTCCACAGCCCAGCTTCTTCCGTCACACAGGGCATCATCTGAAGGCTTTCCGTGCCGGACGTCTCCTGTGTATTTCGGGATCTTTCCTCTTCTGATGCTTCCTAACGCGGAAGTCCTTGCATAGTCCTTCATTCCCAGACCGAGCAGGACAAATCCTGCACAGAACAGGCACATGTTAATGACATTGATGCCAGTAAATGATGAAGCAAATATCTCAAAAGAGATCCATGAGATAACAAGAGTTCCTATTATTGCAGCCGGAACGGCGGATGCGATCTTCCCGCCTGCACTGCCGGAGCCGTCGTAAGGAGCATCATAAAAATCACTGCCGCCGCTAACGTCAAAGAAACCGCCGCCACCGGAAAAATCTCCGCCTCCGGAATCGTGAAAACTTCCTATATGGGTATCTCCGCCATGAAAATCGCCGGTAGACATTGCTGCTCCCCGCTTTCAGATCAAAGCTTAATTCTCGTTGGGATAAACCAGCCGTCTGTCAGTATCGAACCATTCGGCGATCATCCTGAACATCTTTACAACAAACTTTCCCCTGCCGGTAATCGAATATGTGCCGTCAGGATTCTTTTCGATAGTACCTGTTACGACCTGCTCATCAAAACGTTTTTCAAAAGCTCCGTAATCTTCAACATACTTGGAAGTGAATACTTCGCCGACTGATTCTTCCGTGAATGTCTGGTCTGCGTTCTCATCCATATAGCTGAGCATGAATACCGAGACCGACCTTTCGACGGTTACGGGTACAAGCGTCATGAATACCATGTTAACGCAGCAGAAAATGCAGAACATCAGTATGATGTCCCTTACCGTGATAAAGCCCCAGAGCTTTCTGGCAATTCCCATTATCACCGCGGATATGACCCCGGTGATGAGGATAAAAGCAACGCCTCTGTACATAAGGACTTCCATATTCTTAAGGATGCCTGTATGGAATAATCCGATAAACAGTGCCGTGCACACTAAATAGATAAGCAGATATATGCCTACAAGTGCCGCAACACTTCCGAATGTACCGCTGCCTTTACCGATCTTGGACAATTCAGGATACCCCGCTCTTACGCCTTTGCTCTTCTTCGATCAGGGCTCTTTCCTTTTCGAACGGATCAGCTATATGGATGCTTCCGCTTGATGTAATCTGGATCGCTGTTCCGCAGAACTGGCAGAACCCTGTGGAATTCTTTCTGATACGGTTGCCTGTGGAACCGCAGTTCGGGCACTCCACAGCAACGCTGGCACGTGCGATCTCATCCTCCAGCTGTGTTCTTCTGTATCTGTTATTCTCTTCGATTGCTTTCTCGCGCGAAGCCTCAGCCTGAAGGCGGGCCTTCTCGGAAGCTGTCCTTGAACGCTCTATCTCCTGCTGCTTCAGAATGTGATCGCTTACCCTGAAGCCAATCTTAATTAAATTATTAATACCTATCCCAAACATTTAGTATTCCTCCCTGGAACCCAAACTTATTCCAAAGAATATTTTACCATGTTTGCCAGCTCCCGTGCCAGTCTTGCGACGGGTAATCCGACAACGTTTGAGTAGTCTCCGTCTATGCCTTTTATCAACAGAGCGCCCTTGTCCTGAATGCCGTATGCACCGGCCTTATCGAAAGGCGATCCAGTGTCACAGTAATCTGATATTAATGCCTTCTGGTAATCATCAAGTTCATTGAATTCCACGCGTGTCTCTTCGGTAAAACACCGTCTTTCATTACCTGCGAAAACAGCTACTCCTGTAGCTACCGTATGGACTCTTCCGGACATCGAAGAGAGCATCCTCACGGCGTCATCCCTGTCCACAGGTTTGCCGTAGATCACATCATCCAGTATGACCGATGTATCCGCGCCGATGACTACAGAATGTTCCTTCTCATATTCAGTAAGAGAATCGAAAACTGCTCCCGCCTTTATCTCAGCCAGACACTCGCTGACTTTATTTACGGGAGTACCTTCCTCCTCCATCCGGATCTCGGCACCGCGTTCATCAATGTCAGCCGTTATTATCTCAAACTCTTTTATTACCAAAGACAGCAATTCGCGCCTCCTGGGAGACGCGCTTGCTAATATGATCTTCTTATTTATAATTTCTGATTCCACTTTATATCTTACGTATATATCAGTCTGTTCAGTTCTTCGGCGGCGCAAAGATTCCGGGCGGAACTACAGGACCTGAAGGAATACCGAACTTGTCGATCTCCTCTTCAAGCTCCGAAAGATCAGCCTCGGAGAATGACGTCGTCTGCGGAGCCTTGGAGAACGAGGACGCCGGCTTCGGTGCAGGCGTTGCTGATTCGGCAGGCTTAAATGCCGCATTGATGGGACCTGACGGAGCAGGATTCGAAGATGCAGCAGACTGGATAGGCTTAAACGGATTTGTTTCCGCAGGCTGTGCTGACTTGAACGGATTCGTTTCCGCAGGCTGTGCCGACTTGAAAGGACTCGGATCAGATGATGTTGCGGGCTTGAAAGGATTAGACTGTGCCGACATAAACGCATAATTGATCGACTGCTTTGAACTGTCTGAATGCAGTGTCTCTTCGCCGCCCAAAGAGGACTCTCCGCCGAGAGAAGATCCGCCTAATGTAGATCCGCCCAGTGATCCTCCTCCCAGTGATCCACCGCCAAGTGATCCGCCACCCAGCGATGATCCTCCTAATGATGAACCGCCGCCCAGTGAGGAACCGCCCAAAGACGATCCTCCTAATGACGATCCGCCTAAAGAAGAACCGCTGCCCAAAGAAGTTTCCTTTCTAGGAGCCGGAGAAGATGAAGGTGTAGCTGCCGGTCTCGGGAATCCGGAAGAAGGCGTTGCTGTTGCTCTCGGGAAACCGGTTGAAGCAGATCTTTCCGCCTTAGGCTCTTCTGCAGCTTTAGGTGCTTCTGCTGCCTTGGGAGCTTCTTCCTTCTTAGGTGCTTCAGCAGGCTTAGGTTCAGCTGTTTTCGCAACCGGAGCCTCAGAAGGAGCTGCTGCCTTAGGTGCCGATGACGGTGTTGCTGCAGCTCTCGGGAATCCTGACGAAGGCGTAGCCGCCGGCCTCGGGAATCCCGTTGAACCGGGTCTTCCTGTCTTAGGTGCCTCTTCTGCCTTTGGCGCTTCTTTCTTAGGTGTTACTTCATTCTTTGGTGCTTCAGCAGGCTTGGGTTCAGCCGCCTTTGCAGCAGGAGTCTCAGCAGGAACTGCTGTCTTCGGTGCCGATGACGGTGTTGCTGCCGCTCTCGGGAATCCTGATGAAGGTGTGGCTGCTGCTCTCGGGAATCCGGAAGCCGGTGTGGCCGCTGCTCTCGGGAATCCTGTTGAAGCAGGTCTTTCTGCCTTAGGTGCTTCTGCAGCCTTGGGAGCTTCTTCCTTCTTAGGCGCTTCGGCAGGCTTAGGTTCAGCCGCCTTTAAAGCCGGAGCTTCAGCAGGAGCTGCTGCCTTAGGTGCCGATGACGGTGTTGCTGCCGCTCTCGGGAAACCGGACGAAGGTGTAGCTGCCGCTCTCGGGAATCCTGATGAAGGTGTTGCCGCTGCTCTCGGGAATCCTGAAGGAGAAGATTCTGTCTTAGACGCTTCCGCAGCAGGAGCTGACGGCGGGATAATTGATTTTACGGGTTCGCTCTTCGGAGCTTCAGGAGGAGTGACCGGCTTTGCGGCCTCTGCCTTAGGTGCCTCCTGCGGCTTGGAATCAGACTTCAGAGGAAGCTCTGCCTTGGTGAACTTCGTAGGTGTGCTTCCGAATCTGAAAGCGGGTTCACTGTTAGTCTTGGGCTCAGGCTTTGTCTCCAGTTCGGGATCCTTCAGAGTAGACTGAGGGATAATGGATTTGACTTCCTCTTCCTTATCCGCAGCTGCTTTTGCTTCTGCCGCAGCAGCATGTCTTGCGAACGGTGTTCTCGGCGGTGTCTGGGTAGCTGAACCGGACTTTGAAGCAACTGCCTGCGTCTGCTTAAGTCTTGCTTCCATTGCTTCCGCAGAGGTCTTCTTGTCTCCCTTGCCCTGAGGTGCATCGGACTTTTTATCCGACTTGGGCGCAACAGCAGCCGCAGCCTGGATTCCGCCCTGCTGTGCTCCCTTGATAGTATCGTTAAGTGATTCCTTGAAGCTTATAGTGGTCTCGGGAAGGATGCCCTTGCTGTTGTCTTCGAAACGGGCATCCGGATTCTCGCTGAACAATGTGTAAGCTTCTCTCGGATTTTCCTTGTGTGTGATCTTGTAATAGAAATCTACGAGCTTTGCCAGGGACTTGCTCATGACAAGCTTTGAAGCTGTCTTTACAGGTGCTTCGATACCCTGGATATCATTAACATCCTTAAAGAATTCATCTGATGTCTTGTAGTCACCGCTGACGATGTAGCCTGCGCCGGGTTCACCCTTGTCAGCAAGTGTAAGCATAGCATTGGCAACGTCTCTTACATCTACAAACGCACGGCCGCCGCCCTTCGGGGGGATCGTGCCGTTATTAAGATAACTGTTAAGAACTTTATTGATCTCATAATCCTGTGAATAACCGGGGCCGATGATGAATGTAGGCAATACCATAACGGCATTGAGTCTGTTGAGTGCAACTTTCTCCATGACATAAGCAGCAGCCTCGGCCTTGGACTTCGCATACTCACCTGCAACCTTGTTGCGGTCGAAATGGATCGTGATGCTGTCACCTGACACTTCAGGATTCAGCGCATAAGCGGAACTCAGATAAACCAGCTTGCCGACCTTGCGCTTGAGGCACATATCAACAACATTCTCCGCACCGATAACGTTAACTCTTCTCATCGTGAGATTTGTCGAATCAGTAAGGGAAACATATTCATCAGTATGGAAAAGAACCGCATTTCTCGGATCGTCGAGCTCGAAAAATTCCCTCATTGAATCCTTGTCTGTGGAAATACCGTAACAGATCTCAATGTTCGGATTGTTTCTGTAGATCCTGGTATCAGAAAGCTCACTCATGAGGATCCTAACTTTTTCTCCCCTTTGGAGAAGCATACTGATAACTGTTTTTCCTAATGCGCCTTCGCCACCCGATACAAGATACTTAACCGACATGTTTTTTCTCCTTGGCAAACTGGTTGCTGCTTATTGCAAGGTCTTTTGTGTGCGTTGCCTTTTCTCACCCGGAAATGCACCTCAGTGCATATAATCGGATTATAAGAATAGTTATGCCTATTTTACACTTTCAAATTCTTGTGTGCAAAAATTATTATGAAATGATGTTGACATTCGTGTTACGCAAGTATATTCTTATGTCACATTTCTGTCAGGAAATGCATACAATTGAATACTGCTAAAGGCTGTGACGAAGAAAGCCGCAGAGATTCGATCAATACAGAGAAGTGCCGTTTGCTGAGAGGCACATGACGATATTTGCAATAAGGCTATCCCTTCCGAGCCGGCACCCCGAACAGGAATTATCCCAAGTAGACAGTGCCCGTGATGCTGCGTTAATGCAAAGGAGTTGTTAGACTTCGTAAGTGGCAAGCAAATATGTTTGCAAGTTGAGTGGTACCGCGGATTTTATTCGTCTCAATGTCCAAGTAGGATGTTGGGGCATTTTTTTTGCCCCGGCAAAGAAAGACAAGACAGATTGACAGCAAAGGAGAAAAGGTTATGTCAACATCACAAAACAGCAACGTTGAGTTAAGACTCGCTGAAGTTGCAGACAGAGTTCACGGCTTGAGACTCGATATGGGTCTGTCACCTGAGGAAGTGGCTTCCAAACTTGATATTACGACAGAAGAATATCTGAAGTTTGAAGAAGGCACTCAGGACTTCAACTTTACATTTATTTATAAGTTTGCCAATCTCGCGGGCGTTGAGATCTCGGATATCATGGAAGGCTCTTCCCCTTCCCTCAAAGAATATGCTGTAACCAGAAACGGTCAGGGAAGTCCCATCACAAGACGCACCGGTTATAAGTACCAGCGTCTCGCATCAAGATTCAAGAATAAGCTCTGCGAACCTTTCCGTGTCGTAGTTCCTTATTCCGAAGAAGCTCTTAATCCTCCGTATCACCTCGTTTCACATAACTATCAGGAGATGAATATCGTCGTAAAGGGTACCCTTAAGGTAATCATCGGAGATTCCTCCGAAGTCCTTCACGAAGGCGATTCCATCTACTTTGACTCCACACAGCCCCACGGTGAGTTCGCTTTGGGTGGCGAGGACTGTGTATTCTATGCGATCATCCTCAACCCCGAGGCATGGGGCAAGGGTGAGAACTATACCACGCCTTACAATTCCGAAGAGCTCCGCACCGATAACGTTACAAACGTTGACGCTGCCAATCTCGAGGATCCGGTCTATGCGCGTTATCTCAACGGTATTCTTGACGAGAACGGCACACTGGTCGACGTTGACGTAAACGTTCCCGAGTGCAAGAAGTTCAACTTCGCCTTCGACTGCGTTGACGTTATCGCGGACAAGAATCCCAACAAGCTCGCTATGCTCTGGGTCGCAAAAGACTGCGTAACCGAGAAGAGATTCACATTTGCCGACATCAAGAAGTATTCCAACATGACTGCCAACTACTTCAAGTCTTTGGGCATCGGCAAGGGTGACAAGGTCGTTCTTGTACTCAAGCGACACTATCAGTTCTGGTTCGCCATGATGGGTCTCGAAAAGCTCGGCGCCGTAGCGATCCCCGCTACCCATCTCCTCCGTGACCACGACTACGAATACCGCTTCAATGCCGCAGGCGTAAAGGCAGTCTTCTGCACCGCAGACGATGACGCTGCCGATGAGGCCGAGAAGGCAGCCCAGGCATGCGGAGTAGAGACACTCATCATCTGCAACGGTTCAAGACCCGGATGGCACGACTTCAATGAGGAATTCAAGAACTGCTCCGACGTCTTCGAGCGTCCTGCTGACTATGCATGCGGCTATGATCCGATGGTCATGTTCTTCACATCAGGCACATCAGGCTACCCCAAGATGGCTCTGCATTCTTATATGTATGCCATCGGCCACATCCCTACTGCAAAGTACTGGCAGAACGTAGACCCTAACGGTCTCCACTTCTCGATCTCCGATACAGGCTGGGGTAAGGCACTCTGGGGCAAGCTCTATGGCCAGTGGCTCTGCGAAGCTCCTGTCTTCACGTTCGACTTCGACCGCTTCAAGGCCGAAGAGATCCTCCCGATGTTCAAGAAATACAACATCACCACATTCTGCGCACCTCCGACAATGTTCAGGTTCTTCATCAAGGAAGACCTTTCAAAATATGACCTCAGCTCGATCAAGTACGCAACTGTCGCAGGTGAGGCTCTCAATCCGGAAGTCTACAATCAGTTCCTCAAAGCTACC
>JAEEGL015049897.1_pt1 | contig 15297 bp, 7 predicted proteins | sample 9134231 | NCBI WGS metagenome assembly JAEEGL01 (sample SAMN16246548, study PRJNA631951) | gut metagenome | biome: gut microbiome; feature: rumen; material: fiber-attached | host: Bos | place: Iran: Karaj | collected 2018-10 | reverse complement strand
CATTGGAGGATAATGCATACATACTATAAACTTTTTATTTTCTCCATATTTCTTTATTCCATCTGCAAATGATAGTTCAAGTCTTGCTACTTCCCTTCTTATCATTTTGTCTATATCTCCTTCTTCTGTAGCAGACCATCCTCTTGTTCCAACTATAACATAATCGCCAAATAAATAACTATTGTTATATATAAAATCTATATTATTAAAATTATTATCTTTTAGAAAATTTCTCATACTTGTAACTGTTGACCACCAATAATCATGATTACCTTTAAGTAAAAGCTTTTTCCCGGGTAGTTTATTTAAATATTCAAAATCTTTATATGTATCTTTTAAATATGTTGCCCATGAAAAGTCTCCTGGAAGCAAAACCAAATCATCTTCTTTAACTTTTTTCATCCAATCTTCTGCAATTTTTTGTTCATGGTCTTTCCATTCTTCTCCAAATACGTCCATTGGTTTATTATTATTAAAAGATAAATGCAAATCTGCTATTGCATAAATATTCATTACTTCACCTACTTTTGTTCACCTATTTTCAAATTTGGAACTGCATTTAATTTTAAATCTGATTCGTTCCCATTCATATATCTATAATATCCCGCCGATGCAATCATTGCAGCATTATCTGTACATAGTTTTAAATCTGGATAATATACTTTTATTCCTTGTTTTTCTAATTTTGAAAACTCGTTCCTTATATAGCTATTAGCAGAAACACCACCAGCTAATGCAACTTTTTTAAGTCCAGTTTGTTTTAATGCTTCCAATGTGTTCTTTATTAAAACTTCTGCAGTATTTTTCTCAAAGCTTGCACATAAATCTGCTTTACTAATATCAGGATTTTTATGATGCATATTTAATATCGCTGTTTTAATTCCACTAAAACTAAAATTCAATCCTTCAGTATGTGCCTTTGGAAGTTCTATTGTTGGATTACCCTGTTTTGCAAGATTATCTACTTTTGGTCCACCTGGATAACCTAATCCTACTACTCTTGCTACTTTATCAAATGCTTCTCCTACAGCATCATCTTTTGTTCTTCCAAGTATCTCAAATTCAGTATATGATTTTATATGTATCAAATGTGTGTGTCCACCAGATATTACTAGGCATATAAATGGTGGTTCTAATTCTTTGTAAGTAATATAGTTCGCTGCTATATGTCCCTCTATATGATTTACTCCTACAAGAGGTTTGCTAGCTGAAAAACTTAATCCTTTTGCATATGATACACCTACTAATAAAGCTCCTACTAGTCCAGGTCCATATGTTGGACATATTACATCTATATCTTCTAGATTAATACTTGCTTCCTCTAATGCTTGTCTTACTACTTGGTTTATAACTTCCGTATGATTTCTAGAAGCAATTTCTGGAACTACTCCTCCAAATTTTTCATGTATTTTTATTTGAGAATTTATAACATTTGATAAAACCTCTCTACCATTTTTCACAACAGCAGCAGATGTTTCATCACAGCTTGTTTCAATTCCTAATATATATACATCTTTATCATTATTATCTTTCATCATTATCTATCTCCACATTTTTATCAGTATTATCAAATTGTTCTTGATTTAAAATATTTTCGTAATCATATGGGTTTTTACAAAGTTTTTGTAATGTCTTACTAGAAACCCCTTTTACATTATTGTTTTCATATGTTTTTCTATTATACTGACTTAGTTCTTTTAACTTAACATTTTTAGGTATCATTTGATATGGTGTATATACATTTGGTCTTATATTAACATTTCTATCTGTTAAAAATTTAAATGTATCCACAATATCTTCTTTCTTTTGGTTTGGCATTCCTACCATTACACAACCTTTAACACTAATACCATTTCTTTGTATTCTAGAAATTGCCCCAGATATTTCTTCTTTTTTAAAATCTTTAGTTCCAATTAACTCTCTATTTTTCAAACTTTCTATTCCAAGAGAAATTTGTCTGCACCCTGCTTCATGCATTTCTTTTAACATTTGTTCATCTTTAGTTAAATCAATTCTTGTAGCACACTCCCAAGTTATATCTGGATATTTAAGCATTATATTGCAAAACTCTTTTACATACTGTTTATCTAATGTAAAATTAGCAGCCCATATTTTTATATGTTGGTATTTTTCCGAAATCTTTTCAATTGCTTTTTCCAAATTTTCTATACTGCGTCTTCTTTCTCTTCTTCCTTCTGTTAACTGAATTAAGCAGTGTGGACATCCAAAAGGACAGCCTCTACTAATGTTTAATATGTATCTATTCTTCCCTTTTATTTTGCTATATTCATCAGTAGGAACATCCTCCCAGTTTGACATTCCCCAATTATCCGGAGAAATATACAACCCAGGCTTGGTTTTTAACAATTCTCCATTTTTTATAATGCTTCCACCAATTATTTTTTCTCTTATTAATTCAGTTTCTTCATTTTGATTATAATACTTTAAAAAGCTTTTTATACAAGGTTCTTGGTCACCTTCTCTATGTATTACATCAAATTTTGAATTTACAAAAAGTTCTGGTAATCTAATTGGTATAGAACCATATCCTAAAACAGATATATTTTCAAATTTATCTTTTATATTATCACACATTTCAAATGCATTATTTGCATTCTCATAATTAATCTGCATTACAACTTTTTCTATATTATTATCTTTTATATAACTAATTATATTTTTGTTATTAGTATCACTGTTAACATCACAATCTACTGCAAGTATTTGGTTTGGAAAATATTTTTTTAAATAGTCTATACTTTCTCCAAATTGAGTATAATGATAATTTATATGTTTTATATCCTCTGACTTTGGCCAAATTATTAAATAGTTATTCATTTTGCATTCTTCCTTCTACTTAATTATTTAATTCCTTTAATAATTTTCTGAAGTATTTCTCACATAATTCATTAAGCTCTTTTGTGTCTCTAGAGAATTTATTTACAAGTCTATATGCCTCCTTTTGTGCAAATTCATATTCTTCCATTTTTATTAAATTTTCTTTTAATGCCTTATCTAATTCTTCTTTATCTAAAAGTATAACTTTCCCATTATTTAATATCACTATATCTAAAAACAAATCATAAAAATATGAATTTCCATTATTACCTACCACATTTTCTTTAGTTATATCTATATAGTATTGAATTAATGTTTTTTTAGAATTATACATTGCTGTTATCCAGTAATTCTTGTCTTTTATTGCTAATTGAAGCCAATAAAAGCCATCATTTGCAATTTCAAGTTTAATCTTATTTTCATATTTTTTAATGCATGGACTTGTTACTTTTTTTATGTGCAATAATCCAGCTTCACCAGATATTTTTTCTTCCTCAATTCTTGTATATACATCTTCTCTGTCTATTACTCTTTTCCAATTTTTTTTTGATATATATTTCCTCTCTAACTGCATCTATTTCTTCCTTTCATATCATAATTCTATATAATGTGAAATAAAGATTTAACTATATAATCTAATCCACCATAAACCCCATCAATTATTGGTCCTATTAATCTTCCTGCAAAACCTGTTATAAATATGATTATAAACCCTATATAAAAATACATTTGGTTTCTTTCAAACCATTCTTTTCCATTGTATGGCAAAAAATGCATTAATATCTTAGAGCCATCTAGAGGTGGTAATGGAATTAAATTAAATACTCCTAATCCTATGTTTATAAGTACTGTATAGTAAACAATCATTAATATATATATTGTAATATCATTTGTGACAAATCCAAACTTTTGCATAGCATAATATATTATCATAAAAATAAATGCTAGTATAAAGTTCATTGCAGGTCCAGCAAAAGATACTATTGCTTCTGCTTTAGAAATTTCCATTTTTCTATTAAAATTATTTGGATTTATTTCAACAGGTTTACCCCAGCCAAATCCTGCAAATATAAGCATTGCTAATCCTATTGGATCAACATGTGAAAACGGATTTAAATTTAGTCTCCCCTGAATTCTTGGTGTATCATCTCCAAGCAAATCTGCTGTTTTTGCATGTGCATACTCATGAAATGTCATTGCAATTAATACCCCTGGTATTGTAAGAATTAAGCTTAATAATTTATCAGTTGTCATTGAACTTAAAAAACTTACTGCCATAATTGCAATTATAATATATATATATCTTCTATCAAAACTAAACATCATACATCCTTTCTGTTTTTTATAACTATTAACAATTATTTTACTATATGAATATATCATATTTTTAGCAACATTTCAATTGTTTAAAGCTATTATTTTATATGTTATTCTATATGCCATTTATTCTATTTTTTTAAGAAATAATGCATAAAAAAACTACCATTTTGTTTTTGCTCTAAAATGGTAGTTTTTTATTTTAAACTATTATTCAAATTATTTTATAATTATAGCTTTGTCCATCTCTGTTATTAGTGCAGTTCCATCATATAATGAGAATTTTACTTTATATGTGCCACTCATCAAATTAGTACCTGTTGTTAATCTAAATGTTTGGGTTGCTGAAAGATTATCAGTTACTAAGTATTCATATTGAGTGGTTGTTGATGTTAAGTTATTAGTTACATATTGACTTAAATTAACTTTTTCATATTCATAGCTTACAACATCGTCATATTTTCTTCTATATAGAGATACTACAACTTTAGGATGTTCAAAACTTCCTGAATATCCAATTATAAAGTCCAAATTATTTGAATCATTTTTATTTTTACCAGTTGTTTTATCAAGTATATATGATGAATCAGCTAAATCAACCACAAATCCATAACTGCTACTTGCAATTTGTAAGTTTTCTAAATCTTGTGCAATTGCAGTTGAGAAATATGTTCCATCTGATGAGCCAAATGATTCTGCTTTTATTGTATATGTTCCAGATCCTAATCTTCCAACCTCTGTATGCAATACCATACTTGTACTTACATTTGAAACACTATCTGCAATTTTTATTCTATATGTTCCATCAGATCTAGCATAATAATTTGTCCCATTATATGTTATATATATACCTTCTAGATTTGCTGCAGCTAAAGCATTACTTCCAGATGATATAGTAAATCTTACTCCTAATTGATTGTCTATGTGTGTTGTATCATAAACAGTATCTGAATTTTGATTTTGTCTAAATACATATGTTGTTGCTATATCCATTCCCACAGTATCTCCCATATGTATTGCATTTTTATCTAAATCTAAATTAATACTTGCATTAACCTCCAGATTATCATATACGCTAAATAGCATTGGATACATTGCTGTATTAACTGTCAGTCTTATACTATCATTATATGCATCTCTTAATTGTACAACAATATTATTATCCTCTAAATCAGCCGTCAAAGTCGTGTCTTCAAAATCCACATGGATAATGTACTCTTCAAATAATAAGTCTGACGAGCTATTATAGTACGATCCATCAGCACTATAATGTTCATCTTCACTATCCATACAATAGAAATCTGTAAATCTATATACTTTTTTATTCGTAGAAAAATCATTACTAGATACAATATAGTAATAGTATTTAACTGTACTTGAAGATTTATCAATTAAAGTGATTTTAGTACCTGCTGGTAAAACACATGATGATTCTATAGTATGATAATAATGTCCTGTAAATCCATTATAGTATTGTTTTTGTGAATATCTATTTATGTATAAAGAATAATATGCTGAGAAAGAACTCTTTTTTGTTATTGTTGTTGTTGTCGTTGGGAAAATTCTATATTCTTTTCCAGGTGTAATTGCTCCCTCATAATAGTCATCCATTAATACTGTATCATTTGTTGTTAATTTCAAAACAATGTACACGTTCTTAGTCTTTATTTCATCATTTTCAACGTATTTTGCTTCCAAATTAATTGTAACATATCCAAACTGTAAAGTCTGGCCTATATTCTTAGAATGTGCTAAATAAAGACTAAATGTTGGTGTTGTAGTAGAGTTGTCACTTAAATACTGCAATCTTCCTTGTTTTCCTGTTTGTCCTTGTGAATCATATGTAAAATATGTTGTTCCTCTTGTTTGCCATCCATTATTTCCAGTAGTCATTGTTAATCCAAATTTAGAATCAGCATCTGCCGCCGTAGCTGCAATGCTAGGAATTGTGTCAGGATCATTTAATGTTATATTACCTGTTAATTGAGAAACATTAATTCCTTTAACATCTATAATCATATTTGGATAACTTAAACCATTTAAGCTTAAAACATATGTTGCAGTTGTTGCATATTTAGTAGCGATAAGCTCGATATCTTCATAATAAATATCTGTTGATCTTTCACCTATAATCCATTGATAATATGCTGCATCCTCTGGTGTAGGAATAATATAGTCATAAGCCACTTTTTTCTCAGAATTATATTTTGTGTAGAATCCATCTTGTTGTATATTATGTGCTGGATTATTATAGTGTTTACCTTGAACATAAGAGTTTCTTGTAAATGTTTCTGCAACTTGATCAGAAATAGTCATTCCTTGTGTATAATTATCACCATATATTCCAAAATCTTTTACTCCTGATGTTTCTTTATATAATCCAACATAAGCCATTCCATATACTTCACCATCTGTTCCAGCTTCAGTTCTCAATACAATATTTCTTCCTTGAGATAAGAAAATTCTATTGTTTACTGATTGGTTTGCTACTCCATTACTTCCTATTGTTACTGTTTCTTTATTTCCTGAAGCATCAAGACTTCTCATTTTAGAAACTATATTCATACCACTAGCTAAATATAGTGTTGTATTATTCTTTAATCTTAAATCATCAACTCTGTTAAATGTATATACTGCTGTTGCTATCTCATTTGTTGTGTCTGTTTTTCCAACAAGAGCTATATTACAATTATCTAATGTAACAATTGTTGCTCTTTGTATTGAAATATTATTCTTAATATTACTACTTGTTCCATAATTCGTAATATTAACAATTCCATCTCCTGAAATTTTAGCTGCATTTCCTGAACCAAATACACTATTTATAATTTCAAAAGTATGTGTTCCATTATCATAACCTGTTGCATCAATATCTATATTTGCATCACCTGTAACACTCTCAAAAGTGAAGTCGTAATTTGCAGAACCTGCTAAATTTGATTTTCCTCCACCAAATACAGTTCCTAAAGTTTCATATTGATCACTTGGATTTGTATTTCCACCAATTTTGATATTACCTTTTGTCATTGTATTATCATTTACAGCATTTGAACCAATTTTAACTACTGTATTTCCATATACTACAGAAGTATTTGCAGCTCCGTATACATCTCCTTTTATCCATCCCCCTGTAATCAAAGTTGTAACAATTGATGGGTTAGATGTTTGTGTTGCTTGAGTTCCATTTGCAGCTGCATTTCCTCCTCCGAATAAATCACCATTAATTGTTGTTGTTCCTTCAACCTTTGTTGTACTATTTCCATCTACTACTGCTGTTGAACCATTTCCGCCACCATAAGCTGCTCCGCTTATAGTTGCATTTTTTAACTTAAGATTTGTATTTCCTGTTGTCTGTGCTTGGTTTCCTCCTCCATATACATTTGTTGCAGCAGAGTTAACTGTTACATTTGTGTTAACAGTATTTCCTCCTTGATTATTACCTCCATAAACATCTGTTACTGTTCCTGAATTAATTGTTACATTTGAAGTTGAAACTGTTCCTGATGAATTTGATCCTCCATAAATACTAGTTGTTGAGCTTCCACCAAGTGTAATATTTGATGTAGTAACATTAGCTGCATTTCCTCCACCAAATCCATTTACTATTGTGCCTCCTGTTAAGCTTACATTTGATGTGCCAGTTGGAGCTTGGTATCCTCCTCCAAATACATTTGTTATTGTTCCTCCTGTTACACTCACATTAGACACATTTGTCTGTCCACCCTCGTTATTTCCTCCATATACATTTGTTGCTGTTCCTGATGAAATATTAACATGGCTTACAGTTACTGTTCCTAATGAATCTGAACCACCAAATATATTAGTTGCATGTCCCCCTTGTAAATAAATCGCTCTTGTTGTATCTGTTGTACTTGATGATAATAAGTCGGCTGATTTTCCACCATTAAATGCGCTTGTTACATTTGCATTGCTATATAAATATACTCTTACACTATTTGCCTCTGTTCCTGTATCATCTTCATTTCCTCCACCATATACCTTTGGTATTGTTGTAGAATGATTCTGACCTATATTTACAGTAATGTCTCCCTCTGTTATACCATTAATATCATTTCCACCAAAAATATTTACAGTTGAGCAATTTAACCCATCTACTGTAATTGTTGAATTTCCTGTAACAATTGCTTCTTTATCATTTGTCCCTTTACCTCCTGCAAACACATTACCTGCTATATTAACTTTTTTAGCTGAAGTTGTTAAATCATCTGATATATTAACAATCGTATTTGCAGTTGCAGTAATGTTTCTTCTAACGGTATATGTGTATAAATACAATGTTGTTGCTCTATTTTGTCTGGTAGTTGTAGTCCAATTTCCACCTGTATATCTTAAATAATTTGATGTATTACCACTTCTATAATAAAATCTATTATTTGCAAACGTCCATGAGTTAAACACATTATTTTGCAAAGTCAATCCATTTGAATATGCAAGATATTGTCCTGTTGAAGCATTTTGTATTGAGTATCCATTTGAAGTTTGCGTAATTATCCATTCCATATTTAATGTTGGCTCTGTAGATGTCGTTAATGTCGTTGGTGATATTGAATTTCCACTTTGAGTCAATGCATATACAGTACTGTAACCAGTTACATCTCCACTTGATATAACATATTGTTCTCCTGATGTTATAGTAGTAGATCTAGTATATGTTATTGTGGTTGTAGCTGCACCTATTATTCCTTGTTCACTTCCACCATAAGCAGAACCATATATGTTAACTGTTCCATCTGCATCTGAAATATTTACTGTTGCATTTCCTCTTACAGATGTACTAGAACCTTTTCCTCCACCACATAATACAGGGTTTGTGTTTCCACTTGTTCCTAGCGTTCCACCTGTAACATTAACTGTAGCAGTACTGTTTACTGTTCCAGAGGTATTTGATCCTCCATATACAGCTCCTTTAACTTGTCCAGCTTTTATATTAATTGTTGTAGATCCATAAATATTATTCTGATTAGATCCACCATATACATTTCTATCTATAGTTCCACCTAATATATCAATTCTAGCAGTAGCTGATGTTCCTGAGTCTCCTACAACACCAAAGTTTCCTCCACCAAATACGCTGTTTAATATATGTGCACTATCATTTATTACAATGTGAGAATTATCTACTTGACCGCAGCCATCTACTCCTTCTTTACCATTTCCTGCTCCAAGTACGCAACCAGCTTCAACTCCATATATACCTGTTCCATTTAGTGTTGTGGTTGTTCCTATTTGAGCATCTCCTCCAATGTATACTAGAGTGCTACAATTTGATATTTGACCATCACCCGTTGAACCATAAGCACCATTAGAGCCTCCACTTACACTATATCTTATGGTTCCTCCTGTTATTTGTATCAATCTGTCACCATATGTTGTTGATCTACCTGCACCTCCAACAATATTATATACATTTCCAGCTTTTACATACATTCTGGTTTTTACTGATGTTCCATAACTTGAATACAACTTGATTCCACCAATTATATTACAAACCTGTCCACCTTCCATTATGAAATATCTATGTGAACGATCAGTTACATTAGAAGTATGTTGTTCTCCAAATCCGCCTACATATATACCTGCAGTGTAGCCATTACTTGATGATGTATCTCCCATTGCTTCAAAAAAGTCAACTCCAAATTCTCCGCTTTTTACATTTATTAAAAATGCCATATCATTCCCAGATGTACCATTATATCCATATCCTGAATTTACAGTTGTTCTATAGTATACAGATAGATTGTCATTACTTTCATGGCCATCTGCTCTATCAACATCGCTTCCTAGAATTAAATAAACAGTTCCTGCATAATCAACATTATTACCTTGAAAATAATTACATCCAAGTACTGAATGATATTTTCCAGATTCTACAACAAATCTATATGCTGCACTACTATTAGTTACATCATTTGATGCATTTCCACCCACAGCAGCTGTAAATGTCACTGAATTAGTTGCTGTACTTGACTGAGTTATTCCTCTACCAAGTCTGACATTATGAAAATATCCATATAGTCTTGGGCCTCCTGTATTAATGTTTGCTCCTGTACTATTACCATTTGTATACCCTGTTGCATTTATTTTTACATGATTCATTTGGAAATCATTATATATTGTAAATGTTCCTCTTGTTGCATCTGTTAATGAAAGTGTTACTTGATTTCTATAATCTGTATGGTTGTATAAACTTGTTACTGTTAATGCTTTATTAGTAGATGATGTATAGTAACTATTTGTTGTACCTGAACTTCCTCCTTGATAGTTAATTCCATCTGTCATGTTCCCACATAAAACTATAATATTTCTTTCTCTATCATTTGATGAGCTCAATTTTGAAACTGCAGTTGACCAGGTTTTTACTGCATTTGCTGCAGTCAAGCCATCTCTATTATCATTTCCATTTGCTCCATCCAAATAAATAACTGTTGCTGTAGCCCAATTAGTATATACATCTACCTCAATATCTGCTGATGTTGTTATATTAATTGATTGGACTTTTGTATATGAATTTGTTGATATTGTTCCGTCGCTTGAAGTCCATCCACCAAATCCATATCCTGTAGGTTTATCCATAAATGGATTATCCATTAATTCAACTATAACATGTCCACTTTGAACAGGTAAACATCTTATATGTTTAACCGTATGTTGTCTTTCATTTGTTGCAAGTGAAATTCTTCCTATCATAGCATCATTATCTTCATCTGCTAATGCATATCCATGATAGTTGATTGTAACTTGAACAAGATTACTATCTGTATATGTACTATGATATGTTCCAGATAAATCATCTGTATAGTTTTTACCTTTATAGTAATAATAGTCTGAATTATAATCATTTATTTCTAGAACAGTAGAGCTTGAAGCTCTAACAGGTATATCATCACCAGCTTTTGTATCTTTAGCATCTAATAACAATTCTTTGTCTGTACTTGTAGCTTTTATTAAATTATCAATTCCTTCAATACCTTTTTCATCTGAGCCTCTTACATTTGCATTACTATTTTTAATAGCACCTTCTTCATTACTGTTCTCTACATTACCTTCTACTTCTTCAATTGCATATATTGAAAATTCTGCAGTATCAAATTTAACTTGTTCACCATTTTTTTCTATTATCATTTGTTCAGAAGACTCATCATCTTTTAAATGCCATATATTAATGTTCTTATCTTTTTCTGTTATTTCAACTTTAATTTTTTCATCAAATTCATATGGCTCATATTCTTCTTCATCTACAGCAATTTTTATGTCATATGCTATTTTTAATTTAATATTATTATCTAATTTTTGATTGATTTTATTTTCAACTTCTTGTGTATCAACCTCATCAACTATCAAAGTAGCATTTTGTGGCATATATCCTGAAACTATGATACTATTGCTAGCCGTTTTTTGCGAAATGATTTTATTATATAGATCAGTACTTTTTTCTACTTTTTTATCATATTCTGCCAAAAGATAAATTGCTTTATTATTAACAATTTCTTCATCCAATTTTATTTCTTCATTTGGCTCATATTCTAATACTTCTTCCTCATCTGTTTTTTCTTTAGTTTCTGTTTTAACTTCTACAGGTTTTGGTTCTTCCTTATTTTCTTCTAATTTAACTTCATCTTTTTTTAAAGTTTCTGTTGATGTTGCTGTTTCTATTTCTTCTATTAAAATACCATCTTTATTTTCAATTTTTTCTACTTGTTTTGATGAATCATCTTTTTCATCCTCAGTAACTTCTGTGATTTCTGCAATTGTCTCTTCTCCATCTTTTTTTGTTAGTTTGTCATACTCTTCTTTTGATATTATTGTATATTTTTTTACAACAAATCCATTCTGAACAAATGGTAATTTTATTGTATATTCCCCATCATCTTCAGCAACTTTTTGCTCATAACTTGTTGCTTCTACACTTTCATTTTTATCTATAATAAAAGCTTCTAATTTCATTACATTTTGAGCTTTAGATGTACTAACAAAATAATATGCTACTGTTGAAATTAAAAAGATTATTCCATAGCAAATAACTGATTTCATCTTGTTTTTAACTATTTGTTTTTTAAATGTTTTATTGTTAGAAACCATGCTTCTCTCCTCTTACGTTTTTAAGTATAAAAATACTAAGTATATTATATATTATATTGAATTTTTTTTCTACAAATTTTAATAAATTTATAGAAATTTTTTTTTGTTTATGCTATAATCTTTTTTGATAAAAACAAATATGTTTTTTACAAAAGAAGGGATTGATTTTTTATGTTGAAATTTTCAAAGAAATCTAATGTTAAAGAAGCTATTGATGAAGAAAAAAAACTTATAGATTCTTACAAAAATTATGAAGTTGAGATGAAAGAAACAATAGATAAATATTTGAAAGAATTCAAAAATGTTTCATTTGATAATGAGGCTTTAAGAACTATGTTGCTTAATAGTTTTGAAAATGCTTTATTACAATTGGATAATAATTTATATGAAATTGAAAATTTATATCCTATTTTAGATGCACTTGAATCTAAAAAAAGTGTTTCTATAGCTGATATAGAATCATACAATAAACTTTTTGAAAAATCTCATAAAAATGTTGAATTGACTCAAAAATTTCTTCAAAAAACTCTTAATTGTTTTGAAAATGTAACTTTCAATGGAAAAAAATCATCTTTATCTATACTTGAAGAATGTAAAAAAAGTATATTGGCTGATTTACCATTCACTCTAGAAGATTCTACAAAGTCAGCAAAAGATGTACTAAGTTCAAATCTTCTTAAGAAAAAATTTGATTATACCTCTTCAGATTTGTTATGTTTTTTTCCTAAAACTAAAAAGGATAACTTGGTTTTATCTATAGCGCAAGAAAATTATACAGTTTCATTTATGGGAGAAACTGCAAAAATATCTGTTGAAGATGAAAGTTTTAATATATCTTTAAATACTCCAGGTGTACAAATATCTAATACAACAGAAAATAATATTTTGTTTGTATCACATTCAGGTTCAAAATACACAATAGTAACAAATAATCAGATGGAAATCCCATCATTTGTTCAAATTTCTAAAATTTCTAAAAATGATGATTTTCTAGAGGTTGAATTAATTTGTGATTCATTAAAAATGAATGTTGAAAATAATATAATTAATTTTGAGAATTTACAAGAAGAAGTTGCTGTAGATAATTCTCTTGTTGAAGAGCCAATTGGCATTATTGAAAATGCTGAAAAACCAACTGTTAAAGAAGAAATAATAGATGAGCCTAAACAAGCAACAAAAAAATCTTCTAATGATTCTAAACCAGTTGAAACTGTTATTATTTCTCCTGATGAAATTAAAGATAATGATACTTTATTAATATCAGATAAAACAAAAACTGTTTTTTTACCATATAAAGTAGAAGATTTAGAGAAAAAACTAGAAAAAAGTAAAAATTATAAAACTTTAAAAGATGTTATAGATAAAGAATATACTATTCCATTAAGCGAATTTAAAAGTCCTTCTAAATCAAGATATAGAGAAGCATACCACTTAATGAGAGAAAAAGAACATGGATCAATAAAAGAAGCTATTGGATTAGGATTTGAAGTAATGTTTCAGTCAGATTTAAATCCTGCAATAATAGCAGCTTGTAGAAATTTGGATGAACTTGATATTTATTTAGATTGTTTAGATGATAAAGAGCCTGAAAAGTTTTCATGCTTTAAGATAAAATATGATGTCCCTCCAGCTAAAAAATAATTAATTAAGTATAACAAAAAAACTATGGTAAAAATTAAACATTACCATAGTTTTTTTCTCTATCCCATTTTATTCTTTTTTCTCTTCTTCTTATTTTATTAGAAATTTTTTTCTTTTCATATATAAAACTTATAATTAATACTATAAGAATTACTGAAAAAACAATTTTATTTTTAAAAAAAGATAATAACCAACTAATTTTAGGAATTTTACCAATATATTTACCTTCTATTTGGCTAAATTCAACTCTTTCTATGTCTGTTACTTCATTATTATCTCCTTTAGTTGTATATATTAATGAATTACCTTCTTTTTTTGCATTTATTATTCTATGAGTTATAATTCCATCATTTGTTTTAAATGAAATAATATCATTATTATTCAGTTCATCTGCATTTACTTCTTTTACAATTACTATATCATCAATGCCTATAACTGGTTCCATACTTCCTGTAATAATACTAAATGTTTTTATTCCCAAAAAACTCGGGGTTTTTTCTGGGTTTATAATTGTTTGAGCTATTAATAGTAAATCATATAGTATTATTGGTATAATAATTATATACAAGATTTTAATTAATACATATTTCACATTGTTTCCAATTGCTTTCACTGTTTTCTCCCATTTAATTATTCTTGTTCTATTATTTTACTTGCTTCCAATATAAATTTTATATCTTCTAAATCTAATTTGCATCCATTAATATAGTTATAGTTACATATACAGCTTGCTGTTGTTGCTATTGAACCAATATTATCTTCTGAAAAATCTCCCTTTTCTAGGCTTATATTGCAAAGATTATATTTATCTTTTATAACTAATGCAATATCTTTTTTATCAGATATTTTAATATTATTTATTGTAGCAATATTAGGAAATTCGACAAAGCTTCTAAATTCTTCTATGAATTTAACAATTTGTCCTTGCTCCATATCTTCATATTGTTTTATTATTGTATTAACTAAAAAACTATAAAATGTTGATGCTAATAATAATGCATCATAAATAGTTGAGGCATCTGTTAATTCTGTGCTAAATATATCATTAACTTTATTATCTTCTAAATCTCTATACAATGTTTTTAATTCAAGTATTTGTTCATTTGTATTAATATTCATTTGTTCTAATTTATTTTGATTTTTCTTGAATATTCGTGCAAGCAATCCCTTATGCCTTTCATATTTTTCTAATTTCTTGTTCTGCTTAAATAATTTATTCTCTAATTTATCAATTTTTTTGATTTTTTCATTATATAACTTTTTGTACTTTTCTTTTTTATTATATATTTCTAATATTTCATCATATATGAATTTATATTTAAGGTAATTTTTATATTCGTATAAGCTATTTGCTAGTTTTTCAATATTGCTGTTGTATTCTTCTAATTCATCTTTTTCAAT
>JAEEGL014182045.1_pt1 | contig 15297 bp, 12 predicted proteins | sample 9134231 | NCBI WGS metagenome assembly JAEEGL01 (sample SAMN16246548, study PRJNA631951) | gut metagenome | biome: gut microbiome; feature: rumen; material: fiber-attached | host: Bos | place: Iran: Karaj | collected 2018-10 | reverse complement strand
TTATTTGCTATGTCATTATTTCTTTTTAACTATCCAAACCCATTTTTCCTTTAAAGATAATTTTTTAAATTCATATCCATAATCTGGTAATTCTTTTTTATAAGTTAAGAATGCATGGTCAAAATCAAAGCCAGTTATTCTTTTTACTTCTTCAAAGGATAATTTATACTCTTCTTTATTATTTTCTTTTACATATCTCCATAATGGTTCATACTTACTCATATATTATCTCCTTTCAAGTACCGTGACACTCTCGCAATGTTGTGTCATTGGGAACATATCTAAGCCCTTTATATCTATAATACTATAAGCATTTTGTAAATCGTTTAGATCTCTTGCCAGTGTCATCGGGTCACATGAAACATAGATTATTTTTTTTGCTTTAAAATTCAATATCGTTTTTTTTGTTACAGAATCAAGACCTGCTCTAGGAGGATCGACAATAATTGTATCTATCCTATCTGTTACTTTCGTTATATTTTTAGATACATCTCCAAACATATAATAAATATTATCCCTTTTATTAATTTTAGCATTTGTTACAGCATTTAATATAGCATTTTTAATTATCTCTATACCAAACACTTTACCAGCACGTTTCTTAGCATTAATACCTAAAGTACCAACTCCACAATATAAGTCCAAAATAGTTTCATTTTCTCCAATCTCTTCCGATATTAAATCAAATAATTTTGAACATATATTTCTATTAACTTGAAAAAAAGAATCATAAGATACTTGAAAATACATATTATTAATACATTCTACAAAAGAGGATTCTCCAAAAACAGTATTTCCATTCAAAACAATCCCTACGATTTTATGTTTACTCATCAAATAATCATAATCTATTTCCAACTTATCTTTAGATTTTATATATATTAATAACTCTTCATTATAGTTAGATCTAATCGTAACTTCTCCGATTTTTATATTTAATCTTTTTATATCTTTTATAAACCTATTAATAGCATCTTCAGCTAGTAAACAATTATCAATTTCTACTAAAGAATGTGTATTATTCTTATAATAACCATACTTATTGTTTTCGACCTTCAAAGTTATTTTATTACGATAGTTTAACACCTTTTCGCTTTTAATAATATCTATATCTTTTTCAATATGAACATATTTATACAGAATTGATTCTAGCTTTTCTTTTTTATAACTAATCGTATCTTCATAAGTCATATGCATTAACTCACATCCACCACAAAGGCCAAAATAAGGACATATTCCCTCTATTCTTTTATCACTTTTAGTTATAAACTCTATTACCTCTCCTTCATTATACTTTTTAGCTTCTTTAACTATTTTTATATTAACTTTTTCTCCCGGAAGAGTATTAGGAACAAAAGTAATCTTCCCATTTATATATGCAATACCCCGCCCCTTATTATCTAATTTCTCAATATTATACATTTTCTTCCTTCTTTATCCTTCTGACTGACAAATAATTAGTAAAATCAATCTTTTCAATATATTTTTTCATCTCATCTAAATTAAGTTTCTTAATATCTTCTAAGTCATCTAAATAATCCAAATCAAAAGACAAATAATTATACAACCAAGCATCATTTTGAACACCATTTCGTTCTTGTCTATTAATATAAGTTATAATTAGATTATTCTTTAACAAATTAAAAGTTTCTTCATCATATTCAATATTTCTTAATGTATCTAATACCATGTTTTGAGCTTTATCGAAATCACTTGTATAAATTCTAACGCTAAAACTTGCGAACTTGTTTTTCCAATGTAAGTCTGTTCTAGTATCAATAGCATAGATTGTATGATTATTATTTCTTAAATTCTTAAACAGCTTAGAATCTGTCCCAAAACTGCTTTTTTCTAAAAAGTAAAAATAATTCTCTAACATATAGGCTTCCCAATTACTATATCCTTCTAAACTTATTTTAAATATTAGCCATAAATATTCATTCTCTTTTGGATTAATAATGGTTAATTCTCTTTCTTTAATCCTAATCGGTTCCAAGTACTCATTCGTCTGTATGTCACCATTATTACCATCATACTCTTCGTTTATTAATTGTAACAATTCATTTGCATCGTATTTACTAACAATAGATAATATCTGATTATTAGTACCATAAAACTCTTTATGAAATTCTTTTAAATCATCTATTGTTAAGTCCTCTATTGTCTCTATATCGCCAAGAATTATATCTCCCGGAAAAGTATCATAATAAACGTTATCCACCATTTTACTTTCTTGACGATGAACATTATCAAGATTACTTTTTATTTCTTCTATAATCGGTTTTTTTATATCTTCAATATCAACATCAGTGAAATTAGGTTTATTAACTAATCTTATCAGTCTTATTAAAGCATCCTTAAAATCATGCACCGTAGAAAAATAAAACTCCGTTCTATCTTGAAAAGTTAAACCATTAAAAGCCATACTTTCCCCCCAAAAGTATTCTCCCAGGTTCCCATAAATACTTTTTTCAATTAAATAGTGTTCCAAAAAATGAGCAATCCCCTGTTTTATTTCTTTCTTTCCACCATTTTTGCCAATGTAACTAATATTATGTCCACCAGCTCTAATAACTATTTTTGCTCCACATCTATTCTTTTTTTTGTTCTCAACTATATAAACTCTTAAGCCATTTTCTAATACTTTATTATACGTTTTCTTCATTATGGCCGCCCTCCAAAAATAAGTTATTACTTAGTTTAAACCTATCTAAAAACTCTTTCATCTGTTCATAACTAATCTTTTCCATCTTTTTCATAAGACTGCTAACATCCAAATCCATTTTTAACATTTTGTTCATACGACATGACACTTTATGATAATCAAAATCTTCTTCATCTAACAAATCATACTTTAAAGCTCGCATCAAATTTTTCTTACATCTATCAAATACCTCTTCATCCCTTATAGAATAAATAGCATCTTGTATCAATTTAGTTATTAAATCTTTATCCTTCTTATCCATTAACACTCTTATATATAACAATCCCCAATAACTATAATGCTCAACAAGAGTTTCATATACTAAATTATGCTTAAGTCTTAAAGTAGAAATTATCAAAGCATTTTCAGAACTATTTAAGAAAAAGTATAACATTCTTAAAGAATCACTATCTTTTTCATTCATTCCTTCTACTTGATATATCTGATAAATAACAGATTGATTATACTCAGTTCTTATAGTTTTTTCTCGATAACTATTAAAAGGTATTAACCAGTTTATATCAACATCTAAATTAAACTCATATTCTTTTTGTTTAAAATACTTATTAAACAATCTTAATATTTTATCTTTATCATCTATAGCACCAAAAATAAAACTAATAAACTTATTATTTTTTATAGTTTTCTCATAATACTCATAAACATTTTCTTGTGTAGTAGCTTTCAACAGTTCAATTCTATCTTTTTTATGAACAAAATACTTGCTATCTGGATCAAAGAGATTGTCTATTTCTTCATCAGCCACATCATAAATCGTATTAGCTTCCTGAATAAGCCTATTCATCAAAATATCTTTAAACCAATCAAAATTTTTCTTATTAAACTTTCGCCCAGTAACATCTGGATTATATAACACTTCATATAATAGTTTAAATGCATTTTCTATATCATAATCCTCTATCAATCCCTCTTTAGGAAACGAATAATGTACTTCAATAAAAAAGCGATTTTTATACTTTACAATACCATATTTATAATAGATAATTAAATTCTTATTAATCTCTTTAATGAATAAATCAATCTCATTATACTTTTTAGAAGAAGACCCCATAATATTTTTCATAATTGAATACTTATATCTATCTAAAAACCTACCATCTTTTTCAACCGGATAAAACAATTGAATTCTTATTTCTTTTACATCTGGTATATTAAATATATAGGGCTTAGTACTAGCCTTTATTTTCTTCATAAAAACCACCAAATATAATATAACATAACATCAAAAAAATGACTAATAATATTAGTCATTTACTATTTGATAATTCCTAAAACTTCCATTACTATCAGCTTTACCAGATACTTTATATACATCCGACTTAATAGCAATATCTCTAAAAGCTATAGTAAATCCTTTCTTATTCTTTATACCTTTTTGTTCCAAATAATCAATTATAATATTTGTTTTATCTTCAAAATTCTCTGCATCAGAATAGTTCCCTCTAACAATAATCTCATAATTAAAAGAATACTTATTAAAAAATTCAACAGTATCTATACCAACATATTCTTGTAATTTTAATGCAGAACTATAATTGTATAAATTATCTAATTCTATTTCCTTTTCATAATTACTATTATTATCACAATCCCCTATAAAATAGCACTTATTATCCGGATAGAATCCAACCTTTACAGATGTTGAACCTAAAGCATTATTTAACTCTGTTTGTAATTCTTCTCTAAAAGGATTAATATAAGAATCATCTAAATAAGAATCTCTTACTATATATAATTTCTTATCTTCATCATAGAATAAAGACATAACCTCTAGATTTATACTAGCATCACTATTACAACGCCTAATTGATAATCTTCTATGTGTTAAATCATCAATATAGTTTTTCTTTTTATCTTCACAAGTAAATCCATATCCATATCTATTTTTTAATATTCTTTCAATATAATCCTTTTCCGATTCTGCTACAATTTCTTTACCATTTTTTCCTAAAAAAACAGTTTCTATAAAATCAGCCTTATTATTAGAGTAAAAATAATACGGAACACCCAATATTGCTGCAATTACAAGAACAAAGAATATCTTCCCTAAAGCCTTAACATCTTTATTAAATAATAGTTTTATTATAACAATAGATAAGACATATCCTACAAAAGCTACTGCAAAGAAGGCATAAGCATAATAGATGGTAGTATCAGAATTATTTCTATCTCTCATTGCCAAGATAAAACATATTAAAGCACCTATCATCCCCGAAATCAAAATAGATGTTCCAAATTTAGAGTCTTCTTTATGAGTCTTTCCGCTAACTATTGATCCGAGAATTGTATAAACAGGCAATCCAATAATCAACAATTTATCAATATTATTCATTCCATACAACAAAAAACCACAAACTATAAAACTTAAAAATATTAAAAATATAGTACCGCCTGCTTGTGTAGTAGCTTGATGTTCCTCTTCTTTTTTAGCCAAAGCTTGTAATCTTTCTTCTTTTTCTTTATTCAATTTATCATAATACTCTTGCGGTATTTCTATTTTTTCTTCTAAAACTTGATTTTCATTATTTGGTACTGGTTGTTCTATTGTCTCTTCTTCATTTTTCTTTAAATTAGGTAATTCAAAATCTTCATTCATTACAATCACTCTATTCTAATACTATTATAACACAATTAATTATAATATGCAGTTACTGTCATACTATTAATTTTAATATTACTATGTCCATTATTACCAACTACATTTATAGTAAATTGCTCACCCAAAGATATATCCAAATTATTAAAAGTCAATGTTCTAGATACGTTAGTTCCCCTTGAAAAAGTAACAGTTTGCGTAGAAGTATTTCCATCTGATACTAGATTAATATCTGCCGTTCTTGAAGCGCCAATAGTTGATGTATAATCAATATTTACTTCAATCCTAGTAATAGTTTGTTCACTTAAGTTTTCTCCTAAAAAACTCATACCTAAATAATCTATTAAAGTTATAGGAGAATCAAATCCCGGACAATTAACATTTATTACACCCGTACCATCATTAATAACTGGCAACTGAATATTATCTAAATTACTAATTATCAAATCATTTGTAACAGCATATACGACTAAAGTCCCGTTATTATAATTATAATTACTACTACCATTTATATGTATATTAACAGGGGCTGGACTATCAAATATTACTACTAAATCTTCTCCATCTAATACATTAGTAGGTAAATTAGTCCCTGTAATATTTTCATAAGTAATCGTATGCGAATTAACAGGTTGTTCTTCTATACCAAATTTAATATTTATAAATGAATTCAAAACATTATTATAAGGTGCCGAATTATTAGCTGTATAATTACTATCATATCTAAAAATAAGATTAAAATTAACAGTAGTACCATCATTTATTACCTGACCATGTACTAATCCACCATCAGTTTACACAACTATATTACTATTATCATAAAACGAAGCATCGTTTGTAATTTGATCAAATGTTTTAGCTTCACCAGAATTATTAACAATCGTTACATTCATAATCAAAAAAGCATCACTATTATTAGCATCTAATACTACTTTACTACTTAATACAGTTTGTTCATAAGAACTAATTATTGAACTACTTATATCACCATTACTAGAATTAGTAATATTAACGCTACTTATAAATATCCCATCCATTTTTGTTGCTACTGCATATCCCCTAATATATAATATTTCATCACTTATCTGAGCATAACCAATATTAAGTAATAAACAGCAAACAAAAATAATAACAATATATGAAATATTTTTCTTCTTCATATCATCACTGCCATATTTTAATTTATTATATCAATTATAATTCTTCTATTCAGCTATTATCCAAGGATCAGCTTCAGATCCACTACCACTATTAATCTCAATACTATTTTTCAATGAGATTACAGGGCGCACCCCTGCATCAATTGTACCACTATTACCGGCATTAACCCCTCCACTTTCACTTACACGTCTCAATTGAGTACCACCTCCATAGTGGTAAGGAGAAAAGTTTCTCCAACTATCTCCAGTTTTTGTAAGCACATCATAATATGTAGAGTTACTATTGTTTGTTAATGTATATAACTCTTCTTGGGTTGCTAGGGCAACTGGATAAGTTAATTTAGCTTTATTATTAGAAACAGCAAATTGATCAGTTTCATTTGGACAACTTATATCATTATTAACGTTATAATTTTTGAATTTTATCATATAACTTGATATTGTGCTTCCCCCATTAGGATTCCATGCTCCAAGACTAATTGTATTTCTTGCATTACAATAAACCGTATCCTCTAACATATTTGTTCTAGTAGATAGATTATTTACGTACCAATTATCTATTATTCCTTTTATACTTGAGTTATAGGTATTTACATCATTATTGTATAACATTTCATTTAAGGCATCACTTACACTCTTTCCTCCACTTATTTCTATATAATTTGCATAAGTGGAGCTGGTAATAAAAATGTAAGAAATCGTATTACAGGTTCCTGATGTATTCCAACAAGTATAATGAGTATTTTTTAGTTTATTATATCCTGTCGACCAATCAGAAATATCTTGAGTTGTTCCTGATAAGGTATATGTTCCCTTCGAATATGTGAATGAATTCCCGTACTTGTATGTATTTGTTCCAGGATTTATACTTTTTAAATCATATACTTTATTAAACATATATCCAACCATAGCTGCACTTTTACCATAAGCATTAAAAGCACTTGTTCCAATTTGAGCATAGTTAGTATTACCTATTGTATATGCTGAAGTATGAGCAGTTGTTGCGTCATTATATCCATTTACATTATATAAAGTAGTACAAGTTCCGGTAGTGTTTTTACAAGTAAACTTACCTAGTAAATTTTGATATGTGGAAGCACTCCATGTCGCTGTGGTTGTATTTACTAAAGTGAAATTATTATTAACAGTATCGTAGGTAAATGATGAACCATATAAATAACTAGCGTTTAAATTTTCTGTTGAACCAGTTGCTCCAACTATCCCTTTATGGTTTCCCCTAGTACTTCCGCATTTACCATTTTCTGGTATCCCATTATATATTACTTTCGTTCCACCCGTTTCGGTAGTTCTTATTACTTGCCAACATAATCCGGCAAATATAACATTTCTTGTATTCGGATTTTTATCAAAATATACTTTAGAAGCAGTTTCAGTTACACCAACTCTATCAGTTACTTGACCTTCATATTTAGTTATTAAAGAATCGGTACTAGATAGATTAACTATCTTATCATGTAATTTTTCCGATTCATCTATAACCCAAGGATCAGTTTCTGATCCCGTTCCAGAAGCTATTTCAACACCTGATTTAAGAGAGATTACCGGACGAACTCCTTCAAAAGTATCAACACCAGGATTACCATAATACAAGTAGCCTGAAGCTCCAACAAGCCTAACATAAGTGAAAGTACCAGCAAAATACGAAGGAGAAAGACCATACCAATTATACCCTGTATTTATAATATCTTCGTCATTAGGACTATTATATCTTTTTACAATATTATATAACTCCTCATGAGTTGCCAAAGCTATCGGATATACTAGCTTAGCCTTATTATTTGATACAGCAAATTGATCTGTCACATTTGGACATATTATATTGGTAGTTAAATCATTAGCCTTAAAAGATAAATTATAACCATATCCTGTACCAGTACCCCCACCATCTGGATTAAAAGAACCATAACTAGTAATATTTCTAGCATTACAATAAACTGTATCTTCCAACATACTAGTTTTACTCAACATATTCTGTTTAGACCAAACATCTATTATTCCTTTTATACTTGAATTATATCTATTCACATCATTAGAGGACAACATTTCTTCTAATATATCACTTACACTTTTTCCATCACTTATACTAAAATAATATGCATATGAGTTAGAAGTATAATATACATAATTTATTATGTTACAAGTGCCATTATCATTCCAACATGTATAATGCGTATTATTTATTGTATTATATCCACTACTCCAATCAGATATATTTTGTGTTGTTCCAGCTAAAGTATATGTATTTGTACTTGCATCATAAGTAAATCCATTCCCAAATTTATACTCAATTGTTCCTGATATTGACTTATATTTATAATTATATATTTTATTAAACATATAACCTACCATAGCCGGACTTCTATCCATTGCATTAAATGAACTTGTACCAATCTGCGCATAATTTGTATCTGATATTGTATAGTATGACAAATAAGCATTACTATTAGAAGCATAGCTATTTATTTGATAAATAGTTGTACAAGTATCATTACTAGATTTACAAGTAAATTTTCCAAGTAAATCTTGATACGTTGAATCACTCCAAGTAGAAGTAACAGTATCTATTAACTTAAATTCGTTAGTAGATTTATTATAGGTAAATGATGAACCATATAAATAACTTGAATTAATTGATTGACTGATTCCATCATTTGATTGAACTATTCCTTTATGTGTTTCTCTAGTACTTTCGCATTTACCATCAACCGGTTCCCCATTATATATCATTTTTATACCACCAGTTTCGGTAGTTCGTATCATCTGCCAACATATATTATTAAAAATTATATTTCTCTTATCAGAACACTTATTAAAATATACATTTTTCGCTTGAACAGTAGTATTTACTTCATCAGTTACTTCTCCCTCATATCTTGCCATACAAGAGTCATTATCCATTAAATATTCTATTTCATCAGGAAAATCCTTAGTTCTTAATACTACATGATGACTAGTTACATCACTTCTAATATTTAAAACCGTTGATAAAGCACTATATCCTATACTAATAAAAGGAACAATAATAACCAAAGCAACTATAATTAATAAGTTTATTTTTTTCTTATCTTTAAAAATCATAATATTATCCCTTTCTATCATAAGATATTTATAACATAATCAAGAATTAATCTTGTTTTTAGCTTCCTTCTTCTAAATATTCGCTAAGTTTTACCGTCGGCCAACCTACATATTTAATATAAAAATCAACTTTCCCTTTTATCATTCTATTATTTACTGTCCAATTATCTTTACCATTATTAGCGTCACCTTTAGTAATATATGTATCATCCTTATTAACTTCTACTATTCTATGAACAATAACAGTTCCATTATAGTTGAAAGCTAGAACATCTCCTACTTTATATTTAGAATTTTTCTTATCTATAAATACTACATCGCCCTTATCAATACTACCATGCATTGATTCACTACCTATTGCTAGAATCGTAAATCTTCCTAAATCACTAACTAAATATACCATAATAAGTAAAACAAATATAATAGAATAATAAACAAATTTTCCAACCTTTTCATATCTTTTAAACTTATAAGTATCCTTTATTCTTTCGGGATGATAGAAGAAAGATAAAGCAGTTGATACCATTAGAATAAATGGATGAATAATTGTTATTACAGAAGACACATAATCTCCCAAATCAGGAAATACAGGTATAATATAACTAATTACCACCATCGCTAAATGATAAATAATACTATTAATAATACCAAAATAATATGTACAATATGTCAAGAATATATTTCTAAACAAACAAGGTAATATAATAACCAATGTAATCTCTAATGACGAAATTCTTGATTGAAAGCCTAATATATTTACTAAAAATAACAATTCTAATAATGTAAAAACTATTATAGATAACAAAACTATAGACCGATAATATTTACCTTTTTGTAATATTATATTCCTCATATATTCAATAGTTAATATCATCAAACTAGAAGTAACTACATTTCTTATAATACCTCCAACACTTCTAGAATAAGTAGAATATACAAATCCCAAAAAGAAACCAGAAAAATAAGTAACAATATAATAGATTAAGATACTAATTACTATTAATAATGTAATCTCATTCTTTCGATAGTTTTCTTTTTTATCAATTTTATTAATAGACCTAATGATTAAAAGCAATAGTATTAATTCCACCACATAATAAATCTGGTTTAATTGCTTAATAAAAAAGAAATGAAAAAAAGAGAAAGCAATAAGAAATAATTCAATAAATAATAACTTAAAATATTGATATTTCATATTGCTCATCTCCTATTAAGCTTGATTATATACTAGAGTAAAGCCTCCATTAGATTGAACTACAGTTGAATTATTAACTTCCGTTCCTGTATATTTAATAATTAAATATACAGGTAGAGTACCATTAGTTTTTGCAAGAGTTGAATTCGTAGTTAGAAGTGTTGAACCGTCAGAATTAGTAGCTAGTTTATAAGTAATATTTCCACATACCATACTAGCGCCGCTGCTTGTACAAGAAGTTGAAGTTGGATTAACAGGTGTTATAGTACCTAATATAGCATCTATTCCTCCTGTATTTTTAATTGTTAATGCATAAGTACAAGAATCATCCGGTTTTGATAATTCAGTATCTGCAACAGTTACTGAATTAGTAGTTACTGTAGCTGTTCCACAGCTTCTTCCTGCTGATCCTGATCCTCCAGGTGTACCAGTCACACTTCCTGTTTGAAATGCTACATTCCAACTAAGTGAGTTTTGTGTAAGACTATTAACTTTTACCGTTAATGTAGCAGATAAAGCTGCATAAGCAATTGACATTCCTACAACTACTACTATTAATAGTAAAAGAATTGTTGATAAATCTTTTTGATTCTTTTTTGTATTTTTTGTTCTTTTTTTCATAATCTAAATCCTTTCTTTCTATGCTTGATTATATAGTATGCTAAACTGTGCTCCAGTTTGAGTAACAGCACTGTTATTAAGAGTAGTTCCAGTATATTTAGCAATTAAATATACAGGCAAAGTACCATTAGCTGCTAAAGTTGAACCTGTAGATAAAACTGTACCAGTTGTATTACTAGCTAAAGTATAAGTAATATTTCCACAAACCATACTTCCACCACTAATTGGATTACAAGTTACTCCAGATGGTGCAGTAGGAGTTATTGTTTGTAACTTAGCTGCAATTGTACCATTATTCTTAATAGTTAATTGATAAGTACAAGAATCATCTGGCTTAGAAAGAGTAGTATCAGCTATTGTAACAGCAGTTGATGTAATTGTAGCTGCTCCACAACTTCTTCCTGTAGCACTAGTTCCTCCTGCAGTTCCAGTAGCACTAGTTCCTGTAAAACCAACATTCCAACTCAATGAATTTTGTGTAATCTTATTAGCTGTAATTGTTAATGTTGTAGAAAGCGCAGCATAAGCTATACCTGTACCTAATATTATAAACAACACAGCAATGATTACTAACTGTTTTTGTCTCTTATTCTTCATCCTCATTTTCTCCTTTCTCTATTTCTTCCTTTAATTTAGGTATCTCTATAGTTTTAGTACGATAATAATCATCATCGAATTCAATCTCACTATGTTCATCAGACTCCACTTTAGTAACAACAGGTTCTTTCAAATCATCATCACTCTGTTCATCATCAACCATTCTATACCGATACACTATATTCTTATCTTGAACAATGAAATCTCTAACAAAATTATTCTTTCTTATATACATTATAGGCTTCTCTATAGTATCTCTAACATCTATAAGTTCCATAAAATCATTAATCTCTACCAACTCTTTATCAGTCAAGTCAATATCATCCAATTTTGTTTCTACTATTACCCTATCATACTCTTTTAATAATCTATCAACTTCCAATTCAAAAGCACTCATTTTACCATTCTTAACATTTTTATAAACAGCCATAAGCACTATAAGAATACTTATTACAATTGACATTATTCCAATTAATAACTCGCTTTTATATCCCTCATCAACAACAACATCTTTATCACTATCTAATTCGTTTTTAGTAATAGAATAAGTCTGTTCATTTATAGGTATATCAATACTAGCAACTATTTTTTCCTTTCTACCATCATTTACTGCTAAATAAACTTGTAGAATAGAGCTAGTACTAATATTATAATCCTTATTATATTCGCTAACTAAAGCTTGATAATCATCATATTTCAATTCAACATTTTCGACTATATTAATAACCTCTTTCTCATTACTTATAGCCTTTTTATCAACAATAACAGAATCTTTATTATACAACTCTTTATTAGTATCCCTTGTAGAAACCTTTAAATTAGTCCCGACATAATAAACCAGTTCATTCTTAAACTCAGATACTCTATTATAATTAAAATTAATTTTATAATTATCAGTTAATGAAGATAAATATTCCCTTCCTTCATTTAAACAAGTATCTTTATAATAACTGTTTTCTTTCAAACAAACTGTATAATTAGCTGTTCCTTTTTCACTAAATACACTTTTTTTAGTACTATTTATAGCTTTAAAACAAAAGACCCCACCCAAAATAAAAAATATAACACTAACTATTACATATAAGTATTCTTTCTTTTTCATATCAGACCCTCTATTTTATTATCTTCTCATTTTTATATTAACATTATATAAAAAATAATGCTAGTAAATATATTTTACTTTACAACTACTATACTACAATACAATAATATTATAGCATTTAAAAAAAAGTTAATAAAAGTAGCACCTTTTCATTTGATAACATTGTAACAAAAAAAGAGATATTATCTCTTAATATCTATAAAACACTTATGACCATTTAGATCAATTTCTTCGGTTAAATCCTTAGCTTTTTCAATATCATTTGATAATGTCTCTTTCATAATATAATCTTGGAATTCTAGAATACATTTATCTACTTCTTCATCACTATCATAGTATAACGTTATTCTGTCTACAACATTATAATCTCTAGTCTTACGTAGTTGTTGCACTTTACTAATCAATTCTCTTACTATTCCTTCATGAATTAAATCTTCTGTTAGATTAGTATTTAAGATAATAAAGTCATTCCCCATATAAGCTGCATCGAATCCTTCTTTAGCATTTATTCTTATATCTACCATTTCCGGTGTAATAGACATATTCTTATCATCTATATCCATAACTATTGGATTACCATTACGCAATGATTTAATTTCATCTTCAGTTAAATTCATCAAGTTAGTTTGGAATTCGTTTATTGAAGAACCAAATAAGTTACCACATACTTTGAAATTAGTTTTAACTTCAAATATCATATAAACAGATAAATCATCTTCGAATAGAATCTCTTTTACATTTAATTCTTCCTTAATTAATTCCACAGTATCTCCAAGAATTTTTTTACTCTTACCATCTAAAATAGCTTGAGATATTGGTTGCCTTACTTTAATTTTAACCTCTTCTCTAGCATTTCTACCTAAAGAAATCAAATTACGTACTACATCCATCTTCTCTTCTATCTTCTCATTAATTAGTTTCTTATTAACTTTAGGATAATCAGTTAAATGAACAGATTCTTCATCAGTTAATCCTCTATACATTTCTTCACTTAAATAAGGGACTATTGGTGCTATTAATTTAGACAAACCAACTAATACTTCATAAGTAGTTTGATATACACTCTTCTTAGAATTATCTAATTCACTTCCCCAGAATCTATCCCTATTACGCCTAATATACCAGTTAGATAAATCTTCAGATACAAATGAAGCAAGGAATCTTACAGCTTTATTTAAATCATATTCTTCAAAAGAATTAGTTACATTTAATACTAACTTATTAAATTTAGATAGTACCCATTTATCTATTTCTTCTAAATCTTTATAAGATACAGCAAATTTTTCCTTACAATCTTCAATAGTTACTCCATCAATATTAGCATACATAGTAAAGAATGAATAAGTATTCTTTAGTGGATTAAAGAACTTAGAATATACTTCTTTTAATCCCTCTATATCAAATTTTAATGGTGTCCATACTGGTGATACATAAGGCAGATAAAATCTAACTGTATCTGCTCCATATTCTTCAATAGTTGTAAACGGCTCTACTATATTACCACGACTCTTACTCATCTTTTTACCTTCAGCATCCAATAACAAGTCATTAACTAAAACATTTTTAAATGGTGCTTTACCAGTAACAAATGTTGAAATAACCAGCAGTGTATAGAACCATCCTCTTGTTTGATCTATTCCTTCACAAATAAAGTCAGCTGGAAATTGAGTCTTCCAAAATTCTTTGTTTTCAAACGGATAATGATATTGTGCGAATGGCATTGAACCACTATCAAACCAACAATCTAACACATCAGGTATTCTATTCATTGGTTTGCCACATTTTGGACATTTTAAATGTACATTATCAATATATGGTTTATGTAAATCAAAATCATCAGCAATTTCTTCAATAGCTTTTTCTTTTAATTCAGCTATACTACCAAGCATTTCTGTATGACCACATTCACAAGTAAAATATGGAATAGGACTTCCCCAATATCTAGTACGTGAAATATTCCAATCCTTAGCATTTTCTAACCAATTAGCAAATCTCTTTTCGCCAACATAATCTGGATACCAATTAACTTTGCTATTAGCTTCAACTAATTTATCTTTAAAGGCAGAAACCTTAACATAGTATGAAGGCATTGAATAATAAAGTAATGGCGTATCACATCTCCAACAATGTGGATAATCATGTTTAATTCTCTGTTTCTTAAGAAGTTTGTCATTTTCTTTTAGATATTTAATAACTTCTTCA
>JAEEGL012918499.1_pt1 | contig 15297 bp, 14 predicted proteins | sample 9134231 | NCBI WGS metagenome assembly JAEEGL01 (sample SAMN16246548, study PRJNA631951) | gut metagenome | biome: gut microbiome; feature: rumen; material: fiber-attached | host: Bos | place: Iran: Karaj | collected 2018-10 | reverse complement strand
TAGGCATTTGCTCTCCCACTTTGTTTTACTACAAACCTGATTCACAGAATATGCTACTCTTTTGGCAAATCTATATTCATCAATAGTGGCATCTTCAGATGATTCTTCCCCCGAAATCCCCCACATATGTTTAAATTTACTTGTATCTTTTCCAAGCATCTGATGTCTGTATCTTGCTGATAACACCCATGCTTTAAGTGTTAGTGACTTATGTTCGTTATACCTGATAAATCTGTACGCTCTTCCTATAATACTCATGATCTTTCTTCCTGGTTATGATAACTTGAGCATCCGTTTAGCTCTTAAGACAATGTCTTTTGCACCATCTGTTCTACTATACGCCACAAGGAATACTATTGTGGTTATGATGCCAATCGCGGTTCCTTTTAATATGAGTTCAAGCCAGTTAGCTGGCTGGATGCTTCTTGAATAATAATATATGCTGCATGACAAGCATAAAATCAGTATAAAGTTGATCAAAAGTCCAAGGAAATAGTTTCTTGCACTCTTTCCGAAGTACTCTTTGAACAATAACTTTGGCTCATACCAAAAATAAGTACTTATCCTGGCAATTGCAGATGCAAATATGATACCCGCAAGCCCTATCATCTGTCCCAAAACTATGGATAACAAGACATTCAAAATCGATCCTGCAAGCATTATATACTTAGTCTTCCTATAAATACCGGTAGCATCTCTGAATATCCACAAAGGCTGCAATACACAAGAAAAATAGGTATTGATGGAAATCGCTACAACAACCATTAATGGCAGCTTAAATTCAGGTCCAAGCCAAACATAAATCACATCACTTGACATCAAAGCAAACACCGTCGTTATAATCCCACAAAAAATGTAGCTTACCGATTGCATGGTATTAAATACCTGTAATCTCTTTTCCTCGTTTTCCTTGACAATCAGATTACCAACGCTGGCCGTCATTGCGGAAAAAATAATCTGCTCAGCCAGCAAAAGCTTCGTACTAAGGAGTAAATAGTTTGAATAATATCCAACCATTACTGTTCCTAAGAGCATGGAAATCAAAATATTATCAGTAAAGTTATAAAGCATAGTACTGAGCTTATAAATAAAAACAGATCGTAAACTTGTAAAAATGCTCCGTTGTTCTGTTTTTTCGAGCACCTTTGCTTTTTTTGTATCTGCAATAAATGGGAATTCCCTCACAGCCATATGTGAAGAATATGCATTGTTTATAAAATTTATAACCAGAGAAATTGCTAAATAGATTATATAATTCTTAAATAATATCAGCGCAATAACTTGTAATACAGTTTTTAATGTATTTGTTATAGTTCGAACTCTGGTAATTTTATAATTTTTCTGATCTGCGGTAAGAAGAGTTGTCTTGTAAACAAATAAATAAGAAATGACTACACCTGCAAGCGAAAATAGGTAGTAGATTTCAAGATTCGGTATTTCTTCTTCGGTTTTAATTATTTCCCTCAAAAAAGGAATCAAAAGTAACCCTAGTGCTGTAACTGCTATAGCTATAATATTATACACTTTTTTATAAAATGCTATTAAAGATGCAATCGTCTCTTTATCATCCTCAGCAAGCGGTTTATAAAAGCTATATGACATTGCCAGTGAGAACCCCAAATCAGCCATGGAAAGCAACTGAAGAACATCGGTAAAGATCCCATTCAATCCTGTATATTCAACACCAAGCGTTTTAATAAATACACTTCTTGATATGAAACTTAAAACTAATGAAACTCCCTGGTATAAAAACCCAAAAAACATATTTTGAGCAGTTTTCTTTGAGCGACTTTCTGACATAATTGTTTTATTCTCCAAGCTAATGTACTGATTTTGTCCCGAAAATTATTGTTTTAAAGGACATACTCTAATACATTGGCCACATTTAACACACTTTTTGACATCTATTAAAGGATATGAAAAGCCCTCTAAATCATCTTCCATTTTAATAGCACCAACAGGACACACTGAAAAACAAGCACTGCATCCACAGCATTCATCCTTACTGCGAAACAATACCGGAAACTTTTCGTTATCATTTACCAATAATTCTTCTAAATTTCTGTATGATAATATATTCAATAACTTGTCCTTTTTTATTTTCCAAATAATAGTTTTATTTTCTTAAAAATTCGTTTATTTAATGATTTTCCTGTAAGATCATCCACTACTTTTTTAAAATCAATACCCTTTTCTATCTTTTCATAAAAGATCTGCCTTTTAGGATTTGGAGGCGAAGATTCATAAATGCTTGAATTATAATCTTTTATCTTATCCAGAGTAATGGTTTTTACAGTCATACTATCTGCTATATCCGTAAACATCTTTTTTCCCTTTAATGAATGCACCATTACAAGTGATGTTCCCTTGTTATCATCCATGTCAGGATAGAGATCCCATACGCCCCAGAAGTCAGCTAATGTTACATCAGTATTCCTGCTAATTCCTTTAAAATGGCAGTTACTGCAAGATGGTCTTAAATAGAGATTCGAGATAAATCCAACCAAATACGGGTTTGCCCCCCAATTATCAACAGTAATATTCCCTAGAGAATCTGCCATGCTAAAACTATAGGCCTGTCTGCTCCAACCGGATGTTTTATCACGCATATTGACTGTTTTGACATTAAATATCTTTTTTCTGACATGATCAAGATAACTGTGCCATGCAGTACGTCCGGGAACTCCGTGACAAACAAAATCAAGAATAAATAATCTGTCAAACAAATCATCTTTCTCTGCACCTGAACTAACTTCTATAAAAGATCTTAGTCCCGCACATTGACATGGGGTTCCCACAAAAAGACAATAAATTCCGCTTCTGATGTCCTTATAAATATCCAAAAATGCAGTTCCAAGCTGTGATGCCACATATTTGGAGCCACAGCTTTCCGCTATATTCTCATATTTATCTATACGCCTATGAATCACATTAAGTTGTTCATCATAGACAGCAGCATAAACAACTCCGCCTTTCTCAATGACCTTAGCAGCAATAAGCGGATAAACACCACCTGATGAAGACCAACTACGTTGTTCACTATTCTGGTTAAAGCATGCATATAATTCTGTTTCCATAATAATTATCCTGTTATCTCAGAATTACTCTCCAAGTTCATCCTTAAGGTATCTGATACCTTTTTCTGTCATTTTTCGTCTCGCCTCATCAGCCATTTGCCATACATTTTCATCAAATTTAACTCCGACAGAATTTTCGTCGGTGAAAATTGCCTCGGTTAGATTAAGATTAGTAAGAAAATCCTCAATTCTGCTAAACATTTTGCCAAAGTACTTCTCAACACGCCTGAAAGCTGTAAAATTCCTGTGGAAGATCGTAGAAAAAACACATGCGTGAAAAGAATCAGTACATACATATTCTGCATGAGATAACAACCAAAGAAATTCACATGGTCCAACTGATGCAAAGCGTGGTGTAACAAAATTGTAAATATCTATTATTTCAAGTTTTTTTTCATATGCTAAATGTTTAATGTATCTACTATATTCTTTCTCAATATTTCCAAGAAAAAAAACCAAAATGAATGGCTTCTTACAATCAAATTCCGGTTTTTTTATTATCTTTTGCCATTGTACTACATCCAGCAATAAAGTTGGATCCGGTACAAGTGTAGCTTCTTTGTGAGACACTTGCCTTACTAGCTCACATCCTTTCTTTTCCCTACAGGATATTGCTTTCATACCTGCAAGGCCAATACGATGTCTCTCTCTATCTCTCTCTGGAAAATCTGAAAAACCAAAGCTGGCAGCATATGATATTCTTTTACTTTCCGGAATAAAAGACAAATAGAAATACTCAAGTTCTTTTTTTCCAATAATTTTCCAATTATGCCAAACCTGGTCGGATCCCGTAATTGCAGCTACATATTGTGTTGTATCAAATTCATTCATCTTATCAACATCAATATTTATTATCCCGGAAATAAATTTTTCATTAAACTGATCGAAGAATTTTCTCCTTCTAATATCAAGTTCACAATGTCTAACATCACTTAGATATTTTGTTTGCCCCATTAATAAGAGAATTTTCTTTGCCTTCTGTTTAAAGATACTGCCATAATCTTTCATATTTTCCGAATAAACCGGGGTGTTTATTTCGTAACCCATATTTTCCAGGACTGTCTGAAGTGCATAATTTTGAAGTCTGTTCCCAAAATTGTTTCGATCCTGAAGTGTTACAAGAAGTATTTTTCTTTTACCTTCACTCATATTTTCCTTTTAGATCCTATTCATATGAAAGACATCAAATCAACCACCATATAATGAATTCAAGATTAAATATGTATCAAAAGAATGATTATCACTTTCTAAAACTAAGGTTTACTGCATGATATATTCTCATCATTCTTTCTTTTTCTTCCTTATTGGTGTCACTAAATACTTTTTTATGTTCCTTTGATTCTTTTGAATTAAACGCTGTTATTCCTCTGATAATCCACGCAATCGGCAAAAGTGCTGGTACCTTTCTCAACCATTTATATCTTTCTTGCATAAAGCTTAAAGAAGGCAAATAATAACTCAATTTCAGATTTTTATCTTTATTCATTGTCTCTTTTGCCAATTGTCCCCATATACCATTTTCACCCTTTCCGTAAATTCCGCTGTCCACCATATACTCAAACAGATCATTGTATAAGTCAGGGCATTCTTTCCTATCAAGCCAGATAAATGCCAGTTCCTTCATGTGTTTTTCAAAGTCTTTTATTCCAAGTGCGTCTAACTCTTTATCGAGATACTTAGCATCCATGATATCAGAATATTTTTTCTGATATACATAGATATCTACAAGATTTCTGATACCACAGCCAGTCTCAAAAAAGTGCTTGCTCATATGAGCAATCATGTATACATAAAAATCTTCTATGCTGAACTCATATGTATAGGAGTATCCTTCTTTAAGTCTTGCATTGAAATTATCTTTAAAGTGCAGATACTGTTTATAATCAACGCTCTTATCGATCAGGCACCAATGAACCTCAACACAAAGCACTCCATCTTTTGTAAAGATCATGTGATGCTTTACAAGGCCTTCATTTTTATAGCCAAGCTCTTCCATGATCTTTGCAGCCTTATCCAGACTTTCGTCATAAACAACCAGATCAACATCACTCATCTCACGCATTTCAGGAGATGGATAGATATTTTTCATGATTGTTCCTTTTAGGATCTGGTGTTTTATACCATTCTTCTCAAAGGCTTCAGTTATCTGCTTTGCTGCCATTACCTGATGGAAGGTTTTTAAAGTGCTGAACATTACACTTTTTTTGATTATTTCAACTTCTTTAGAATCTGCTGTGACCTTGAGCAAAGGATTGAGCAGCAGATAAGGCATGTGCCCCTTGGCTGCCACCTCAATGATATCAGATACATTGATACCATCAGGCAAAGGCTCTGGAGACCTTTTCTCAAAAGTCGCCATTACCAGTTCTCTGGTATATTCTCTTATAGCTACAATATCAGCCATTTGTGTTATCCTCTGGATTTTCATTTTGTAAATTATTGTTCTGCTCATTTTCCTGAGCATTTTCTAAATCAGTAGCTTCGCCCTCAGCGTTTTCGTCTTCAGTCTCAACTTCGGTTTTTTCTTCTGCAGACGATTCAGCCTCGGCTCGAATTTCCCTTGCCTTCCGGAGGTCTCCTCCCTTATTTGCAAGTTCTTCAGTATACTTTAAAATGTACTCGCTTCGCTCCTCAAAATAAGCTTTAATATTCGATGTGTACAGAGAGTAGGTAGCATCCGAAAAATTTCCGAAAAATCTTTTATATGATGCCATAGCAGGTTTTTTGAGTAACGCTATTGCTGTATCAACTTTTTCAGCACACTTTTCAGCATCAAATATTTCTGTGGCCATTTCTTGCATTCTTTTATTAAACTGATCACAAAAATCGCTGTTCATAAGAAGCGACTGGAATAGCAGATCACCCTGTACCCCTGTCTGAAGGTATGTGTCCATGGTAGGTGTCTGATCAGCAGATAAATACATGGTATTGGAAAGATCTCCGCATACAAATCTCCATCTTCCATCAGCGTAGCCGGTACCATCAGCTGTTGCGCTTTTCCATGCTATAGCATTTTCAGGGTGAAACGCTGAATTTCCAAGATAGATATTAAAGCAAACAAAGTCTACAAAATTATCAACATCCATCATTGTCTTTAAATGCTCATAGTTCTCCGGTATTGTAAGGTCTGTCTGAGTTGCATATTCATAAAAATTAAGGAAGCTTGAATTATAAGTATTTCCGCTGTGAGTAACTATTTCCTGTCCCTTTACACCATATTTTTGTTCTATATAATTGGAATCGACAATTGTTCGAATTGTATATAAGCCCCAATACTCACCATCAAGAAACAATACACACGGCTGATATCCTGTTACAGCTATATCTGTGCCTTCAGCAATCGAAGCTGCCAGGACATTTCTTATCTTTAGATCATTGTCCTCATAGTTTGTGGTCAGACGTAGCATACCGTCAGATGAAATATAATTGTTTATTGTCGACCCGACAAAATCAGAGTATGACTCGTCTTCAAAGGTTATTTCAAACCCCTTTTGTCTTGATGCAACATGCATGTCACTGTAGATATTTATATTAGCATCTTGCTCAAATGTCTTGCCCTTTGTTGGTTCGTAGAACTCTATCTTTGCAAGTCTTTTCCAGGGATTATAGTAGTTGGCGTAGTACTCAGGTCGAAGCCCCTGTATTCGAGCATCCTCTCTCTGCTTACCGGCTACATATATGCCAAGCGCATAATCAAATAGATTCTCCGGATCAGTTATGATTGAGATTACAGGTAAATTCAGATAATCACTGTCTTTAGTAATCCCAATATAATATGCCTGACTCATAATGCCTGTCATGTTGCCTGATGCATCAACTTTGATTGCTCTTACTATCATTCCTGCATCAACAGATCCCGGCATATAGTTAGAACTAAGTCTGTTAAATACCGCTTCCCGCGCATAAACATAGTTTGATCCCGATTTATTGTTGATTGTTATCTTATCTTCATAAAGCTGTGAATCCGTAGTCGGTGCAGAGCCGTCTGTAGTATAGTATATCTTCTCATTTTCCGCGCATTGAAGTTCCAATTGAAAACTGTAGTTGTAAAATCCACCCGGTGCAGAAATCCTTATTCCACCCTTATCAAGGTAACTTGCTCCCTCGGTATTGTTTTCCTTTTCTTTTGAAGGGCCCATGTACCCCCATGTATTCTCCTCTGTGGAAATAATGCCATAGCTTGTCTCACCAGTAAGCTTGGGAACAAGAATCGATAGTACTGGATTTCCGTCTTTGTCCTGCATGGTTAAAACATTCTCTGTGTTCTGTCCAGGATTAGATGAAAGGTCAATTGCATAATAATCGTCTTTTTTCATGACAATACCATTATCAACGGTAGCAACTATCTTTCCTGCCAGTAAAACTTTCAAGCCTGAAATATCAATTGAATCACTGCTTGTATTGTGAAGCTCTACCCATTTACCTGCATTTACCTCAGATATACTTAAATAATCCATTGTAGAACTGTTAACTGTTGCCATTGCATCATCTGTAGATATCTCACTCTCAATTTGAAGACTCTCAGCTATCATCTGATCTCTTTGTCTTGATAGGAAAACTATCATTATAAGCAGTCCCAGTAAAATCACACTCATAACAACAATTACTATGTCTTTTTTGCTAAGTTTATTTTGTTTATTACTATCTTTGTTGGTCAAACTCATTTCCTTATCATCCTTTTAATATTTACCCCTATCACAACGCAAATACCCCCAAAGAATGTCCCCAAAACATTAGTAAACAGATCCGTCACTTCAAACCTTCCCCTGCCGGTTACAAGTTGGATCAGTTCTATACAAAAACTTGTTATAAATCCGATAAGTGTGGTCATTACAACATTTCTGCCAGCTCTTTGTGATGTCCTGGATAGTCCGATAAGAACTCCCCACGGAACAAAAAGAGCGAAATTCATGATGCTGTAAATCAGCTGTCTTACCGAATACACCGATGTACGCGTCATTCCCAGATTAAGATCTGTATAAACCTCGCCAAACCTGGACCCCGGAGCTCGTCTGAAAACCGTAAGCATAAGTATTAGTCCGAAATATGAAGCCGTAAAAAAAGCCAGAGCCACCCTTCTCTTAGTAACTCCTTTTTTAACATGTAACACATACCCGGGTATGATGGTAATCAGTGCCGAAAGAATCAGTATGATTATCAAGTCACTGTAATATATTCCATTTATCTGTTCAAGAAAAAGCTCCTTAAACCTAACTAAATAATTCATTGATTATAACTCCGGAAGCTTTTGTCCCTTCTCCTGCGCAACAGAGTACGCATAAAAAGGAATGTCCTTATTTAATATGTCATATCTTCTCTTTCTAACTATAATCTGCACTAGATCGAACAGAGCCTGATTCTTCTTGATGGCTCTTTTAATCCTGTTCTTAAGTCCCCCTGAATCATCAGCCTTTATTCGCCATTCACCGGCACACAGATGAACAGCATAATGCTTACCAGAAATTGTACCGATTTCAAAGTACTCCTTGGGATAAATTACAAAATCTCCCAAATCCTGGAACTGATTGTTAAGTCTGAATTCAGGATAATGATTCAAAATGTAATATGTGTAGTAATAATTACTTGTCGCATATCCATGAACAAGAAGCTTATCTTCTTTCCATTCAAATACCTTTCCTGAACCGTCTGAATCTCTTGGCACAAATTCTGTCTTATCGTACATATCAAGAAGGCCTTTTACTAAAGGATTTCCCTTCTCTGCTCCTATGATTGCCGATCCGACAGAACAATTAAAAATAAAGTTCAAAAACATCTTATGCTTTAAAAGCGGATCAAAACTCTTATTTATCTTGACATCCGTATCAAGGTATATTCCGCCATATTCATAAACAGCTTTAAGTCTGTAATAGTCACCTATAAAACCTAACTGTTTATCTCTGTATGTGTTTCTAACAAAATCATTTTCATCAAAGCTGCAGTTACTCTCATCCCATCTCATGACAGTATATCCGGCAAGCTTCTCCCATGAATTCAGACACTTCTGAAGGTCCTCAGGCAGAGGCTTTCCACCAAACCAGCAATAATGAATGATCTTCGGAATATAATTTTCATCTTCCGGTAAAACATTTCTTATAGCGCTAATATCAGTAGTTTGCCTGATTGATGACAACATCGTAGAATGTTCCTTTCTTACTTAGCTTATCTGTTTCAAACCTTGTGCTTAACTTATGGATTCCTATTGTTTTTTTCAGAATCTCATATTTATTTTCATCAAAATCATCATAGATATATGTTGCAAGTACATGGCTCTGCGCCTGACTGATGATCGGCATATCCAGGAATTCTTTTTCATAGAATTCATTTACTATCGTCTCAAAAATGTGGTAAATATAATAATTCGCTGCGTGATCATAATCTTTCCAATACTCAAGCAACATTTTCTGTAATAGCGAAAGCATGTTGTTATTGCTGCAGCTATGAATGAACCAGTTGTTAAGCTCCATGATCTCAGGGTTAAACCCGAAATAATAATAGCTGAACATGAACAGCGGTTCATTATCCAGATCATTTATCAGCTTATTATCTGTAAAAAGAACTGTCGAATCTATCCAATAACCACCATACTTTATCAGCAGTTCATTTCTTACAAGATCGCTGTACTGCGCATTTCCGATTTTTCCACTCTTCCATTTATTCTCAATATATTTGGGAAGCTCAATATACTCGTGTATATTGTCCTTATCCAAAAAAACAAACTTTTTGTCCGGCATATATTTCTTCTGGCTTTCAATGCACCTTTTGACTATATCAGGTGCATTATCAATTCCCTGAAGCCACATGACCCAGACTGTATCAGTGTTATTGACCTTTTCGAGCTTCTCCCATGGCCTTTCCTTTGTACATCTTTCAAGATATTTTTTCTTGAATCTCCTGTACAGTATCATTCTATGTTTCTGGCCAACCATTACACTATAAAGAAAATGGGTCTTCTCATCAGTGTACTTAAACTTCAGAATAATCTGATCATAGATAGTCCCAAGAAGCATTCGGTCTTTAATTCTGTTTAAAAGCTTGTTGTCATTTTCTGACATATTTTGATTCTCTTTTTCCAAAGTATTTACCTTTTTCCTGAGGAATAAAAGGTGTTTTATCACTACAAATAAAGAGTGCAAAAAGTACATATAAGTACTTAAGTGTCTGTAATGAATCAGCTATATACAAATGCATGCAATAACAAACAGTACCAATAAATAATGTGCGAATCAATGCTGAGCGAGTTTGAAATGCATCTTTTAGCATTTTATAAAGCATATAGATAATTATCGCGATATAAGAAAGCATTCCCGGATAAGCATATCTTATGTATTCAGCAATGTAAAAGTTGTCAATTGATTGGACAACAAGTCCGTTTATTTCACTGGAAAAAGCTCTTTTACGCCCAATTCCAAGAATCGGGTTTAACCAGCTGACATGAAATACCTGCTGTAGGAGCTTACGATATGAAGCACTTTGACCAAGCTGTGTTGTATCTCCACCGTACTTTACAGAAAGCTGCGTGTGTAAAAACGAATCAATCAAACTCGTAATTTGAAGCAAAACATATTTTCCAAACGAAGTTCCTTGAAGGACAAAAACAATAACTACAAAGGCAGTAATTGAAGAAACAACCACCAACAAATTCTTTCTGTGATATTCCTTGTCTGACAAGATAATCATAAGGAATATCTCTGCAAACATGATTCCAAGACTTGATCTTGAGCCTGTAGCAAAGATATTCATTATTATTCCAATCAACAAAAATGGTCTTTGGAAAAGGTTATATGTCTTTTTTTCTACATCTAAACCAACAAAGGGCATCGCAGTTACAAGCAAAAGACCATAGCCAATTGAATGTATGCAGTTACTCATTATTCTGTAGTGACCGCCTCGTATAAATCTTCCTGTGGAAAGTCCTCTTATTGTTTCCAGTAAAGAAAACGGTGAAAACTGAATCACCATTTCGACAAATCCAAGAATAACAAGTGCATATATAAAGCTTTGTATAAGTTTTACGATTTTTTCGGTTCCGAGGCTGTCCCTTATAACATAAATTAACAGGTACATTTCAAGTAATTCTATGAATGGGTTAAGAAAAGCATTTATATCTACTCTTAAAACCATTGTGTATAGAAGGACCAACACATAAGGAAGCAATGCCAATGAAATTCTTTCGTGCGTTATGCAACCAAGAAAATCTCTAAGTCTTGTATAGTCACTTATGATAAAAACAAGCAGAATAATTATTGCAATTCTTACGATAGTCAAATCAAAAATCGGATTCGGAATTCCAAAATACTGTGGCATAACATAAAGTGCAAAAACAAAGAAAATCGAGCACTTATAAAATGCTGTCTTTTCTGCTGAATCTTTTATATATTTACTTGTAGTTATTTCTTTGCTACTGCTTACTGCTTGCATCTATAAATCCTTACCTAAATGCCATCAAAAACTCTACAGGCATCGATCTTTTTTTGTGATAACAATCGCCGTAGGCCAATAAGATCAGCGAATTAATCAACATTTTTTTTCTTATCAGATCTATTCGAAGATCTGTGGCCTTGATGTGTCTTCTTAACAGCGTTGCTTTATCGCAATTAAATCCTTCTGTATCAGATATGAACTTAAGAGTTTTCTCGTGGCTCTTTTTTAAGTCTTCTAAGTACTTAAGTCTTTTTTCCTTCTGATGTTCTTTATGAAGTGTTACATTATTGGAATGCAGTCGTCTTTTAAGAGTTGCTTTGTGAAAGAAATATAAACCTCCCATTGAAAGAGCAAGCTTCCAGACATATTCATCATGAGCCCAGCCTTCATACCAGTATCCATCAATCTTATCAAGGAAATCCCTCTTCATTGCCATTGTGCATCCCTGACATCCGATAAAGATATTTGCTGAATTAAATTCAAGCTTCTCCATCGATCCATCGTTCACAAACTTTGAGAGCTCCCAGTTAGGAACATCAGGCGCATCGTCATCGCACTTAAATGGCTCAAATTCAGATCCGATCATAACAGCATCAGGTGTACTCTCTAATGCAGCAATCATGTTCTCTACCCTGTCTTCAGGCCAGATATCATCCTGATCACAGAAAAAAACATAATCTCCTCTGGTCTTTTTCAGAGCACTCATAAAGTTAGAGGCATAGCCAAGATTCTTTTTATTCACCTTGAAATCTACTTTATCCTCTATCCTCTTATTCCTGATAAATGCTTGAATTACAGCTGCTGTATTATCAGATGAAATATCATCTCTAATAATAATTTCATCAACCGGACATGATTGATTTAATATAGATTCCAACTGCTCCTCTATGAACTTTTCACCGTTATATGTAGCCATAGCTACTGAAATGAAATGTTTCATCCTATCATGACCTTGGAAAGAATCTTTGCATATAATCCGCAATTCATCCTGTTTACGGATCTTATATACAGTCCGATTTTTCCTATTAGAAATTTATTTGATTTGTATTGGGGAAAGTTTTTTTGAACAAAAATGAAAGTATCATTAAAAAGTTCTCTTCTGATCCCCCGATCATTTACTCTCCCAATTCTGCTAAGACTACTGCAAAATGCAATCTTTACACAGAAATATTCCAGTTCATCTCTGTATTCGTCATATAAATTGTTTTCTTTGTAAAACTCAATGATATCCGTAAGAACCTTAAAGATATCTCCTACACGCCTGCTAAGATTTGAAGTCATGGTTGATTTCTGTCTTACGCTGTAATAAACAAGCTTTTCATCAAGGTACGACTGTTTCTTGATAAACGGTACCGTCTTGATGTAAAAAGACGTATCTTCATAGATAACTCCTTCCGGAAAACGAATGTTGTTATCCACAAGGAGTTTACGTTTGTATAGTTTATTCCATGGCGATACTTGCGGATTCAGGATAAGCTCCCTTGAATCTTTTTTAGCTGAGATGACTCCTCTTGTAGCAATCTCCTTATAAATTGGATATCCGTCTTCGTCTTTTTCACTTTGTTCAAGCATGCTGTGGTAATGGCACTCAACAAGATCTGAATCTTCTTTTTGTGCTAGCCTGACCATCTTCTCAAACATTGTTTCATCAACGTAATCATCCGAATCAGCAAATCCGATATATTCACCGGTTGCCTTTTCAATTCCAAGATTTCTGGCAGTAGCCTGTCCACCATTTTCTTTGGTAAATACCTTGATAACTTCCGGATACTTTTCAGTGTACTCCTTTAAAATTTCAGGAGATCCGTCAGTTGAACCATCGTCAACTACAACTATCTCAAGCTCGCTTTTTGGAATTGTCTGGTTTATCAGCGCGTTTAGACTTCTTCTTAAATATGCCTCTGTGTTGTACACCGGAACTACTACGCTTACCATACTCACCACCATTTACATATTCTTTGTGATTGAAATCTTCTGAATCAACAGAAATACCATTATAGATAAATCCACAAATATTGGCATCTACTGCTTCAAGACGTCTTATGCTCAGCTCTTCCCTCTCAAATCTGGTAGCCATTTCCCTTATTACAACAATGAAAGCATCAGCTACATTATTAATCTCAACGCCATCAGCAACCACACCGATTGAAGGAGTATCTATGATGATAACCTCATATTTCCCTCTTAAATCTTGTATCATTTCTTTCCATCTGTCGCTTACAAGAAGGTCCGTTGGGTTAGGTGGTATAGTCCCCGTTGTAATAATATCCAGGTTCTCAACAACGTTTCTATTGATTTTCAGATCAGAAAGCTTTGCAAGGTAATCGCTAAGGCCCTTCTTTTCCTTGATATTAAACTCCTCGGCAATATTACCGTTTCTAAGATCTGCATCAATAAGCAATGTCTTCTTGCCCATCATAGAAAAACTAACCGCTACATTTATACTGTTAGTAGTCTTTCCTTCAGAATAATCAGCACCGGTAACAGCAAACACTGGGCAGTCGCTTGTTCCAAGGAATAAAAGATTTGTACGTATATCGTTATATGCTTCCTTAAGAACAAACTCGCTATCCTGAGAAAGCATAACAGCAGGTTTCCCATCTTCATCCTTACTGTCAATAAGTGGTACCATACCAAGAACCGGTATATTAAACATGTCTTCGATTTCATAGAGTCTTCTGAATCTGGTATCCATAAGACCTCTTATGAGGAAGAATATTGCTGATAAGATGCCTCCGGCAAAAATTCCTACAATTGCCATAAGTGTCACACTGGTCCTCTGGTAAGGTGTTGTAGGTAAAACCGCTTCGTCAAGAACTTCAATTCCACCAGACTTTACTACACTTATGATTTTTTCAGGTGCAAGCTTACCAATCGTATTAGCGATGATCATTGCATTGTACGGATTTGGATCATAAACAGTAACCTTAAATACTGCTGTTCCACCTACTGCATTAGCTTGAATATTTCTGGCAAGATAAGTTGGAGTGTATTCTCTAGGGTCCAGCTCTGCCTCTTCAATAATCGATGTCAAAAAGCTTCTGCTTTTAAGAATCTGCATATAAGAGTTCAATAAAGAACTTGCTTCATTAAGATCTGAGCTTGTAAGATTGATTCCATTATCATTTACATAATCCGGTCTGCTGTATACATAAAGTGATATCTGTGCGGCATAAATATCTGTTCTTGTAAGAAACGTAAAACCTCCTGCCAGAGCACCAAATATCAGCCCGACCAAAATCATATATTTCAGCTTACTTTTTAAAATCCAGAAAATCTTCTCCAGATGAAAGTTTTGTAAAATTGTCTTAAGCATTAATTGTTACCGTCCTTAGATAAATTCGTAGTCCTTAAGTTTTGAGAGAAACTCATCAACTGATTTCTCACACTCTTCCTCTGAAACGTCATATTCAGCCAGAAGCTTTTTAATTATCTCATCTACAGTTATATCTTCCTGTATAAGATCCCAGATGTCGTTACCGGAACCCTTTATCATGAAGTATTTGCCGGAATCAAAGTCAATCATAACCTTCTCTCCGGACAAATCTGTTACATTCAATGTCTTTTTTAGTTTTATTACTTCGTTTCTGTTCATTTTCATAACTCCTTAATATGCTCCCTTTTGTTTAAATAATGCTCCAAAAGTTTTGAATATAATCACTAAATCCCCGTAAAGGGTCCAGTTATCAATGTATTTAAGATCAAGCTCTACCACCTTATCAAAATCGGTGATATCATTTCTCCCGCTTATCTGCCAGGCACCTGTAATACCGGGCTTAATGCTTATTCTGCGCCATTG
>JAEEGL012004851.1_pt1 | contig 15297 bp, 12 predicted proteins | sample 9134231 | NCBI WGS metagenome assembly JAEEGL01 (sample SAMN16246548, study PRJNA631951) | gut metagenome | biome: gut microbiome; feature: rumen; material: fiber-attached | host: Bos | place: Iran: Karaj | collected 2018-10 | reverse complement strand
TACTGAATAAATTTGAAGGGATGCATAATATGGGCCACTATTGGTCTACGGGCGACTACGAGGGTTTTGAGCGTCTCGTTCTGCCCGATAACGAAGCCAGCCCCGCCATCTATGCCGAACGCAACAAGAAGTGGGTGCCTATCATCATCGAAGCCGTGAAGGAAATGCCTACACTTTTTGTCTTCGGTGCCGGCCACCTGACAGGCCCGGATGGTGTCGTCCGGATGCTCCGCGACGCAGGATATAAAGTAGAACAGTTAAAGCTGTGAGAAACTATCGTGAGGGCGGAAGCAGAAGCCCGAAGTAATTTCTGATAGGGGTGAGATTTTGTATGATTCTAACGTATTATTCCTATCGGTTGACTATCCTTGTCAATAAACAAGGTAAGCAACGTGAAAAAGTGACGATAAACCAGTTGTTGGAAGAAAGACCGGGGACAAGGGACTGTTAAATTGCCCCACCGAAGAAACTCACGGTCGGAAAAATTTGCATAAATTTGTTTATTCTCTCACTAAATCGTACCTTTGTACAAAAAAACAAAAAGAAACAACAATGAAGCAATACCTTGACTTGCTTGACCGCATCCTGACGGAGGGAGTGCAGAAGGGTGACAGAACTGGCACGGGCACCCTGTCGGTGTTTGGGAACCAAATGCGGTTTAACTTGCAGGAAGGCTTTCCGTTGCTGACAACGAAGAAGCTGCACCTGAAGTCGATTATCTATGAGTTGCTGTGGTTCTTGCAGGGCAACACCAATGCCAAGTGGCTGCAAGAACGTGGAGTGCGCATCTGGAACGAGTGGGCTGACGAAGATGGCGACCTCGGCCACATCTATGGGTATCAGTGGCGCAGTTGGCCTGACTACAACGGTGGACACATCGACCAAATCAGCGAAGTGATTGAACAAATCAAGCACAATCCCAATTCGCGCCGTCTCATCGTCTCGGCATGGAACGTGGCCGACCTTGGGAACATGAACCTGCCACCCTGCCACATCTTGTTCCAGTTTTATGTGGCAGACGGAAAGTTGAGTTGCCTACTCTATCAGCGTAGTGCAGACACCTTCCTCGGTGTACCATTCAACATCGCGTCGTATGCTTTGTTGACGATGATGGTGGCGCAGGTGTGCGATTTGCAACCCGGTGATTTTGTCTATACCACAGGCGACACACACCTCTATCTCGACCACCTCGAACAGGCAAGACTACAGCTGACTCGTGAGCCACGTCCGTTGCCGAAAATGAAGATGAACCCCAATGTAAAGAGCATCTTCGACTTCCAATATGAGGACTTCGAACTGGTTGACTACGACCCACATCCACACATCAAAGCAACCGTTTCCGTATGATTTCGATTATTGTAGCGATAGCCGAGAACAGGGCGATTGGCTCGGAGAACAAACTGATTTATTGGTTGCCTAACGACCTGAAACGGTTCAAGGCACTCACCACGGGGAATACCATCATCATGGGCAGACGCACGTTTGAGAGTCTGCCCAAGGGTGCATTGCCCCACCGCCGAAACATCGTGTTGTCGCGCAAGGGGAAAGCAGAGGACTTCCCTGGGGCAGACCTCTACCCCACCCTCGATGCTGCTTTGGCTTCGTGTGAGGGCGATGTATTCATTATCGGCGGCGCATCGGTGTATCAAGAAGCCCTGCCGAAAGCTGACCGCTTGTGTCTGACCTACATCTACGACACGCCCGAAAAGGCCGACACCTTCTTTCCAGAAATCGATGAGAAAGAATGGGTTGAGACGTTTCGGGAAGAGCATGAGGTGGACGAAAAACATGCCCACAAGTACGCTTTCGTCAATTTAGAAAGAAGAGCATGAGGCTACCGAACGATTTTGAACAAGCTATGACCAACATCCTTGGCAAGGATGAGTATGCTCGCCTCGCCGAAGCACTTTCGATGCCCGCACCCACCAGCATCCGCATCAATCCGCAAAAAATTGAGGCAGAAGAACTGGCAATACTAAAAGAGGCAGAACAGGTGCCTTGGTGTAAGGATGGCTTCTACCTGAAAGAACGTCCGTCGTTCACCTTCGATCCCCTCTTCCATGCAGGTTGCTATTATGTGCAGGAAGCTTCGTCAATGTTTCTGGCTCATGTACTGAAACAGTATGTGCATGAGCCAGTTGTGGCACTCGACCTGTGTGCTGCCCCAGGGGGAAAATCGACGCTGGCCTTGTCGGAACTGCCCGAAGGTTCTCTGCTTATTGCCAACGAAGCCATGCGGCAACGCGCCAACATCTTGGCAGAGAACATCACAAAATGGGGCAATCCCAACTGCATCGTGACCAACAACTATGCCGAAGACTTTCAGGCGTTCAGCCACACATTCGACCTCATCATCTGCGATGCGCCCTGCTCTGGTGAAGGTATGTTCCGCAAAGACCCTGCCAGCATCGGAGAGTGGAGCCTCGCCAATGTGGAGACCTGTTGGCGGCGACAACGCGACATCGTTAGCAACATCTGGCACACCTTGAAAGTAGGCGGCATTCTTATCTACAGCACCTGTACCTACAACCCCAAGGAAGACGAGGAAAACGTGGCGTGGATGGTCGAGACGCTGGGGGCAGAAGTGCTCTCGTGCAAGCCTCTTCCTGACTGGGGTTTAACGGAAACAAACACCCATTTCTATCCGCATCGTACAAAAGGTGAGGGCTTCTTTATCAGCGTGTTGCGAAAGACTTCTACCGACGAAGCCCCCGTTGTTGGCCATCGGAAGAAGAATCTGCCAGCACAATTACTGCAGCAGGCAAGACGCACCCTGAAGGTCATCTACGCAGGTATGGAAGCCCCTTTGCAAACCGACAAACATGGGCGTCCCAACCACAGCCTTGCCCTGAGCAACAACCTGGACAGAACGGCCTACCCTATGGTGGAAGTGGATGAGTCACAAGCCATTGCCTACCTGCGCACCGAAGCCCTACAACTTTCTCCCGACACCCCTCGGGGATATGTGCTCCTCACCTACAAAGGCCACCCCCTCGGCTTCGTTAAAAACATCGGAAGCCGTGCCAACAACCTCTATCCAGCGGAGTGGAGAATCAGGAAACAATAAGTGAAAAACAAATTTTTCACCATTCACGCCGTTCTTTTCGTTAAAAATTCGTACCTTTGCACTCAGAAAAAACAAATTACTTCAACAACATGAACTTATACGTTAGATATTTTGACCATGAATATTTGGCCAAAACAGTGGATGATGCCATCGGATTTCTTCAGAGTATAGACGAAATTAAGCTGGAAAGCAATGCTGCCAGCCGCATCACCACATTTCTCAACTCTTCTAACCTGTATCCTTTCCGTCTGAAAGTGAGCTACTCCAACTATGTGCTCTTCTTGAAGACTGAGGCAGAGACGTTGGAACAGTTCAAATCAGAAGAAGAACTACGCAAGACGCAAAAATCCGACCGTGTGGCTACCATGGCTGAACGAAAGAAAAACATCCTCGATGCCCTCAATGAGCGGAAAGAAGGATGGTGGGAAGTGGGCATCAAGTTCAAGCGAGTGCTTATTGTCCCCGAAACAGGAAAGTGCAAGTATGCCGACACCCCCTTCCGTGTGCGCCTAAAAGCCAAGAGTGCAATGGATGCCTATTTCCAAGTGACAGATCATTTGCGAGCACGTCCCGACATCGACCCCCGTTCGCAGTTCCCATCAGCTAAAAGCCAGAACTTTGAATACACCTATTTAGGTCCTATCGAAGAAACGGAACAGCAAGAGGCGTAAGATAAAATAACCCAAAACAGCATCGAAACTTATGAAGAATCGTATTTTCATACTCATGCTGATAGCTATAAAGACGTTTGGGCTTCAACTTCAAGCCCAAACGTCTTTTATGGTCATTAGCGACCCTCATGTGTTCGAAACCTCTCTCTTCGACGACGGCACTGCTTTCCAGTCTTCTTACGAGAACGAGCCTCGACTGGTGGAAGAAAGTCAAAGGCTTTTCGACCGAGCCATTGCCATCACTAAAAAGGCAAGCCCCACCATGCTTCTCATCTCTGGCGACCTCACCAATGAAGGCGAAAAACGCAGCCATGAATATGTGAAAACCAAATTGGATGGACTCGTCGATAGAGGCATCAAGGTGTATGTCATCCCAGGTAACCACGACATCGACAACCCCTACGCCTACAGCTACTCAGGCGACAGCCAGAGCAGAACCGAAGGCATCACTTACGAAGAGTTTGCCACCATCTATGCCCGATGTGGCTACCAAGATGCCGTGATGCGACAAGGACTCTCCTATATGGCCTACCCTACCGACGACCTTGCCCTCATCTGCCTCGACAGCACCATCCCCAACGAGAACAAAACCCGCAACAGCGACGGTGCCCTCACCGATGCCACCCTCACATGGGCTGAACAGGCTGCCAAGAAAGCCCAAAATGAAGGACGCTACATCATCGGAATGATGCACCATGAGGTGATGGAACACTTCGACAGTCACCTCGTTATTGCCTCCACCTCCGTAACTAACTCTCTAAGCAACTATCCGAGCTTGGCAACCGTCCAAAGCCGCCTCATCCGTGCTGGCATTAACGTCATGTTTACAGGACACTTCCACATCCAGAGCATCCAACATGTCACCACCACCGACGGCGAACTCCACGACATCTCCACAGGTTCCCTCTGTACCTACGCTTCACCCATCCGCAAAGGTCAAATCAGTGCCGACGGACAACTCAGCCTTACCGTCGAAAACATCGACCTTTATTATGACGAAGAGAAGGCTCACAATCAATATGTTGTAGAAGGAGCCATCGTCAAGCTCGCCAACCAGATGTACCCTAAGATTGCGGAAAAGAAAGAAGAACTTTTGGGTTCCTTCCCCTCCTTTCTGGTCAACTTACTCAACATCCCTTCGTCCGCCGAAGAGATGAAAGACGACATGGGCCGATACATGATACCTGCCTTTACCGACCTCATCAGCACCCTCTCCGCTGGAGATGAAGAGAAGTACAACCCCGAACAGAAGCTAAACGCTTGTCTGAGTGCCTACGACAACTATTTCAAGTACCTCTGTGGCAACATATCGCTCATTGTGTCTATTGCCAAAGGCATGATGGCAGAGGCAGGACTCAATTTACGCGATCAGTTGGAAATCATCTGCCGCAGCGTCTTATATAACTATAAGGGTGAAGCTACCAACGTCGTGACCGACAATGCCATCACCCTCCAGCTCACCAGAAACATCCCATTGCTTGGCGACCTCAACGACGACAACCACGTGGACATCTCCGACGCAACCCTCCTTGTCAACATCATCCTTGGCACAGCAAGCGACACCGACGGCACAGCCGACCTCAACCACGACGGCTTCGTCAACATCTCCGACGTAACCACCCTCGTCAATATCATTTTAGGGAAATAAACGACAAAATTCCCAAAAAACATCGTACCTTTGTACCCGAAAAAAAGAAACAAAGGAATCAATGATTGGTTTACAGTCAACGTTCGCCACCTCAGCGGGAAGTCCTTTTTCGCAGGCGTGATTAAAATAGTAAGAAGATAAACATCAAATAACCAGAATAATAATGAAGAAATTTTTGTTTATGGCTATAGCCACCATAATGGCTACCATGACGCTGACATCGTGCAGCGACGATAATGACGAATCCAACGGTTCTTCCGTCGAACCTGTAACGCTCAATTGCGTGAAGCCCGACTACTTGAAGGCGGGTGACAAGGTGGCACTCATTTCTCCCTCCTACTCCACGCCGATGGAGAATGTGACGAAGACTGCCGACGTACTGCGCTCGTGGGGACTGGAACCCGTCACTGGCCCTAACGTGGGCAAGGTGGTGGACGGCAAGTATGCCGGCACGGTGGCTGAGCGTGTCAGCGACATCCGCTGGGCACTGAACGACCCCGACATCAAGGCCATCCTCTGCAACCGTGGCGGCTACGGCACCATCCAACTCATCGACCAGCTGACGCTCGACGAAGTGAGAGCCGCACGGAAATGGATTGTAGGCTTCAGCGACATCTCCACCCTGCACGGCCTCTGGACCCGCTCCGGCGTGATGAGCATCCACGGCACAATGAGTTCGTTCTTAGCCAAGGGCGGTACGGACGAGACCAGTACCCTGATGCGTGACTTACTGTTGGGCAATGTACCCCGTTACGAGGTGCCTGCTCACCCACAAAACATCACGGGCAAGGCCACAGGCACACTTGTGGGCGGCAATATCTGCACCTTCGTGCCCAACCTTGGCACACAGGCCGATGCCACCAGAGGTAAGGACTTGATTCTCTTCGTTGAGGAGGTGGAGGAGTCGATGCACAATATCGACCGCCAGATGCGTATCCTCCAGATGAACGGCGTGCTCGACCGCTGCAAGGGCATCGTCCTCGGCGAGTTTACCGACTGTGGCACCGAGTTCAAGGACGAGAATGGTAACACGATAAGCGTGGAAGCGATGCTCCACGACCTGTTGGCAACGTATCACATCCCCGTGCTCTGCGGATTCCCAGCCGGTCATGGCGACATCAACCTGCCATTGGTGATGGGTACTCCCGTCACCATCGATGTACGCACAGACGGAGCCACCCTTCAGTTCGACATCGACGGAAATCAACAGACTGTCAATACTGCAACTATCACTGCCACACCGACATCTACAGCCGCTCGCATGAGAATGGCAGGAAAAATAGAGTAAGCGTATGAAAAAAGCAATCGCAATGACAATCGCCCTGCTATGTGCGGTTGTGCAGGGTGTGTAGGCTGACAATATCGATCAGTAAGCTACTTTTTCTGGCCAAATAAACTGATATTTGTTGTCGCCATTCCGAACACATATAGACAAGTCGGTTATTAATCATCTGTGATTGCTCACTTTATTTGCATAGTTAATAAATTAACTTCAAATTCGGAAGAAAAAGTCGTTATCTACGTTTCTTCCTCCTCATCTGGCTTGCGACCGTCCCAACGAAGGTCACTGTTGGCAGAGCCACCACCAGCGGAAATGGGGATAGCGATGCCAAGCGTTGGTCAGAAAACGAAATCGTCATCATCTGTGGCTTCCTCCCTGCGTCGGGTGGAAGCCTTTTGTTCTTCCTGTTCAGGTTTATACTCGTTGAGGGTAGTGCCGTAGGTAGTGCGGAGGACACGGAACTCTGTGCGGCGGTTGAGGGCGTTGAGCACCTCCTGCTCGTCCTTGTCCTTGATGGCAAGAATATAGTCTTCGGTCAAGGTATCGCTCTCATGCACCGTAACTTTGGGTGTGCCAGCAAGGAGGGTTTCAGCCAATTTCTTGGTGATGACCTTGGGACGCGACTCGCCATAGCCGACGGCAGTGAGACGCTCTTGAGCGATGTCGTGCTCCACTAAATAACGCACAACGGACTCGGCTCGCCGCTGAGAAAGACGTTGGTTGTAGGCATCGTTGCCACGATAGTCGCAATGGGCAGAAAGCTCGATGGTGATGTTGGGATTTTGGTTCATCATCTCCACCAGCTTGTCGAGTGCTTCGGTCGATTCGGGCGTAAGGTCGGCACGGTCGAACTCATAGAAAATGTTGTCGATAAGCACAGGCACGTTGATGGGTGGAAGGGGGAACTGGAGGGTGTATTCGTGGCTCTCCTCTGACTCATCCACACGGATTTCGTTTTTCACATTCAGATAGCCTTTGCAAGTGCCAAGCAACACGTAATCGACCCCAGGGGTGAGCACTTGCGTGAAAGAGCCGTCGCCTTTCACCGAGAGTTTCTGGTTCGTTCCATCGTTGCCCACCATATACACAAGAGCTTCAGGCAACTCGTAACCATCTTTCTCATACACCCAGCCCGTCACCGTCTGGAGAATTTCGGGACATTCGAAGGAGAAGATGTGCTCCCATCCCTTGCCGTCATTGCGCGACGAACAGAAGTAGCCCCGATTGTGTACTCCCTCGAAAGTCATGCCAAAATCGTCGGCTGCGGAATTGAGAGGATATTGCTGATTCTCCACGATGGTGCCACGGATGGAGTCTTCACGAGCGATAAAAATGTCGAGTCCGCCCATGCCAGGATGCCCGTCGGAAGAAAAATAAAGGTCGCCGTTAGGTCGGAAGGCTGGAAACATTTCGTCGCCAGCGGTGTTGATGGGACGACCGAGATTTTCCATACCTCCAAAGCCGTTGTCGAGAATGCGAGTGCGCCAAATGTCCAAACCGCCTTCACCTTCAGGGGAATCGCTGACGAAGTAAAGCCACTGGCCGTCGGGACTGACGGCAGGATGGGCAAAGGACGTGAGGGTGTCGCGCGAGATGGCACACTTGGTGGGTTTGCTCCAAGTGGCATCACTACGCTGCGACTTCCAGATTTCGGCATAGCGGGGATAGTCGGGGTCGCTGGAGCAGCGGGTAAAGTACATCGTCTTGCCATCAGGACTGAGGCATGGGGCACCTTCGTCATACTCAGTATTCACTTCACCCTCAATCGCTTCCACAGGTTGCCATTTGCCCTGTTCATTCTTTCGGGAGAAGAAAAGGTCGCCAAACTTTAAGCCCGTCACACCCGAAATGTCTTCGCCCGTGGCATCGTTGCGTGTAGAAGAAAGCACCAGTTGGTCGGCATCATCGCCTACCAGCATCGGACTATAGTCGGAACGTCGAGAGTTGAAAATTGCTTCCTTCTTCACCTTGTATTGATTGGGCTTGGCCTTCCATTGCGGCCCCAACTCACAGGAAAGTAAACCACTATGTGCCAGTTCGCTGCCTGGTTCAAACTCCAGATACCGATTGAAATTCTGTACAGCCTGTTTATATTGACCTGCTTTCAGTTGCTGACGAGCAATATGGAGAAAAGCTGTGCTATCCCCCACATTATAGCGGATAGCATTCTGATAGGCCGCAATGGCCTTCTGCGTATAACCAATGTGGCGGTAGCACTCGCCCATCATAAAAGCACGCACACCGCGTTTCGCTTTATCTTTCGGAGCACATCGCGAATACGACTTCTTGTAGTTGATGCTTGCCGCATAATACTCACCAATGGCATAGCTCTGTTCCGCTTTCTTGAACGCTATGCCCTCGTTGCTGCACGCCACCATCATCAAAGCCGTCACATATATAAATATATGGAGTATCTTCCGTTCCATATTTCTAAAAACGAAAAAAGGGGTACATTATTGTAAAGAATGGAAAGGTTACAGGAAAGAAAACAAAAATTATTGAGATAATTTGTTCCAATAATTGAAGGTTTTTTATTGTGACAGACTTAAAAAGCATTATTTTTCGTACCTTTGGCTTCGCCTTAGGTACTCACGCTCGGAAAAATCCAAATAATTTTGTTTTTTCTCTCACTTAATCGTACCTTTGCACACGAAAACTTGAAACTCAATCACATTGGCAACAACAACAAGCAGAAGGAAAGGAGATGAGCAAGAAGCAACTGAACATCGTTTTTCTGATTGCCGGAAGCGAACCGCTGGGCAGTGCAGGAATGCAGGCTGACATTAAGGCCATCACAGCATGTGGTGGCTATGCGGCGTGTGCGCTGACGGGAATTGTGGACGAAGACACACGAAGGGTAAAGAGCGTGACACCGCTGCCTGTCGAGCTAGTGGTGAGTCAAGCTGAATCGTTTTTAGGCGATGTGGGTGCGCAGTGCATCAAGACGGGTGTGCTGCCCACGGCTGACATTATCGACGGGGTTGCTGAAGTGCTGAAACGATACCCAAACGTGAAGAAAGTGATTGACCCCGTGATTGTGGACAGCAACGGCGTACAACTTGTCAGCGACGAAAGCATTGGAGCCTACAAAGAGAAACTCTTTCCGTTGGCCACACTGATTACACCTAACTTCCGAGAAGCCGAGGTATTGTTGAAGAGAAAAATCACTAACATTGCAGAGGACATCAAGGAACTGGGGCAGTGGGGCAACAGTGTGATTGTGAAATCGATGGAAAGCCAAATGCTGGCGGGTCATGGTTCGTCAGCACAAGAAATGCTTTCGGACTTTCTCTACGATGCCAAGACGGGGATAGTGAGGGAGTTTCGGAAACGGCGTATCCCCACGCACAACGTGAACGGAACGGGCGACTCATTTTCTTCGGCCATCGCCACCTATCTGGCTAAAGGCTACGATTTGGACAAGGCGGTGGAGAAGGGTGAAGAATTTATCAGTAAGGCCATTGCGCTGGGTGCAGAATACGAGTTCGGGCATGGCTATGGCCCCGTGCATCCGTGCTTTATGGAAGACAAAGTGATACACGAAAGAATCTATAACTAAAAAAATATCTATGGAACTGAAAATTGCAGTGCTGGCCGGTGACGGTATCGGACCAGAGATTATGGAGCAAGGCGTGGCTGTGTGCAGTGCCATCGCCGAGAAGTTTGGACACAAAGTGAGCTACAAAGAGGCCATCTGTGGCGCTCATGCCATTGATGAGGTGGGCGACCCATTCCCCGAAGACACGTTCCAGACGTGTATGGACGCTGACGCAGTGCTTTTTGCATCGGTGGGCGACCCGAAGTTTGACAACAATCCCAACGCGAAGGTGCGTCCCGAGCAGGGTCTGCTGGCCATGCGCAAAAAGTTGGGTTTGTTTGCCAATATTCGCCCTGTAACTACGTTTGATTGCTTGGTACACAAGTCACCACTGAAGGACGAGTTGGTGCGTGGTGCCGACTTCATCTGCATCCGCGAATTGACGGGTGGCATGTACTTCGGCGAGAAGAAAGAGGGTAATGACTACGCTTACGACACCAATGCTTACAGCCGTGCCGAAGTGGAGCGAATCCTGAAAGTGGCTTACCAGTATGCCCGTCAGCGCAGAAAGCACCTCACCGTCGTGGATAAGGCTAACGTGCTGGCATCGAGCCGTCTTTGGAGAGCTGTTGCACAGGAAATGGCTCCGCAGTACCCCGACGTAACGACGGACTTCATGTATGTAGATAACGCTTCGATGCGCATGATTCAGGAGCCTAAGTTCTTCGACGTGATGGTGACAGAGAACACGTTTGGCGACATCCTCACCGACGAGGGTTCTTGCATCACTGGTTCGATGGGCTTGCTGCCATCAGCATCGACAGGTGAACACACTCCCGTGTTTGAGCCTATCCACGGAAGCTGGCCACAGGCAAAGGGCTTGAACATCGCCAATCCTTTGGCACAGATTCTCTCCGTGGCTATGCTCTACGAGTACTTCGACCTGAAGGAAGAAGGTGCCCTCATCCGCGAGGCTGTGAACGCATCGCTCGACCAGAATGTGCGCACACCTGAGATTCAAGTGGAAGGTGGTGCCAAGTACGGTACGAAAGAAGTGGGTGCGTGGATTGTTGACTACATTAATAAAAAATAATGCCATTAATCTTACCCGATCAGCTTCCCGCCATCGACGAACTGAAACAGGAAAACATATTCACGATGGGCTACAAGCGAGCGGACAGTCAGCAGATTCGTCCGCTTCGCTTGGCTGTGCTCAACCTCATGCCGCTGAAGATTACGACGGAAACGGACTTTATCCGCATCCTCTCGAACTCGGCACTACAAATCAGGGTGGAGTTCATGAAAATCAAGTCGCACACGAGTAAGAACACACCCATCGAGCACATGATGGCGTTCTACCGCAACTTCGAGGACATGAAGAAGGAGAAGTATGACGGCCTCATCGTGACGGGCGCTCCGCTGGAGTTCATCAACTATGAGGAAGTGACCTACTGGAAGGAGTTGCAGGAGGTGTTCGACTGGGCACACACCCACGTGACCAGCACCATCTATGTGTGTTGGGCAGCATTTGCGGGCTTGTACCACTTCTATGGTGTGCCCAAACACAACACGCCCCACAAGGTGTTCGGAGTGTTCAAGCATGAGATGCTGGCACCCGAATTGCCTATCTTCCGAGGTTTCGACGATGAGTTCTTCGCTCCTCACAGCCGCCATTGCACCATCCTGCGCAAGGACATCGAGAAGGTGGAAGGCTTGCACATCATCGCCGAAAGTCCCAAAGCGGGTGTGACGATTGTGGAGGCACGAAATGGGCGTGAGTTCTTCATCACTTGCCACTTGGAATACTCTCCACTCACCCTCGATGGTGAATACAAACGCGACTTGAAGAAGGGTCTTCCCATCAACAAGCCACAGAACTACTACCCAGGAGGCGACCCCAAGAAGCATCCTGTAGTGAAATGGCGTGCGGCTGCCAACCTGCTCTACACCAACTGGCTCAACTACTACGTCTATCAGGAAACCCCGTTCAATATCGAGGATATTAACTAAATGACCTCCATCGAACTTCTTGCTCCAGCAAAGACAGCAGACATTGGCATCGAGGCTATCAAGCACGGTGCTGATGCTGTCTATATTGGTGCCCCTGCTTGGGGTGCCCGTGCCGCAGCAAGTAATAGTGTGGAGGACATCGGAAGACTCGTTTGGTTTGCCCATCTCTACAAGGCTAAGGTATATGTAACGGTAAACACTCTCATCTTCGACCACGAACTGGACAAAGTGGAACAGCTCATCTGGCAACTGCACGACATCGACGTGGATGCCCTCATTGTACAGGATTTACGCCTCTTGTCGTTGAATCTTCCCCCCATTCCTCTCCACGCCAGCACCCAGATGGACAATCGCACGCCCGAAAAGGTGCAGATGTTGGCAGACTTGGGTTTCCCCCAAGTCGTCCTTGCCCGCGAACTGACCCTCGACGAAATCGCAGAAATCCATCAAAAATGCCCCACCACAAAGCTCGAAGTCTTTGTGCATGGGGCATTGTGCGTCTGTCTGAGCGGTCGCTGCAATGCGAGTGAAGCACTCTTCAGACGGAGCGCCAACCGAGGGGAATGTGCGCAGGTGTGCCGTATGGCGTTCGACCTCATGGTTGACAACAAGACGGTCATCAAAGACAAGCACCTGCTTTCGCTAAAAGATAATTGCCAAATCGACCATCTGGAAGCATTGCTCATGGCTGGAGCCTCTTCGCTGAAGATTGAAGGGCGACTGAAAGAGGCTGACTATGTGAAGAACGTAACGGCGGCTTATTCGGAGGCACTGAACAAGGTGATTGCAAAATATCCCGACCGCTTCTGCCGTGCTTCGTCAGGACACGTGAATCTACACTTCAAGCCTGATGTGACCAAGAGTTTCAACCGAGGCTTTGTGGCCGATGTGAGTCGTCCCGATGCCAACATCGACACTCCAAAGGCCATGGGTGAACCTATTACCCCAAAAACTGTCTTGCACAATGGTGACGGACTTTGCTACATCGAGCACGGTAAACTGGTCGGTTTCCGTGTGAACAACGCTGAAACATTCAAACCGAAGAAAGGCATCCAATACTATCGGAATCAAGACATTGAGTGGGACAAGATGCTCAGTAAGCCCTCGGCAGAGAGGAAAATCTTTGTGGACATCAATGTGCATGACGACTACATCACGATGACTGACGAAGATGGAATGACCGCCACCGTGAACTTTTCCCCAGACTTCGAACTGGCACGTACTCACCAAGCGGAAAACATACGCCGACAACTGAGCAAGTTGGGCGACACCATCTTTGAGCCACACATTATTAATATATATATGAAGAAGAACTACTTCATTCCTTCTTCACAACTGAATGCGTGGCGACGAGAACTGTCGAGCCAATTAACCGAAGAACGAATCAAGTTCTATCCTTTGGAAAAACAAGTACATACGCCCGTCAGCATGACGACAGAGCCTCCATTTGAACTGACGCACGACCGTTCTGTGCCCGTGATGGTTTCCAAGTACTGTATCCGCCGACAGTTGGCAATCTGTCCCAAAGAAAACAAAAGTCTTTCGCGACCTGTCCACAACGCTCTTTCCCTTCGCCTGGCCAACGGCACTACTTTCCGCCTCGACTTCGACTGCAAGAACTGCTTGATGAAACTATACCTGCCATGAGGAAACTCTTCTACATCCTTCTTTCCCTGTTGGTGGTCTCCTGTGTGGGCGGTGTATCCTCCCCAAACACCAACGCCGTGCCCAACGACACTGACTCTATTCCCGTCATTGTCAACATTGTGGACACTACAACCGCTCCTGACACCACACTCTTGAGTCTATCCCCACAGCAGGTCGATTCGCTCATCTTTCGCCTCACTCACCATTATTCCGAAAACTTCAACTTTCTTGTCAAAGCAGATTCGTTGACGCTGATTCCCCGTGAAGGCGACCTCATCACCGACACATGCCACGTCTATAAAAACGACGTGATAGCCGTTGCCGCCATCAAGTCCATCCCTGGAGACTCCATCGACTCCATTTGGGTGAAAGTGGCCAGCAACCAATTCAACATGGGATGGATTCCCGAACACGAATTGCTGAAAGGAACAACCCCCGACGACACCATCTCCGAAATGCTGGACACCCTCTCCGACAGCCGCGCCATCTGGATATCAGCACTTGTGGCCTTAGGAGTTATCGTTATCCTCCTCAATAAAAAAAGGAAACAGAATCAGCCCGTGACATTGAGATTCTACGAGATGAAGAGCATCTACCCCACCCTCTTCCTTATCCTTGTGGCTATCATGGCATCGCTTTACGCCTCCGTACAAAATTTTGTGCCAGAATTTTGGCAAGAGTATTACTACCACCCTACCCTCAACCCTTTGGTTCTTCCCCCACTAATGGCCGCCCTCGTGGTCGTCTTATGGTTAGTCATCATCACCTTCATCGCCCTCATTGATGAAGTGTACCACCATTTCTATTTTATAGCGGGCATCACCTATCTTGCTGAAATCGTCGGACTTTCCATGATGGTTTACCTGATCATCTCATGGTCAACCCTCTTCTTGATTGGCTATCCCTTATTGGCGGCTTTTATCTTCATGCTCATCAAGAAACAACTAATAGAAATGAAAAGTGAAAAGTGAAAAATCCAAGCATCCACCCATCCGGATGGCAAGTAATATAGATTTTTCACTTTTCACTCTCCACTTTTCACTTATTTTTCTCCCTTCACTTCTCACTTAATACTGGATGGGTAAACACAAAACGAGCACCTTTGCCCTGATGATGAAGGTCTAATTTCGCCTCACCGCCCAACTGTGTGGCAATCATCCGACAAATGGCCAAGCCCAATCCTGTCCCTCCGTTAATCATACTGAACTTTTCAAACCGACGGAAAATCACCTCTGCTTTATCTGGCGAAACACCCTCACCCGTGTCCGTCACCGAGAATGTCACCATGCCCGAATTTTCCGTAAGAGAGACATGGAGATGTATCTCGCCCTCTGTCGTATGCTTCACCGCATTCGTCAAGTAGTTCATAATCACTTGTTCCACACGCTTCGGGTCACTCTTCATCGTATAAGTGTCAGGAACTTCACTCGTCAT
>JAEEGL011754128.1_pt1 | contig 15297 bp, 10 predicted proteins | sample 9134231 | NCBI WGS metagenome assembly JAEEGL01 (sample SAMN16246548, study PRJNA631951) | gut metagenome | biome: gut microbiome; feature: rumen; material: fiber-attached | host: Bos | place: Iran: Karaj | collected 2018-10 | reverse complement strand
GGCCGAATTCCGGGAACGCTTTGACGTATTTTCCGGCGGCGATGGCGGTTTCGGCGAGAATCTCGTTCGCTGTGACGAGACCTTGGCCTCCTCTCCCATGCCAACATATCTCCATGTCCATGAGTACCACTCTTGTCAGACGGATATGATGGATATATTTTAAACCCTTTGCGCATGATTTCGGTTGTCCTGCAATTTACGGATTCTATTCGACGAAAAAAGTTTTGATTATGACTTAACTCTACGATTTTCGTATTATCTATTATTGATATCGTAGCAATGTGGCATCAAATCGACAGACGCCCCGGAAGGCCCGCCGGCGCACGGCCCGGAGACATCGGAACATCATCAGAAAATCGGTAAGCTTCACGCACTTTATGCCGTCCATATCAGCATCCAGATGGGAATTCTCCAAGACTACCACGAATTTTGGGTGGCTATCCCGCACCTTTCTGAGGCTCCCGAACTCTCTCTCGACAACCTTTTCATCCGCAAGCCTGGTCGTCGCTTGGATATAGACAGAATCGGAGCCTTTCCTGCATATGAAGTCGATCTCCTTTCCCAGGCAGTCTCCTATCCAAACGTCGTAGCCCCTCGACCTCATATGCAGAAAAATAATGTTTTCCACGTATCCCTGGATGTCGTCCGGCCGAAATCCGCAGACGACATTCTTGATCCCGACATCGGCAGGGTAATACTTGTAGGCGGAAGTCAGAATCCTCTTTCCTTTGACATCGTACGCTTCTGCCTTGTAGATCAGGCATGCGGATTCCAGATGGGATACGTAAGAATACACCAGATCCTTGGACAGCTTCCCCTCGGTCGAAGACAACGCCGCATGGATGCTGTTTATCGAGACTCTGCTGCCCATAGTGTCGCACAAGAACCTCAGAATCTTCTCCAACAGATCTGGCCTCCTTATGTCGTAGCGCGATACGATATCGCGCATAAGGATGGAATCCACGATGCCTTTGACCTCCGAGAGCGCTTCAGATTCTGAGTATTCATTTTTCCATACGGATGGGAATCCCCCGACCCGAAGAAACCTATCCAACACGGCGTAGGCGCCAGGATTCTGGCGATCCCCTGCGAATTCGATGCATTCCGGAAAGGTCAGCGTGAACATTTCCATCATGTTGTACCTTCCGGTCAGAAGCGTGGCAAACTCTCCCGACAAAAGCTTGGAGTTGGAACCGGAAATGAAAAGATCGCAATTCTGCTCTGCAATCAGAGATCTGACGACACCCTGCCATTCCTTGACATCTTGTATCTCATCTATCACTATCGTCCGATAGCCATCATCTATCGCAGAGCGGATGCGGCGATAAAGAGAATCTGGATCCCTGAGGGCTCTATTCTCCCACAGCTCCATGTCGATGCGCAAAACCTTCCCTTCGACGATGCCATCGAGCCCGCGGAGAAACGTGGATTTCCCGGATCTCCTGATTCCCGAGACGATTTTAGCGTTCCCATTTCCGACGAACGGCCGCATGCGCCCAAGATATGCTTTGCGCTCGACATATTCCATGTTTCTGTTATACCCATAAATAGTATAAATTTATATTGATAATTTCTGTTATAATACTAAAAATACTCTAAAATTTCCTTATATTTCTGTTATACCAGGAAATATCAGGATTCCGTCGTCGGCTCTGCCTGTCCCTGCCTATCAGAGTCACCGAGATGCCGCCCATCTCCTCGTCATAGCCGACCCTCGCCCTCATGCCGAAGACTTTGCGTATCATCTCGGGGGTTATGACCTCTTCCGCGGTTCCCATGGACTCTATGACGCCGCCTTTCATCACGATGATCCGGTCGCAATACCTCGCGGCCAGCTGCAGATCGTGGGTCACGATGACCACCAGCATCCCGCGCTCCGACGCTATCTCCCTGCAAAGGTCCATGAGAGCGAACTGATGGTTGATGTCCAGATGGAGCGTGGGCTCGTCCAGGAGAAGTATCTCCGGCTCCTGAGCCAAAGCCTGGGCGATCATGACCCTCCTCCATTCGCCTCCTGATAGTTCATCGACTCCGCGGGCGCTGAACTCCAGGACTCCGACGGATTCCATCGCGGAGCATATCACTTCGATCTCGGATTCGGAGCCTTCGTCGAGAATCCCTGAGCGGGAATACCTGCCCATCCTGACCACCTCCATGACGGTGAACGGGAAGTTCATGGAAGAGTTCTGTTCCACCACGGCCATCACCCTGGAGCGGTCGCGGTCGGATAGGTTGCGGACGTCGATCTCCCCGAGGAATCCGGCTATGTCCTGGGACAGATCGGTCAGAACCACCTTCCCTCTGTCGGGGCTGTACTCAGATCTGATGCAATTCAGCAGAGTGGTCTTTCCCGATCCGTTCTGGCCCAATATGCCGAGGACCTCGCCTTTGGAAGCCCCGAATGTGATCCCGTCCAATATCCTCCTTCTGCCGTGCGAGAATCCGACACCGTCCACTTCCATATTGGCCATGTCAGCTCCTCCAGACCTCGTTCTTCCTGGAGCGGAGAATCCATAGGAAGAATGGGGCTCCGATCACAGAGGTCACCGTTCCCACAGGGAGCTCGTATGGAGGCATGGCCCCGCGGGCGAACGTATCCACGAGCATCAGGAAGACGGCCCCGCCCAGCAGGCATATCGGCACCAGTCTCCTGTGGTCCGGCCCGACAAGCGTCCTGAAGATGTGCGGGACGATGAGCCCGACGAAACCTATGACGCCACAGAATGAAACGCAGGTGGCCACAAGCACGGACGACCCTATCAGAACCATCAGACGTACCCTTCTGACGTTCACGCCCAGAGCCTTCGCTTTGGATTCTCCGGCGGTCATGAGATTTAGCACGCGGGCGTTGAAAGCCACCAGCACTATTCCTAAGATAATTGGCGGAAGCATGATCCTCAAGTCGCTCCAGCTCCTGCCGTCGAAGCTTCCGAGCATCCAGAACACGATTGAGGTTACGGTGTCGGCGTCGGAGAAGAACTCTATCATCGATGTGAATCCGCTGAACAGAGCGCTCACCGCCATGCCGGCCAGGAGGAGCATCGTGGTCTGCACCCCGCCGGCTTTCTTGTAGGCGAGCCCGTACACGAGCAGCATCGTGGCCATCGCCATCCCGAATGCGCAGAGCATCGTCCCGAATGACGAGAGGATGATAGCGGAACCGTAAGCAATGTAAAACGCCGCCCCGAAGGACGCTCCGGAGGATATCCCGAGCACCGACGGGGAGGCCATTGGGTTGCGGAACAGGGCCTGCATGGCCAGACCGCTCAGCGATAGTGCGGCTCCCACAAGAGCGGCGCAGGCCACCCTGGGGGCGCGGATATCGCAGACGATCATCTCATCGGCCCAGTTCGCATTTCCGGTCAGGGCGGCCCACACATCCGCGAGGGGCATGCGGACCGACCCTATGGTAATGCAGAGGACGTAGCCCAGAGCAAGAGCCGCGGCCAGAACCAAGACCGCGAGAAGAGACCTGCGCCTCCTCTTGCCGTCCAGCTCCACGGCCCTCTTTCTCAGCGCGTCCTCTGCCATTTCAAGAACCCTCAGGCGGCCCTCATCTTCTCGTCCATCGATCTGGTGTCGGCCTTGTAGAATCCGATGACGTCGGGCTGGGCTTTGATCACGTCCTCGTCGGACATCTTGCTGCCCATGAGGCTTCCGTCGAAGACGTTGTCCATCTTCAGGACGGACGCGAATATGCCGCCCATGAGCGTGTTGGATCCCACAGAGTTGCCGTTGGCCATCTCGACGAAGAAGGTCTTCGTCCTGTAGGAGTCGTCGATGGTCTTCTGCATCATGTAGATCTTCGCCAGGATCCCGTCCATCATGGAATCGGTGCTCTCGTACCCTATGACCTTGCCGAGCATCTCGATGGTGGAAAGCACCATGGCCGGAGAGTTGGAGAGCAGATAGATGAACTGGATGTTGGAGGCGTTCGATTCGATGGCGGTGTTGGTGCCCCACCAGGACGAGGAATTGGTGGATCTGATGTTATACTCGGACATGAGCACGATCAGCTTCTCGCTGGAGGGGAAGCTGCCGCAGTATCCGAGGAGATCCTCCTTGCCGGTCCCGATGACCTTGACGGAATCGGGGACATCCAAGCCGTATTTGCTGATCACTCCGCTCTTCACGGAGCTGGGCATGGCATCGATGAGGTTCCACAGCGCGGCGTACGCATTGGGGGTGTTCCCGGAGTGGGCGGTCTCGCCGTAATAGTCGCACAGGATCATGTATATCGTGTCGACATAGGCATCGGTGTAGCACAGGACCTTGGTGGGGGTGAACCTTATGACCTTGTCTGCGTAAGCCTCGGATGTCCCGACGCTGGTGTTGTCGAAGGTCTTCACGGTGAGAGTGCCGTCCCCGTTTTTCGTGACGTACGGGTTGTACTGGTACAGGTATTCAGCGGGGATCGACTCGCGGGTTATGCCGGAGCAGTCGGGGAGCTTCCCATACACGGTCTCGAAGACTTCCTGGGCGATGTCCATGAAGGCGGGGGTGCAGTTGGAGTAGTTGCCGTCGACGGTGACGACAGCAGGGTCCCATCTGTAGTATCCCTTCAAGCTGGAATCATGGGCGGCGAATTTGGTGGTGTATTTGTCGCCGGTGTAGTAGTAACCTCCCTGAGTCCTGACGTCGACGTCGGTGACGGTGAAGTTGTCATACCAATACTGGAGGGAATCCTGTCCCTGCCTCAGGGTGAACAGCTCGGGGTAAATCATGTGGGCGGACATCATGAGGGACGCGAATCCGGAGTATCCGTCGAAGATGTACGAAGAGCTGAGGACTCCGCCGTTGTTGTAGGCCTTGGTGCCCTTGAAGTACTCTACGCTGTTCTCGAAACGCTTGTTGTACTCACCCTGGGTGTAGAACTGCTCTCCGGGTATGGATGAGGTCTGGAATCCGGTGTAGACTTCCATGTCGAATATCAGATCGAAGTCCTGGGACAGAATCCATTCCTGGGTCCTGTTGGGGGTGGTGCTGGTCTCGCTGTTGTCGGTGTACAGGTCGGCGAACATCGAGAGGAGCTGGTAGCTTCCGTCGGTGTTGGCGCAGTTGACGAGGATGCCTCCGTATCTGGAGATGTATCCGTCGTTGTCCTCGTACATCCTGGTGACGAGCATCTTGGGCTTCTCGGAGTTCTTGACGGTGCTGAGGCCCTCCTTCACGGTGTCGATGATTCCGAGGACATACTCCTCGTATTTCTGGGCCCTCTCCTCGGCGTCCATCAGAATACCGAGAGTCAGAGCGGACGACACGCATGACGCGCCTCCAATTCCGAGTGTGATGACGGGGACGTTCGGGAGATAGGTGTTGGCAACCTCGGTGACGGTTCCCTTGTACGGGGATCCGATGATGAGATCGACTCCGGCCTGGGCGTATCCCTCGCAGAACTCCTCGGTAAGCTTGCTGCTTCCGGTTGTACCGTAGCTGTAGGTGATGTTAGATAGGTCATACTGGTTGGACCTAGCTTGTGTGACCGATGCGTTGGCGGCGACGACGTCGTCCCAGTGGCCGACGAGATCGATGAGCTGGGCCTGCTGCCAATAGGTCACACCGATCTTCTTTCCGGTGACGGGGAAGTCGATGGACTGGACCTCTTTGTAATAGTTCTCATACCAGACGGTACCGCGGCTCTTGCTGATGATTATGTTTACCTGGGCGATGTCCTTCGAATCGATGACACCGTCGTAATTGGCGTCCGCGTAAGGGTTGATGGACTTATTGAAAGTGATCTTCTTATCGATTATGTTCTGGATGAACTCGACGTCTTTGGAATCGATGCGGTCATCGTTGTTGGCGTTTCCGTACACTCTGGCGACGGTATCAACCTCGAACACGTAGCCCTCGTTGAGGACTTTGTCGTCGGTGGGGGATTTGACGGTCACGTTGCAAGCGGCCATGAAACCGGAATCCTCTGTGGTGGCCAATATCAAGGCCGTTCCGGGGGACACTCCGGTGACCTTCCCGCTGGACACGGTGGCGACGGAAGTGTTGCTGCTGGTCCAGACTACGCTCTTGTTCGCGGCGTTCGACGGAGAGACAGTGGCGGCAAGAGTCACGGACTCGCCCTGGAAGACGGTAGCCTGTTCCTTATCCAAGCTTACGCCGGTGACTTTCACGACGTTCGACGTTACGGTGACTTCGCACTGGGACGTGAAGCCCCCGTCATCGGTGGTCACGGTTATGATTGCCGTTCCGGGGGACACTGCGGTGACCTTCCCGTTGGATACGGTGGCGACGGAAGTGTTGCTGGTGGCCCATTTGACGCCCTTGTCGGTGGCGTTGGAAGGCACGACCGTAGCGGCAAGAGTCACGGACTCGCCCTGGCTCAGAGAAGCCTGCGTCTTGTCGAGAGTTACTCCGGTAACCTTCACTGCGCTCTGGGTGACGGTGACTGTGCATGTCGCTTTGTAACCCCCATCGTTGGTGGTCACAGTGATGACGGCAGTCCCAGGAGACACTGCGGTGACCTTCCCGCTGGATACGGTGGCCACAGACGCGTTGCTGGTGGACCATGCGACGGATTTGTCCTTCGCATCTGTGGGTTTGACAGTTGCGTTGAGCGTGATGTTGGTTCCCACGACCAACGAGGCCTCGGTTCTGTCAAGGCTCACGCTCTGGACCTTGACTGTATCGTCGCCGCCATTCCCATTGTTTGTGAGAATGAAAGCTGCGGCAGCGATAGCGATTATCGCCACGATTATTGCCGCGACGATTGCTATATTCTTACTGCTCATTAAATCACTTGGATAATGAATCCAGTAAAGAATCAGGTTTATCGTATAAAATTGGAGCAGAGACTGGAATTACGCTTGTATATATTATTTACTCCAACTACACCAGATTCAGCTAACGATGACAGACAACGGAATATGAATTGTTTATCAACTGGATAATGCATCCATACAACGATGTCGTCCAGAGGGATGGAAGGTATCGAACAATCTGTGGACAGATGGATATCCCGGCGCGAAACCGACGGATCCAACCGCCACATGGCCGAGTACAACCGCTATATCGGAAAGAAACTGCTGTTCATAGCGATATGCATAGCGGCGGCGATATTGGCCGCCGGATACGATCTTACGATAGGCCCCTACGACATCAGCATCTGGGAGACTTACAAGGTCATCATCGACCATATCCTCGGCAATCCCGTGGAGTACAGCGACGACCTGGTGATCTGGACCATGAGGCTTCCTCGCATCGTCACCGGAGTTATCGCCGGATTCGGGTTGGCCATCGCAGGAGTGGTGATGCAGACCATCCTGCGCAACCCATTGGCCGATCCGTATACCACCGGAGTCTCCTCAGGCGCGTCCTTCGGGGCCTCTCTGGCCATAGGGTTCGGACTGTCGGTGGCCGGCGGAGGGAGCCTCGGAATAGTGGCCAACGCATTCGCCTTCTCGCTCATACCGATGGCCGTCATTATCTTCGTCTCTAAGATGCGCGGAGCGTCCCCTGCCACCATGGTGATGGCTGGGATCGCGGTCATGTACATTTTCAACGCCATGACGACGATGATCAAACTGTGGGTGGACGCCGACACCCTGGCCAACATTTTCGCGTGGAGCGTCGGAACTCTGGATGTGAAAGGCTGGAGCCACATAGCCACGATGTTCGCGTTCACATTCGTCTCGGGAATCCTGCTTATGATTATGTCCCGCCGCCTGAACGTTCTGTCCACAGGCGACGAATCCGCCCGCTCGATAGGGATAAACGCCAACCGCCTGAGGCTGATATCTCTGTTCGTGGTGTCGATGCTCACTGCGGGAATCGTGAGTTTCACCGGCCTCATAGGATTCGTCGGGCTCGTCTGCCCGCACATAGCAAGGATGGTCGTCGGATCGGACGTGAAATACCTCCTCCCCGCTTCGGGATTCTTCGGCTCCGCGCTTCTCATCGTCGCGGACATAGTCGGCAGGAGCGTCTTCGAAGGGAGCGCGCTGCAGGTCGGAGTTGTGACCGCATTCATCGGCGGTCCGATGTTCCTGTGGCTCATCATCAGGCAGAAGAAGGAGACGTGGTGAAATGCCTGAACCTCTGATAGAAGTCGAAGGGCTGACGTTCGGGTACGGCGAGCGCACGATACTCCATGACATCTCCTTCAGAATTGATAATCCCGGATTCTATTGCATAATAGGCCCCAACGGCGTCGGGAAATCGACGCTCATCAAATGCATAACCGGCCACATAAAGCCGGATTCCGGGTCCGTGAGGATATCCGGGAAAGACGTCCGCGGATACAAGCTGGACGAGCTCGCGAAGATTGTAGGGTACGTCCCGGTCATGAACGCGGATTTCAATGTGATGACCGTCCTGGACACCGTTCTGATAGGCAGATACGCCCATCAGAAATGGAGGACCACGTCCGAAGATCTGGCCGTGGCGCATGGGGCGCTGGAATGCATGGAGATAGGGGACCTGGCAATGAGATATTTCAGCGAGCTCTCCGCCGGACAGAGGCAGAAAGTTTCGTTGGCCAGAGGTTTGGTGCAGGAGCCGGCGATATTGATACTGGATGAGCCCACCTCCAATCTTGACGTCCGCCATCAGATGTATGTGTCGGCTTTCCTCAAGACGCTGTCCAAGAAAACCGGGATGACGGTGCTCATGATAAGCCACGACCTGAATCTGGCAGCCAAATTCTCTGACGAAGTCCTGGTCATGGAACCCCCAGGGAAATTATATGGCATGGGCAGCCCCTCCGAGATCGTGACCGCAGACATGATCAAGAGAGTCTACGACGTGCCGTGCGAAATCATCGACGACCACGGATCGCCGCATGTCATCCTTCAACTATGAGGCTTCCAACATAGAACCTATGACCGGCCATACGACCAATAAGAGGCATACGAAACGCCGACGAAAATGCATCATCTCATTCGATGCAACTATTCCAGAATCAGGCATAGTAATTTCTACAGGATGGCCCACGGGTTCGCTTCTTGATTTATAGTGCGATTGTTGCACCAATGTTTCTGTATTTTGCACCATAAATTGCACAGATCATAGAAACGTTGCACCATAAATGCAAGAAAGAAAAGCTTAACTTTGAATCAAAATCATATGTAATGAGTGCCTGGGGAATTCTTGAGTGTGTATTTCCCCCTTTGCGAACACGCTCGAACACGCTATAGCATCGGAAATCTGCGAAAAAAGGCTTTTTAGAAGCGGCAGATAAGAGATAGGTCAAACTATTTCGCCGACAACTGTTAAGACTGATTATCCTATTGCGGTGTTCGGATGCCTTCTGACGAATCAATCGAAAAACCGGCCGCGCCGAAGAGGAAGAAGACCCCTACGGCGGAGCAGATGGCCGCCAAGCAGCAAGAGATCTCCGTCACGGAGTTCTTCGAGAAGAACAAGCAGATCCTCGGGTTCGATTCCCGCTCCAAATCGCTTCTCATGGGGATCAAAGAGGCCGTGGACAACTCCCTCGATGCCTGCGAGGAAGCCAATATCCTTCCGGACATAGAGGTCTGCATAGACAAGGTCGGCGACGAGGATTACCACATTTCCGTCGAGGATAACGGCCCCGGAATCGTGCACAGGATGATACCGAACGTCTTCGGCCGCCTTCTGTACGGATCCAGATTCCACGCCCTGAGGCAATCCAGAGGGCAGCAGGGAATCGGGATATCCGCGACCGTCATGTACGGAAACATCACGACTGGGAAGCCCGCCCATGTCCAATCCAAGATCGAGGGAGAGGACGAGGTCGCCTCCGGGATGGACATCGTCATAGACACGAAGACCAACCGCCCCATAGTCTCCAACGACAAGCCGTTCGACTGGAAAGGCAAGGAGCATGGCACCAAAATCGAATACACGATCAAAGGGCGCTACATAACCGGGAAGCAGTCCGTGTTCGAATACCTGAAGGACACCGCGATCGTCAACCCGCACGCGGAGATCGTGTTCCGCGACCCGGACGGGAAGAAGTACACGTTCGAGAGGGCCACGGACATCATGCCCCCCCGTCCCAAGGAGATCAAGCCCCACCCCGAAGGGATGGAGATCGGAGACCTCCTGAAATATTCCTCGGCATCCGCCCAGAAGACCGTATCCGCCTTCCTGAAGAACGATTTCTCCAGGATAACTGACAGGATCGCCAAAGAGATCGTCCAGAAATCCGGGGTCGACGGTGACAAGAAACCCTCCGCCATAACCCGCGAGGACGCCATCGCCATACTGGCCGCCATCGCCGACGTGAAGATAATGGCGCCTCCTACGGATTGCCTGTCGCCTATAGGAGACACCCTGATCAAGAAAGGTCTGATGCACGTCTTGGACGGCCTCCGGCCAGAGTATTATGCCACCCCCGTGACCCGCTCCCCCAAAGCCGTGAACGGCAACCCGTTCGTCGTGGAGGCCGGGATAGTCTACGGCGGCGACATCCCATCGGACAGCCAGGTCCAGATCCTCAGGTTCGCCAACAGGGTCCCGCTCCTGTACCAGCAGGGCGCGTGCGCCATAACTAAAGCCATCTCCGAGATGGATTGGAGGAGATATGGGCTGGAGCAGAGGGGAGGGAAAGGCATACCGTTCGGGCCGGCCATCATCCTTGTCCATGTGGCATCCACGAAGGTCCCGTTCACCTCCGAAGGCAAGGAAGCCGTCGCCAGTTTCCCAGAGCTGCAGAGCGAGATCGGCCTCGCCCTGAGGCTGTGCGCCAGGAATCTCAAGAGCCATCTGAACAAGATGGAGCGCAAGAAGAAGACCCACGCCAAATTCGAGATCGTCCAGGAGATCCTTCCGGACATGGCGAAGAAGGCCGCCGACCACCTCGGGAAGCCCGTGCCCAACTTGGACAGGACCATCACCCGCATCATGAACGTCGTTTGGGTGGAGCCGTCGATGAAGAAGGAATCCAAGAAGCGCTCCATTACCTACACAGTTTACAATTACACCAGCACGGTCCGCACCTTCAGGCTCCACGCTCAGCTCCCGAAGGAATCGCTGAAAGACCTTTCGATCTATACATCGCCTTATTTCCTGGACATTAACGATGAAGGCAAGGCCAACTGGGAGATACGCGACATCCAGCCGTCCGCGCACGTGGAAGTTTCGTTCGACCTGGTCGGAGACATGGCGGACACGTTCGACCCCGATGACATCTACTTCTCCGGCCTCAACCCGGTGATGGTCATGGGCGCGGAGATGCTCCCCGGGGACTGGGGAATCAAAGGCATGGAGATAATCGAATCGGCGGACGATTACGTCGTGGACGACGAAGAGGAGAAGGAAGAGGAGGAAGAAGACCTTGACGACGAATGAAAGGCAGCAGAAAGCGCTGGAAAGCCTCACCGACGTGGTCGAGGGCATCTACGACCAGCTTGACGGCGGGGAGATACCCTCTATGGAGCTTCCCCTCAGATCGAAGAAGAACATAGAATTCGACACCCAGCACAACGTCTGGACCTACGGGGACATAAAGACGTCGCGCACCGCGAAGACCGTGAACGGCGCCGTGATGATGCTGAGGACTGTGTACACCTCGGACTTCATCAACGACATGATCCGCGACAGCAAATCCTCCACCTTAAGGGAGATGTACTACATCTCTGAGGGATGGAACAACGCAAAATTCCACAGCCAGGACGAAAGCAACCTTCTCGCCGAAGATCTGGAAACTATCACCGGATGCATGAGGGAGGATTTCAAGCTCCGCCCGGAGGAATCCGGCGCACACGTCTACGGGGACCTCAACTTCACCACCATGACCAAGAAAGGCATGAAGACGATGAACTGCATCGACGACGTCTCCGAGGCCGGATTCGCCGTCCCGTACAAAGTCGAGGAAGATACGTTCCAAATCGATCCTGGGAACACGAAGTTCATCATGGCGATAGAGACAGGAGGTATGTACGCCAGGCTGATCGAGAACGGGTTCCCGGAGAAGTATGGGTGCACTCTCGTCCACCTGTCCGGACAGCCCGCCAGATCCACCAGAAGACTGATAAAGAGGCTGAACGAGGAATACAACCTTCCTGTGACCGTGTTCACCGACGGCGACCCGTGGTCTTTCAGGATCTTTGCCTCGGTGGCTTATGGGGCCATCAAGACTGCGCACATATCCGAGTACCTCGCCACGCCCACTGCCCAGTTCATAGGCGTCACCGCTTCGGACATCCTGAACTACGACCTCCCCACGGACAAGCTCAACGACAAGGATATCGGGGCGCTCAACGCCGAGCTCAGCGACCCCAGGTTCGCGGACGAATTCTGGGTCACGGAGATCCAGGCGATGCTGGAGATGAAAAAGAAATCTGAGCAGCAGGCGCTGGCCAAATACGGCCTGGACTACGTCACGGACACGTACCTTCCTGAGAAGCTCACCGACATGGGCATCCTGTGATCCAAAAGGCCGGTGTCTACGCGAATGCCGTATGGCACTGGGAAAAACGTCTTCGCCCCGCATTTCCGCAGAGGGATGCGGGGGGACCTTTCCTTTTTATAAGGTCCCGTGCGGGCTCACTTGATCCTGAACTTCTTGGCCCTCTCGGAGAGGCTGACTAGCTCCTCGTGGGACAGTTCCGGCAGACGCTCGAGCTCGTCAAGGAATTCTGTGGCGCTCTCATGGGCCCTCAGCTTCATGATCTCTACATAGAATCCAGCGATGACACCTGTGAAGATGGCCACGACCGCTATGGAGTATATCGAAAGAATGACGGTGAGGATCCTGCCCAGATTGGAATCCACCAGCAGGTCGCCGTACCCTATCGTGGTCGCCGTCTCGAAGGTAAACCAGAGCGCATCGGAGAGGTCTTTGATATCCGGGTCGCAGAGCCAGATGATCAGAGAGAACACCACGTAGACGATCAGATACGTCAGCAGAATGAGATGGAAATTGATCGACAGAAGGCTCTTCAGGAGCATCCGCCCCTGTTTTACCGTCGTGCTGAGCAGCCTCAGGGCCATGCCATAGCATCATCGTATCGGCTGATAATCATGGCGGTGCCCTCCAGAACCTGAGCGGCGGCGAAATAAGCCATTTTCGTTCACCCGTCAATTCATTTTATATACGGATTGGATTTGAAAGAACCGTTAGCATGTCTGCCGCCAAAAAGCCCGACACAGAGGCCGACAACGATGCCATATTCGTCAGAGGCCATGCCCTCGACAGGCAGCAGACCGCGGTCGTCAGAGACGAATCGTTCACCCAGCTGGTCGTCGCCGGAGCCGGCACAGGCAAGACCACCACCCTCATCGGGAAAGTGAAGTATCTGGTGGAGCACGACCGCGTGGAGCCCGGACGGATCCTTATGATCTCGCTGACCAACAACTCCGTCGCCGACCTCAGGAAAGCTGTCGAGAAGGAGTTCGGCCCGGGATTCGGGGCGGACATCATGACGATCCACGCCTTAGGCAACCGCATCCTCCGCAAGAAGCCCTGCGTCGGAACACAGAAAGCGAAGCTTATCGGCGGCATATGCGACGAGCTGGTCCAGACGGACAGGAAAAGCGCCGAAGCGATGATGTCTTACATCGACGGGCTCCGCAAAACATCTTACTCCTATCTGTCGTACAACGGCAAGAGCATCGGCAACAAAGGGCTCAGAGCCGTGGCCGATGCCCTGTTCAAATGCGGCATCGACTGCGATTACACCCGGCCGGTCTATTCCGAGACCGACAGCAAACCCGGCTTCATAACGGTGAAGCTTAAGAATTCGTCGTTCAAGGTTTACTCCGATTCCTCTGGCGTATCGGAAGCCGGGAGGGATCCGGAAGAGGCATGGGCAATCTTAAAGGCGAAGAAAGTGCCGATGAAAACGCTGAACGTCAACGATCTGGCTTCTAACGTCATGCAGGCATGGGGGCTCAAAGTACCGGAATCCTTGGGGAACCTGATATCCAGATGCAAATGCGCTGGCAAGAGCATCCGCGACCTGCTCAGGGCCAACGGAAGGAACCCCACATCCGTCCGCGGCGGCGCGGAGATCAAGATCAATCTTCTGGACAGAGTTTGGGACATGTATTCCATGGCCTGCGCGCAAGGAGATCTGGCAGACTACGAGGATATGGTCATACAATCGACGGACATCGTCCGCAGGGGAGGGTTCGCCGGCAAGCGCTACGAAGCCGTCCTGATCGACGAATACCAGGACGTGTCGAAGATCCTGGTGGATCTGGTGAAGGCCCTGAGAGGCGCAATGCGCTTCAGGCTGTTCTGCGTCGGTGACGACTGGCAAAGCATATACTCCTTCAGCGGAGGGGACGTGTGGCAGATGTTCGACTTCCGCCTGATATGGGCGGGATGGGGGAGCATGAAGATCTCGAAGATCGAGAAGACATACAGGTCCCCCAAGCAGATGGTGGAGATGACGAACCGCTTCGTGTCGAAGAATCCGGCGCAGATCAGGAAGGTCATAAAAGGGCTCCCGGCGACCAGGATCCCTCCGGTGCAGCTTCTGCCGGTGTCCGCGGACAAAGACATTGCGAAGATGATTGCCAACCGCTTGGAATATGTGGATACCGAGGACTCGGTCTTCATCATAGGCCGCACGCGCAAGGACCTCTTCGCGCTGGGATTCGGCAACGGGCCGTTCCTCTTCGATTCGGCGAACCCGGATTCCGGGTCGGTGAAAGTGGTTTACAGGGAATACGACGAGACCACGAAAGAATGGAAGCCCATCAGGGATCTGACATACCTCACCGCGCATTCTTCTAAGGGGCTCGAAGCGGACGTGGTTTTCCTGCTGGCCGACAGGGAGCGCGGAGGCTTCCCCAACGACGTCGAGGACGACCTCGGCATCCTGTTCGCCGGAAGAGAAGAGGGGATAGAATACGCCGAGGAACGCAGGGTGTTCTACGTGGCGATGACCAGAGCCAGAAAAAAGCTGTTCATGGTCAACAGAATGGCTCCCGGAGACAGCGCCCTCTCGTCGGATTCGCCGTTCATGAGCGAGATCATCTCGGACAACCTGGGGATGCTGGAGAAATCGACGCCCTGCTGCCCGCAATGCGCCGGGCCGATGATGATCCGCGACTCCCCGAAGGCGGCGTTCTACGGCTGCCTCAATTATCCGGCATGCAAAGGCACCCTGCCGTTCAAAGGGCTGCGATGGATTGGCCTGGGTCTCAGAAGCGAAGGATGATGGCCAAGACCTTGTCCGCCTCCGACTGATAATTGGTTTTATAATAAAGTATAAATATAACATCTGTTAGTACTTCGCAGTATATATCCGCACAGCGGAAAAGAAGGACTGATTATGGCGAAGAAACAGTTCAAATCGGAATCGAAGCAGCTTCTGAATCTGATGATCAATTCCATCTACACCCACAAGG
>JAEEGL010649206.1_pt1 | contig 15297 bp, 10 predicted proteins | sample 9134231 | NCBI WGS metagenome assembly JAEEGL01 (sample SAMN16246548, study PRJNA631951) | gut metagenome | biome: gut microbiome; feature: rumen; material: fiber-attached | host: Bos | place: Iran: Karaj | collected 2018-10 | reverse complement strand
GAAATTACACCTAATTTAAATCGTTTTTTGAATGAAAATATTAATATTACTAATATGCATTCTTCTAGTTATACAACAACTGCTGACGCAGAACATACTTTTATGAATTCTATATATCCTATGGAGAATGGGGAAGCTTTTAGTAAATATTATTCAAACAATTATAATAATCTATATTCAAACTTAAAAAAAGCTGGATATTACAATATATATGCACATGGAAATTATGCTTATTTTTGGAATAGAAAAAATGTATATTCTAAATTAGATATTGACAAGATAATGTTTATGGAAGATTTTGAAGATACGTCTGAACTTATTAGAACATATTTGTCAGATGAATTATTATATAGACAAATGTCAGATATTATAAAACAAGCTTCAGAAGACAATTCTCCATTTTGCACTACATTAATAGCGGCATCTTCTCACAAGCCTTTTGAATTAGCTGGAATTATAGATAAAGAAAAAAAAGTAAATATATCTTTAGGAAAATATGAAAATACAGAGTTTGGAATGTATTTAGAATCTATGAATTATATGGATTATGCTTTTGGAATTTTAATTGACAAATTAAAGGAAAATAATCTTTATAATGATACTGTTATTATGGTTTTTGGAGATCATTATGGAATGACAATGTATGATGAAAATTTAATAGATTTTTTAGGGGAAGATATATCAAATTATAATGATGCAAGAATGCAATATGAATTTTCTAATGTACTATGCGGATTAAAAATACCAGGAATTAAAAAATTAGTAATAGATAATCCAACAAATAAAATTGATGTTAAGCCTACTTTAATGCAAATATTGGGAATAGAAGATAAATTTTCTATTGGTTGCAGCATTTTTAATAATAGAGACTATACTTGCATAAATAATGGAAAAATAATAACCAAAGACTATTTATTTGATGGAGAGTGGAAGTATTTATCTACTGGTGATATAGTTGATATAGACATTTTGAATGAAATTGAAAAAAATAGATTAAAAAAGTATGAAGAAAAAATGTATACTGAATTGGGATTATCAAATTCAATTGTTGTTAAGAACTTGTTAAAAGAAAAAATGGATTAAAAAAATTTAGTAAAAATAAAAAAGATATTTAGAACTAATCTAAATATCTTTTTTTTATTATGAAAAACATATAATATGTATAAATTATAATAAATTACAAAAAATACCTTTAAAACAAATAGGGGTGTTTTTAAATGAAAAAAAATAAGAAATTAAATATTTCAGGAACATTATTGGATAATAACCAGTTTTATAAATATATTGAAAAAATAGCAATAGAGCACAATATAAAGAAACATTCTGATAAAAAAACATTTCCACTTGAAAACTTAAAGAAAGATTTCGAGTTTATTACAGAAACATATAATTTATTAAATAAGCATATAAAATTAGGAATAAAAATACATTCTGCTGGTGAATGGATATTAGATAATTATTATATTATAGAAGAAAACTTTAATATCATAAAAAAAGAGCTTAAATTATTTTCCTATAAAAATTTGACAGCAATTTCATCTAGTAAATATGATGGATTTGCAAGGATATATGTGCTTGCAGGTGAAATAGTTGCATTTACAGATGGGAATATAAATGAAACCAATGTTAATATAGCACTTGATGCTTATCAAAACAAAAAAGAGCTGAGTTTTGAAGAAATAGAAAAATTGCCATTATTTTTAAAGATTGTATTAATAGATAGAATTAGAGATGTGTGTGAAAAAATATATGTGTCACAGATACAAAAATATCGTGCTCAAAATATAATAAATAGTGTTATAGATAAAAAAGAAACAATAGAAGACTACAGTTTTGAAAAAAGATTAATGAATAGTTCTAAATATTCATTTATAGAATACATGGCTTTTCAGTTAAAAAAATATGGTAAAACAGGAAATGATTATCAGTCAATTTTAGAAGCAGAAGTCTCTAAATTGGGATTAACAGTTTCAGATGTTATTCAGAAGGAGCATCTTTATATAGCTAATTTAAAAATTGAAATAGGTAATTATATAAAAAGTATAAAAAATATTAATAGAATTAATATAGGAGAAATACTAGAAAACATAAGCTTATCAGAAAAACTATTAAATAAAGATCCAGCAAATGTATATGCTGATATGGATGAGAATACAAAATACTATTATAGAACAGAAATTAAAAAATTAGCTAAGAAAGCAAAAGTATCAGAAGTATATATTGTAGAAAGCATTTTGAAATTAGCTAAAAAGTATCAAGGAGAAAAAGATGAATTATTAAAAAGAAAATCTCATGTCGGATATTATATTATTGACAACGGTAGAAATGAACTAGAAAATTATATTTTTCGTAAAAATAAAAGGCAATTATCACAAGAACAAAAATCTAGATTGTATATTTCAAGTATTTGGGCATTTAGTTTAATATTAGATTTTCTAATTGGACTAAAAATTTTTATTAAAACATTAAACAATTATTATTGGATTATTAGTTTTTGTATTTTATTAATACCAATTTCAGAAGTAATTATTCGATTAGAAAACTATTTTCTTTTGAAAATAAAAAAAACAAAATTTATTCCTAAGATGAATTATGAAAAGAAAATTCCTGAGGATTTATCAACTTTTGTGGTTATACCATGTATATTAAATAATAAAGAAAAAGTGATAGAATTAGTAAAAAAACTAGAAGTACTTTATATTGCAAATAAACAAGAAAATTTATACTTTGCAATTTTAGGAGATTGTACTCAGTCAAGTAAGCAAAAAGAAGAAATTGATAATCAAATTATACAAACTGCATTACAAGAAATTAAGTCATTAAATAAAAAATATAATGCAAATAAACTAAGTAAATTCTATTTTTTATATCGAAAGAGACAGTGGAATGATTCAGAATCTTCGTTTATTGGATGGGAAAGAAAAAGAGGACTGTTATTAACTTTTAATCTATATATTAAAGGTTTAATAAAAAATAATTTTTTAACAAATACAATTGAAGATGAGAAACAAAAACTTCCTAATATAAAATATATTATAACACTAGATTCAGATACAAATTTAATATTAAATACTGCTTGTAAACTTATTGGAGCAATGAATCATATTTTAAATAGACCAATAATACATGATAAAAAAATAGTTGAAGGATATGGAATAATGCAACCAAGAATTAGTATAGATATGGATGATTCTAAAAAAACAAAGTTTATAGAAATATTTTCTGGATCACAGCGGTATAGATTTTTATTCAAATGCAATTTCAGATATATATCAAGATTACTTTAATGAAGGAATTTTTACAGGAAAAGGAATTTACGATGTAGATATATATAATGAGGTTCTAAAAAATAGAATACCTGAAAATACAGTTTTAAGTCATGATTTATTAGAAGGTGCGTATTTAAGATGTGCTCTTGTGTCAGATATAGTTCTATTAGATGGATTTCCAAAAAAGTATATTCCATATATGCATAGAAATCATAGATGGATAAGAGGAGACATTCAAATTACTAAATGGTTAAAAGAAAAAAGTCTAAACTCAATTTCAAAATTTAAGATATTTGATAATATTAGAAGAAGCTTACTTAATATTTCAGTATTAAATTTACTTTTAAGTGGTGTGATAATTTTAAACAATAATATATTTTTAGGAACCGAAATTATAGTTTTTTCTTTTCTTTCAATTATAATTAATTATTTAATAGATATTTTAGATTATATAATATTAAAAAAAAGCAGGTTGGAGGATTCTATAAATGCAAGTAAAAAATTCTCAAAGGATTATAATAGAATAATACTTGGACTTATAAGATCTTTTTTATCAATTAGTTTATTGCCATATGAAGCATTTAAAAATTTTGATGCAGTAATAAAAAGTATTATTAGAATGAAAACGAAAAAAAATTTATTACAGTGGACTACAGCGGAAGATAGCGAAAAAAAATCTATAACAAGTGTTGGATTCTATTATAAGGAAATGTATATTAATGTTATATTTGGAATTTTCTTTTTGCTTTTTTCACATAGTATGACTAAAATTTTAGGAATTATATGGATAGTATCTCCATCTTTAATGCTTAAATTAAGCAAGGAAAGAAATAAAAAGCAAAAATATAATACGGATGATAAGAAAATGTTATTAGAGATAGGAAAAAGAACATGGGATTTTTTCTCGGATTTTATTAATAGTGAAAACAATTATTTGATTATAGATAATTTTCAAGAAGATAGAACAGAAAAAATAGTAAAAAGAACATCATCTACAAATATAGGATTAGAAATATTGTCAGTAATTTCAGCATTTGACTTGAATTATATTGATTTGGAAACTACAAAAAAATATTTAAAGAATATTTTAACTACTATAAAGTTATTACCAAAATGGAATGGACATCTTTATAATTGGTATAAAACAGATACGTTAGAACCGCTTTCGCCCAGATATATTTCAACAGTAGATAGCGGTAATTTTATAGGATATTTATTTGTATTAAAAGTTTTTTTGGAGGAATTAAACTTAACAAACGATTTATATAATGCAGTTTGTAAATTAATTGACCAAACTGATTTCAGTGCTTTATACAATGAAAAGGTAAAGTTATTATCAATAGGATATAGTATTGAAGAAAACGCCTTAACTGATTCTTATTATGATTTTTTAGCATCTGAGGCAAGACAGGCCAGTTTTATTGCAATAGCTAAAAAAGATATTCCAGATAAACATTGGAATTATTTGAGCAGAATTTTAACTACTATGGGAAAATATAAAGGTCTTGTTTCATGGACAGGAACGGCATTTGAATATTTAATGCCAAATCTGATTATGAAAAGATATGAAGGGAGCTTATTAGACGAATCAAGTAAATTTGCAGTTTATATACAAAGAAAATATGCTAAACAGTTTTTTATTCCTTGGGGAATTTCTGAATCTGCATATAATTTAAAAGACTTAAATCATCATTATCAGTATAAAGCTTTTGGGATTCCTTGGCTGGGATTAAAAAGAGGACTAGAAGATGACTTAGTGATTTCACCATATAGTACTTTTTTAGCTTTAAATGATGCAAAAAATTATGGAATTTTAAATATTAAAAAGCTAATAGATGAAGGAGCATATGGTAAATATGGATTTTATGAATCAATAGACTATACTCCAAAAAGGTTGAAAATAGGTAAAAAGAAAGAGATTATTAAAACCTATATGGCACATCATCAGGGCCTTATTTTAAATAGTATAAATAATTATTTGAATGATAATATACTTATAAAGAGATTTAATACTAACCCAGAAATAAAAGCAGTAGATGTATTAACACAAGAAAAAATGCCAAAAGACATGATTATCACAAAACAGAAAAAAAGAAAAATTCACAAACTTAAAACTTCAGGAAATAATTATTATATTGAGAGAACTATAAAAAGCATAGACAATAAGCATCATAAGGCAAATGTTTTAACAAATGATAATTATAGTCTTACAATTTATGATGATGGTCAAAGTATATCCTTATATAAAAATACTATGATAACACTATACAAAAAAACAAATGAATTATGGCAAGGAACACATTTTTATATAAAGAATTTAAAAAACCAAAAGATAATAGATTTTTATTCTAATGCAGAAGTTCATTTTTTTCCAGATAAAAGTAAGTTTATTAAAATGGATAATAACTTGAAACTGGAAATGTCAATAACAATTGATCCAAATAATCCTTTGGAAGTAAGAACATTAAGTATAACAAATATTGGAAATTCTGAAGAATTTGTAGAAGTGATTTCAGATTTTATACCAGTTTTATCTATTCCAAATCAAGAATATGCGCATCCAGCCTTTAATAAGTTGTTTTTAAGTATTGAAGAAAAAGATGAAAATATAATTGTAAAAAGAAAAGATAGAAAACTAAAACGAAGTGTTTTTTTAGGTACTACTCTTTATACAGAAAATTCCCAAATTAGTAATTTTGAATATGAAATAGATAGAGAAAAGTACATTGGAAGAAAAAATTTTGAAATCCCACAAGCAATTCAGAAAAATGAAAAATTTTCAAGTGAGATTAGTTTAAAAACAGATTATATTGTTGCAATGAAAAGAACATTAAAAATAAATCCAAATGAAAAGGCAAGAATTCATTTTATTTTATTTACTGGAGAAAATAAGGAAAAAATAATTGAAAAACTAAATCTTATAAAAAGTAATAATGAAATTGAAAAAATTTATGAAATTGAACAAGCCAGAGCAGAGGAAGAACTAAAATATTTGCAAACAAGTTCTAGTCAAGCAATGCAATATTATGAATTATTAGATTATATTTTAGACAATAACTTTTCAATGAATAAAGAATTAGATTTTTCCAAAGTGTTTAAAAAATCAATTTTGTGGAAATTTGGAATATCTGAAAATATACCAATAATATTATTAAAAATAAATAAAATAGAAGATTTGTATATATTAGAAGAATTAATAGATGCATTTATTTTTTTTAGAAATAAAAATATTTATTTAAATTTAATTATTATTAATTATCAAGATGATAAAAATAATCTAGTAAAAAATTCTATTGAAGAGCTTATGTTAGTAAAGCAAGTTGAATACTTAAAAAATACTTCTATGGGAATTCATATTTATGAAGATAAAGAATTAAATAATGAAGAAAAAGAAATATTGAATTTTAAGTCAAAACTTGTAATTGAAAATGCAGATAATTTAAAAAACTTTTTAAAAAGTATTATGCTTAAGAAAGAAGAAATAAAGGATCTCCGCAAAAAAGAAATAATTAAAATTGATAACAAAAACAAAGAGGAAAAATTTCTAAACACATATGGCGAATTTTCTGATAGTGGAAAGGAATATATAATAGAAATAAAAGCAAGCTATCAATTACCAACTGTTTGGACTAATATTTTAGCTAACAAATTTTTTGGGACTATAGTTACAGAAAACATGGGTGGATTTACTTGGAATAAGAATAGTAGACTAAATAGATTAACTGCTTGGAATAATGACCCTATTTTAGATTTATCTTCAGAAATTATTTATATAAAAGATATTAATACAGGAAAAATATGGACATTAAATAATACTCTAAACTCGGAAAATAATAATTATAATATTATTTATGGTTTTGGGTATACAAAATATATAAATGAACAAAGCCAGATAAATCAAGAAACAACTATTTTTGTTCCAGAAAACGATAATTTGAAAATTACTAATATTAAATTTAGAAATAATTCTGAAGAAAAGAAAGTGCTTAAAGTATTACTATATTTAAAAGATGTAATGGGTGAAGATGAAGTATTTACTTGTGGAGATATTAATTTAACAAGAATAGACAATTCTATTATAGGAAGAAATTGTATTGAACAAGAAGGTTTTGAAAATAAATTAATGTTTATAAATAGTAATTGCAAAATAAAAAGTTATACTGGAGAAAAAAATAATTTTTTTGGCAATGGAGATATTATTAATCCAGAAGCATTATTTAAAGAAAAATTGAACAATGAATCTGGACTTGGAAAGAATAATTGTATAGCTATTGAATACGAACTTGAAATACAAGCCTTTGAAGAAAAACATTTATTTTTTTTGCTAGGAGAGAAAAATTCGCTAAATGATATAGAAAAAATAACAAAAGAGTATAATATTGAAAAAATAGAAAAAGAGTATTTTAAAACTGTTAGATATTGGGAAAACACATTGGGAATAATAAAAGTAAAAATACCTGATAAAGGATTGGAGAATCTTATAAATGGTTGGGCTTTATACCAAACAATAACAAGTAGAATATTTGCAAAGAGTTCTTTTTACCAATCTGGAGGAGCTTATGGATTTAGAGACCAATTACAAGATTGCTTAGCACTGAAGTTTATAGATTCAGAAATATTAAAAAATCAAATTATTTTGTGTGCAAGACATCAATTTAAAGAAGGCGACGTTCTTCATTGGTGGCATGATGAGACTAAAAGAGGAATTAGGACAAGGTTTTCAGATGATTTATTGTGGCTTGTTTATGCAACTATTGAATATATAGAGTTTACAGGAGATTATGAAATATTAAATGAACAAATAGAATATTTGATTGGAGAAGAATTAAATAAAACCGAAGACGAAAGATATGATATTTTCTATCAAACGGATGAAAAAGATAGCCTTTTTAATCATTGTATTAAAGCAATAGAGAAAAGTTTAAATTTTGGAAAAAATGGAATTCCTAAAATAGGAACAGGTGATTGGAATGATGGCTTTAGTAATATAGGAAGAAAAGGAAAGCGGAGAAAGCGTATGGCTGGGATTTTTCTTATATGATATTTTAAATAGATTTATTCCAATAATAGAGAAATATACTGAAGTAAATGATTGTAAATATAATGAAATAAAAAATAATCTTAAAAAAGCATTAAATACAAAATGCTGGGATGGACGTTGGTATAAAAGGGCAATAAATGATGATGGAATTGAAATAGGAAGCATTGAAAGTGATGAGTGTAAAATAGACAGTATATCTCAAAGTTGGGCAGTAATTAGTAATGCGGCTGAAAACGATAAAAAATATATGTCTATGGAATCAGTAGAAAATTATTTAGTAGATAAAAGTAATAAAATAATAAAACTTTTTTATCCAGCGTTTGACAAAGGAAAAATAAATCCAGGATATATAAAAGGATATGCAAGTGGAATGAGAGAAAACGGAGGCCAATATACTCATGCAACAATTTGGTATATAATGGCTCTTGCAAAATTGGGCTTTGGCGATAAGGCAATAGAGTATTTAAATATGATATCACCTGCTGAACATTCTAAAACTAAACAAGAAGCAGATAAGTATAAAATTGAGCCATATGTTATTCCAGCAGATGTTTATAGTACTAAAGGATTAGAAGGAAGAGGAGGATGGAGTTGGTATACAGGATCTAGTGGATGGTTTTATAAAGTTGTCTTAGAAAGTATATTAGGACTTAATATTAATAATGGCCGAATATTATTTAATCCAACAATAAGTAGTAAATGGAAGGAATATGAAATTCAATATAAATATAAAACAAGTATATATAATATAAAAGTTTTTAATTATAATGAAAAAAATACTGGTATAACAAAAATAATTATAGACGGGAAAGAGGCAGAAAACAAGGAAATTAATTTGTTAGATGATGGTAAAATATATCAAATTGAAATTTTTATGTAATAAGTTTGAAAAAAAACTTGTACAAAATTGTTAAATATGATATATAGTATTTATAAAGTTTAAAAATAATAAAAACACTTAACATTTTTGTAACTTTTTTATTTGGAAAGGTAGGATGTATTGTGGAAGAAAATTTAGAAAGAGAAAAGAAAACAATTCTTGTTGTAGATGATGAAAAAAGTATTAGAGAACTATTATCTTTTAATCTTGAAAAAGAAGGATACAATATAATTGAAGCAAGTGATGGCGTTGAAGCTGTAGATAAAGCTTTAGAATGTAAGCCAGATTTAATATTACTTGATGTAATGCTTCCAAGATTAGATGGAATTTCAGTATGTAAGAAATTAAGATATGCATTAAATATAAATACAATTCCAATTTTAATGGTTTCAGCAAGAGATACTGAATCAGATAAAATAGTTGGATTAGAAATGGGAGCAGATGATTATATTACAAAACCATTCCAAATTAGAGAAGTAATGGCAAGAATTAAAGCAAACTTAAGAAAATCTGAAATAGCGATTGCAAATAATGAAATGAATCAAAATAAATCTCAAAATGATGAAGAAGACATTATTAAAGTTGGAGATTTAACATTAGATTTAAAGAGAGTTGAAGCTAAAGTAAAAGATGAAGTAATTAATCTAACAAAAAAGGAATTTGATGTTCTAAAATATTTAGCAACTCAACCAGGAAAAGTTGTTACAAGAGAAATGCTTTTAAGAGATGTTTGGGAATATGAAGAATTTGTTGGAGCAATTAGAACAATAGATGTAACAATGAACAGAATAAGAGATAAGATTGAAAAAGATAAATCAAATCCAAAAATCCTAATAACAAAAAGAGGTTCAGGATACTATGTAACAGACAAAAAATAGATATTTATAAAGACAACCAAAAGGTTGTCTTTTTTTTATTAAAAATATATAAAAAAATTTTAAGTAATGTTATAATTTATTTATAAAATGAAAATGGAGATATATAAAATGAAATTTGGAGCAAGTATTGGATTTCAATTAATTGATATATTTAATATTATAGAAGATGAATCGTTATCTATTGACGAAAAAAAGCAAAAAATAAAAGAATATCAAAGAAGTCTTCAGACTCCGGAAAAAGGAATGTGGCTTGGAAGTGGTAAGGGACAAAATAATAAAAATGGATACTATGTTTTTGGCGATGTTGATGAGATGGATTATGATAGTCTTGTAAGAACTAAAGAATATGTAGATAAAGTATTGACATCATTTACATGTGAAGGTGAAATGAAAATGAGTTCAACTATTGCTGGATATGATAAAGAAAGTCATAGTATTAAATATAATTTTGATTATGGTGATAAAGTATATCAATATGCAATGAAACATGGAAAAAGCGTAAGAGGACATACTTTAGTATGGCATAAGCATGAACCCAAAGCGTTAGATATGTTTATAGAAGATAGACTAGGATGCACAATGCAAGAATATGAAGAGCAACACCCAGAGGATTTTTTCGAAAAAAGGAAACAATTTACCAAAGAGTTCTTGGCAGATTATATGAAAACCATGGGAGAACAATATCCGGAATGCTATTGCTGGGATGTATTAAATGAAGTTGTACCACAACTTGAAATACATGATCCAGAGAATAAAGATTGTCCAACTGATGAAGAAAGAAAAGATGGTTTAAGACATTCAAAGTGGTTTGAATATTTGGGAAAAGACTTTTATATAGATGTGTTGGAAATTGCAAGAGATAATTTACCAGCTGGAACTAAACTATTTTATAATGAGTTTGGAGAGCATCATCCAGAAAAAAGGAAAGCAATTTTACAAGTTATTGAAAGAATAAAACAATATGAAGAAAAAACAGGAAGAACAATATTAGATGGTATAGGATTACAATCACATTATGATTTGGAAACAGATCCAGAGCAAATTGAAGAAGCACATAGCGATTTTGCAAAAACTGGTAAAGAGGTTCAAATTACTGAAGCTGATATTGCGCCTGGAAAAGAAGTAAAAACAGGGAAGAAAGCATATGATCCAAATGATCCTAGGTATGAAGTAATTTGGAAGAAAATATATGAATGCGCAGAAAAATTCGGAATAAAAGTTTTAACATCTTGGGGAGTAAATGATGCATTAAGTTGGTTTAGAAATATAAGTTGTACAATGATTAGAGCAGACGGAAGTCCAAAAAAGTATGCACAAGAATTTATAGAACGCATTCAAAATAAGAAGAAAAACGGATTAGAAGACTGTTTAGATGATGATAAAACAAGAATATCAGAAGTAAAACAAGCAACTTACGCAACAAAAGAAATTGCTATGGGAAAAACAGAAAAAGAACAAGAAAATGATGATATTTCAGTAGAAGAACAGGAGTAAATATGGTTACTGTAAAAAATGCAAATGCTATGGCAGAAGTAATTTATTATTTAAAAGGCATTAGACAAGAAGATTTGGATAAAATTCCAAAAAAATTTATAAAATATTTAAATGAAAATGCATCAAAAGAATATGAATGTAATTTTGATTATAATAAACCTCTAAAAGAGCTAGAACTTCTTGATGAGACTAGAGGAATTATAGGAATGATATGTTATAACTATTGGTGCGTAACAGAGAATCAAAAAGAGCAATATTTAAGAAAAATTAATCAAAATGAAAAAAGACATCAAGAAGAATTACTTAAAAAATATGATCCAGATAATATATTTAAAGAAAACTTAAAACATGATGTTAAAGTAGAAAGCGAAAATAACTTACCAATTGTAGCACCAAAAGATAATTTTTTCAAAAGGATTATTAATTATATTAAAAACTTATTTAAGAATAATTAAGGCATAAATTACTATTTGCATTAATACTAGAAATTTGTCGAAAAACGTGATATAATAAGCACATAAATTTTAATCAAGAAAGGATTGAAATAAATGGGAAAAAGTGAAAAAAAAGAAAAAGCACTAAAAAAAGGAAAAAAGACAATATCAGAATTTAAAGAATTTATAGCTAAAGGAAATGTATTAGATATGGCTGTCGGTGTTATAATTGGTGGTGCATTTGGTAAAATAGTAACATCAGTTGTAAATGACTTATTAATGCCAGTAATTGGAGCAATCAGTGGAGGAATTGATTTTACAGATTTAAAAGTAGAAATAGGAAAAGCAACTATTACATATGGAAATTTTATTCAAAATGTAATTGATTTTCTAATTGTTGCAGCATGTATATTCTTTATTGTAAAATTTGTTGAGAGATTAACAGAAAAAGTTAAAAAACAAGAAGCAGAAGAAGTTAAAGAAGAACCTAAAAAAGATGAACAAATAGTTTTATTAGAAGAAATAAGAGACTTACTTAAAAAGAAATAATAATTTTAAATAACAAAAAGCAGGGAAAGATATTAATCTTTCTCTGCTTTTTTGTTAGACCATTGCAGCGAGACGCCGATAGAATACGGCTTGTTTCACATTTTGATATGCGAGTTTTACCATTTCGCTATCTTGTGAAATAAGGAACTCGGAAAGCTCCTCCTCTGTTGCGGCGGTCAGATTTACTATTACATCATTTAATGGGACGGCTCCTTTCATAATGCTTAGAATCCGAAGAAGTTCTGATGCTGGAAAACTGGAATGACTCTTGTTAAAGGCAACCAGTTCAATCAGAATTGAAGCTTCAGAACCAGAAATTACTTCCTCAAATACATCACATTTAAAAACAATTCCTTTACTACTAATTCTCGTACCAGTGGTGTTTTCGAACAATTCAGAAAAATCAATATCTGGCGCTGTATCGTCAACCAGATGAATTTGATTGTTACCGATTGTGGCAAATACTGCGCTACCTGAACTTTCATTCAAGGTTACCATATAGGTAGTTGGACCATATATGGTAATCGCAGAATCGTTTTGTGAAAGAGATTTAATTATATTCATTTCAATCCTCCATTAGTCAATATCGTCATTATTGTCTTTATCATCATCCGAAAAGAGCATTTTGAACGCAAACTGTATAAGTTCTGCGTCGGTATCTTTTAGGACGTCAAACTCGTCTGTTGTTGCAGCTGTCAAAACCATAAAAACATGGTCCTGAGAAAGGCCGCTTTTAATCAACTGTGAAATGACATACAATGCATCTTCTTCAGATACATCAGGATGAGTCTCAAGAAACTCATACATGTCAACATAGAATTGTGGGTCTGTTTCTATTTCTTCAATCTTCCGAAGAGAGAAATCATAAATTCTGTAGTTATGATTTTCATCTTCATCAAATACATCTGAAATTTCAACAGGCTTTTCATAGCTGTCAGAAATTCTGACGCGTTCAGTTTCTTGATTTACGTTTACAAGAGTAGAAACTCCTCTCCTGTCAGATACGCAAATTGTTTGTGGATCAACTACACTTACAGTGAGTTGAGTGTTCTTTTTCTCATCATATTTTTCAACGATGCTTGAAAGAACGGTGGACGGGTTAATTTTAATAAGTGATTTTTCCATAAAAAATGTCTCCTTTTTATTTTTAATTTTAGTTGTATTTGGAAAAATGGATTAAATAATGAATCTTAAACTACCTCCCTATTAAATTTTAAATGTACATTCTGACCTTCTTTCTATAGATAATACGTCAATATTATAACACAAAAAAGATGTTATGTCAATTAAACAACTTTACATAAAAATTGACAAAAAAATTCAAATATGCTATAATATTCTAGACGTATAATTTTTTCTATTGATCATAGCGACATAATAAACTACACTACATAGGGAGGCGAGTGAAGCTATGAAAAATGAGATTATTTCTATTAATGTGGTTAAACGGCAACAGTTTAATTCATTTATCATAAAGACCGACGACAGCAGACAGTTTCTAGCTTACTATGTTGCAGTGCTTGTTACTGCACAGCAATTTGGGCTAATTACGAAGTATGATTGTGAGATCATTTCTCAAAATATTTTGAGTGCATTCCAAAGTGAGTTTGAAAATAGCCCTTTGGTTATGGCAAACAATATGTATGTACTTACATCGTACTTAAAAGCTCAGGAAAACAATTTTAATCAACTCTCGGAACTTATTGGTGCAACTAATAGTGCGGGAGCAAAAGAATTGTTTGAAAAGTCTGGAAAATGGCTTAAGAAAAAAGTCGGTATTTTAAATTTTTCGCTTTTTGTAGCTGAAAAAGAGGTAATACTTCTTAATGACAATGTTGTCAAGGTCAGTTATAATATGTTGAAAAATATGGTAAAAGAATTAGATAATTGTCTTTCAACGAAGACAAAAGTGAATTTAAAACTTCTTCATTATTCCGGAATTGGTGGGATGGGGTATGATTGTGCCATAAGCAGTGATGCAGAAAGTTATATTGATAGGCTAGTTTCCTATACAAATAATTTTCTGTTAGAACTGAAAATGCTAAATCGCCTTAAGGCTCACGAGCTGATTGATAAAATTGAAGTGTTTTGTGAAGAAACTTCTGAAGTTTCTGATCAAGACAAAAAAATTCAAGAAGTTGAAAAACAAATTGCAATATTAAAGCAAAAATATAGAAAAGCAAAGCAAATTGTTATTCAACGTCAGCAAGAGGAAGAAAGAAAATATCTGGTGTTTGAAAATAAAATGCGGAGAAAATTTCGCTTGGAACATCCGGATATTAAGGGAGAGGCTTTTGAAGAAGCTTTTGAAGTTTATATGGATAATGTTTCAGAAGAATATGAGGAAACAAATAAGATTTGTGACCTTAATGTTCTAGAAAAAGCATATCGCAATAGACTTCATGACTTAGAAGAAAGACTTGAAACACTTGAAAACGAATGTAATGCAAATCAGGAAAATACCATAATTGATTGGAAAGACGTTTGCCTTTCTTTAAAGATGGTGGTTAAACTTACAGCGGTAAGTATTCTTCTTGAAAAAGGTGAAATTCAATTTGAAAGAATTCCCGCAACAGTAGAAGAATTAGAAGAGATGTTGTATTCATTTAGTATTCAAGAAGCCGTAGATATCGTTTTAGAAAGAATTTCATTCTCAGAAGAGGAACTGTCCTATCTGAGAAAAATCAAAGATTGAGAAGGGTAAAACCTTCTCAATTTTTTTATATAATTTGTAGTGGAAAATGTCATATAT
>JAEEGL010522579.1_pt1 | contig 15297 bp, 10 predicted proteins | sample 9134231 | NCBI WGS metagenome assembly JAEEGL01 (sample SAMN16246548, study PRJNA631951) | gut metagenome | biome: gut microbiome; feature: rumen; material: fiber-attached | host: Bos | place: Iran: Karaj | collected 2018-10 | reverse complement strand
TATCCATGGTCTGTTCCACAATCTGGTTGAGTATCATCTCGAATTGCGGGTCCCTACCAAACGGGTAATACCCATGCTGGAGGTATTCGTGAAACCAGGGCAGAGGGTGTGAAACGCCAGGCAATTGCACTTTGCACGACAACACATCGTCCAATGTGGCGACCGGAAATGACAAGCCATGGAACAATGCCAGATATTCACGGAAGGACAAGCCCTGCATCCGATAGATGGGCGCCCTGCGGCTTAAATCGGCCTCGCCATGAGTGATATCCAATATCGAAGAACCGGTAAATGACACCCTCAAGTCGGGATGATCATCATATATCTGTTTGAGTTCCTGGGACCAGTTGCCGTATTTGTGTATCTCATCAATAAACAGGTGCTTCCCGCCCTCACGCACAAATTGGTCAGCCACATCAATCAGTGAGTGGGAGGAAAAATAAACATTATCTGCCGAGACATAAAACATCTTTGTCTCACTGCGATGCTCATGTATGTATTGTAAAAACAATGTCGTTTTCCCCACACCGCGAGGGCCAACCAAGCCCAGCATCTGCCGTTCCCAGTTGATTTGGCCATACATATAGCGCTTAAATGCCTTTGACACAGCGTTAACACGCTGGTCCATAATTCTCGTTAATGTGACATCCATAACTTCTTTTTTCTGCAAAGATACACAATTGCACAAAATTTTGTGCACCATTTTTGATTTTTTGCACATTTTTTTGTGCAAATAGGGCTTTTTAAGGGTTTTTGACGAAGATTTTAGGGACAAAATGGCCAAGAACAAGCGATTGTTGTGAATAATCGCTATATTTGTATTCTCATACGGCACTCAATGAACTCTGTGTAATATGGTAAAACGATGGATAATTAGCCTAGCGACAATGCTGCTGGCCATGGTGGCCAACACTATGGCGGCCGACGATGTGGAACAGGCCCGGGCGCTGGCCCGCAGGCTGTCGCCAGCATTGGCCGGCAAAGTAGAATTCCGCCAAATCGCGGCGGCCAACGGCAAGGACGTGTTTACCCTCGGCAGCGAGGGTGGTAAAGTGATTATCGGCGGCAACAATGCCGGCTCGATGGCCGTGGGACTGAACCGCTACCTGAACCGCTACTGCATGACCACGGTGTCGTGGTATGCCGACGTGCCCGTGCAGTTGCCGCGCGTGCTGCCCGACGTGCCCGCCACCGAACGGGTGACAGCCCGTGTGCCGCAGCGGTTCTTCCTCAACTACTGCACTTGGGGCTACACAATGCCTTTCTGGCAATGGCATGACTGGGAACGCTTTATCGACTGGATGGCGCTCAACGGCGTGAACCTGCCGCTGGCCATCACGGGCCAGGAGGCGGTGTGGTACAACGTGTGGACCAGCCTGGGCTTGAGCGACAAGCAGGTGAGGGCCTATTTCACGGGGCCGGCCTACCTGCCATGGCACCGCATGGCCAACATCGACGGCTGGTGCGGACCGTTGCCCAAGGAGTGGCTCGACGGCCAGACCGTGCTACAGCAACACATCGTGGAGCGTGAGCGTGCGCTGGGCATGCGACCCGTCTTGCCAGCCTTTGCGGGACACGTGCCGGGCGCCCTGCGCGAACTGTTCCCCAATGCCGACATCCAGGCGCTTGGCTCCTGGGCAGGCTTTGACGACCAGTACCGCACCTGTTTCCTCAACAGCGAGGACCCGCTCTACAGCCGCATCCAGCGCCTGTTCCTCGAGGAGCAGACGCGTCTGTTCGGCACCGACCACATCTACGGCATCGACCCGTTCAACGAGGTCGATCCACCCAGTTTTGAACCCGATTACCTGAACAAGGTGACACGCCACATCTATGAGAGCCTCACTGCGGTCGACCCCGAAGCCGAGTGGCTGCAGATGGCCTGGTTCCTCTATTACCAGCGCAATGATTACACCCGCGAACGCACCCGCGCTATGCTCACCGGCGTGCCGCAGGGCAAGATGACGATGCTCGACTACTACTGCGAGTATAAGGAGATGTGGCGCGAGCACGACGGTTTTTACGGACAGCCGTTCATCTGGTGCTACCTGGGCAACTTCGGCGGCAACACCAACGTGCAGGGACGTGTCAAGGAAGCCGGCGAGCGCATCGAACGCGCCCTGCAGGAGTGCGGCGAGGACCTTGTGGGCATCGGCTCCACCCTCGAGGGGCTCGATGTGCAGCAGTTCCCCTACGAGTACATCCTGGAGAAAGCCTGGGACTTCAACAAGACCGACCGCCAGGTCATCGACGAACTCGCCGACCGCCATGCTGGCGGCACGAATGAACATGCGCGTGAGGCGTGGCAACTGCTCTATGACAACGTGCTCGACATCACTCCCGGCAACTTTGCCGCTCCCCTGCCCTGCTCCTACCCCACCCTGGGCAAGGAGAGCCGCGCGGTCAAGTACGACCCGCAGCAACTACTGGCCGCCTGGGACGCCATGCTCGACCAGAACCAGGTCACGACCGACGCGATGACCATCGACCTGCTGTGGGTGGGACGGCAACTGCTGGGCGACCTGTTCCTCATCGAGAAACAGGCGCTTGACAAGGCATTCATGGAGCGTAACGAGAGCGACTTCTATGCCCACAGCAACGTGATGTATGAACTGCTGTCCGACCTCGATGACCTGAACAGCCATCACCCGCAGGCATCGCTGTCGCAGTGGCTGCAGCAGGCCCGCGACCTGGGAAGCACGCCCGCCGTCAAGGACTACTACGAGATGAATGCCCGCCGCCTGATCACCACGTGGGGCGGCAGCCTCAACGACTATGCCTGCCGCAACTGGAGCGGCCTGATGTGGGACTACTATGCCAAGCGGTGGGAAATCTACATGAGAAAAGCCACGGTGGCGCTGATCAACCATCAGGAGTTCGACACCGACGACTGCCGGGCCGCACTCGACAAGTTGCAGCAGCAGTGGGTCAACGCGACCGAGTTGGAGGCCACAGGGCCCTACAGCAACGACATCCTGGGCCACTGCCGCGAGTTGCGAGAGAAATACCGTCCCCAGTTCGACGCCTGGCTCCAAAACAGCAAGTAAGCCTCAACCATCCCATCCAGTCTAACCAGTAAATCTAGAATATCTAGAGTATCTAGAGCATCTAGGGTATCTAGAGTATCTAGAATATCTAGAATCACAAAAAAGCGGCCATGTTGCCGCTTTTTTTTGTGATTTTGCGTCAACGGGGAGAGAGGCTGCGCCTTGGGAATGTCCAAATAAATTTGGCATTCCTCTCGGCTTGCACTATCTTTGCGGGCATGAAACGAGAGATTAAAGGTAACGTTTGCGTGTTTTGTGCCTCGAGTGCCAACATCAACGAGCAATACTTGCAGGCAGCGCGAGAGTTGGGACAACTGCTCGCCGAGGAAGGATGGCGCTGCGTCAACGGCGGCGGGGCCGTGGGACTGATGGGCGCCGTGACCGACGGCACGCTCGATGCCGGAGGCGAGGTCACCGGAGTCATCCCCAAGTTCATGGTCGACAACGGGTGGTGCTATGACCGCCTGGAGGATGTCATCATCACGGCCGACATGCACCAGCGCAAGCACATGATGAGCGAGATGGCCGATGCCGTCATCGCCCTGCCCGGAGGCGTGGGCACCCTCGAGGAACTGCTCGAGACGCTCACCTGGAGGCAACTGGGACTGGTCAAGGTGCCTGTCATCATCCTGAACACGTTGGGCTACTACGATGCCCTGCTGGCCATGCTGCAGCATGCCATCGGCCAAGGCTTCATGAAGGAATCACATGCCCAGTTGTGGCAAGTCGCCGCCACTCCTGCCGAGGCCATCGCCATGCTCAAGGACTCCCGCACGGTGGAGTTTGAATCCAAATATTGAGTAGTTTCATGCCCGTCAACATCCATCCAACCGATTCCGCACCCCATGCCGACAGCGTGGCGCAACACGTCGTGCCAGTGCAGGCCGACACCGCGGCCCTGAAGGCCACGGCCGACACCACGGCACGCCCGGTCATCGAGGTGCCTGAACCGGTCCAGGCACAGCCCTTTGCCCGCTCACCGCTTCATGACACACCCTCGATGGCGCTGTTGCTGACAGGTGTGCTGGCGGTGACGCTGTGCTACCACACGGGCTACAAGTATATCGAGAACTTTTTCCACTACATGTTCTCGACCCGCCGACGCGAGAACCTGTTCGAGGACCACACGGTCAACGAGACCAGCATCCTGGCGGCACTGATTGCCAACAACTGCATCGTCGAGGGATTTATCGTCTACTTTGCGGTGCAACTGCTGTGGCCCGGTTTTGCCGACTCGCTCAAGAGCCAGGTGTTCACACACATCGCCGCATTCAGCGGCATGGCCGTGGGATTCTACCTCATCCAATGGCTGGTCTACAAAGTGATGGGCTACACCTTCACCGACCAGACGGGATCGCGGCTGTGGATTGACGGTTTCAAGTCGTCACAGTCGCTCCTGGGTCTCGTGCTGCTGCCCGTGCTCGTGCTGCTGATGCTTTATCCGGCTCATGGCAAAGTGCTATTGGCCGTCGCCGCAGCACTATACTTTTCGGCAAGACTTATCTTCATCTTCAAGGGATTTAGAATTTTTTATAGCAATTTGTCATCTATTCTCTATTTTTTGTTGTACCTTTGCGCCGTCGAAATCGTACCCTTAGTCATTATGACAAGCGTAACGTACTGGATTTGTGGTATTTTACTATAGAAAAAACTAAATGAACGTTAAGAAGATTCTGGTTTCACAACCAAAACCGACGTCCGACAAATCTCCATATTTTGACTTGGAGAAGAAATACGGAGTAGAGATTGTTTTCAGGCCTTTCATCAAGGTCGAAGGTTTGACATCCAAGGAATTCAGGCAGTCCAAGATCAACGTGCCTGACTATAGCGCCATTATTCTGACTGCACGCACAGCCATCGACCATTTCTTCCGCCTGTGCAAGGAGTTGCGCTACAACGTCCCCGACACCTTGAAGTATTTCTGCGTCAGCGAGACCATCGCCCACTATCTGCAGAAGTATGTAGTCTACCGCAAGCGCAAGATTTTCTATAGCGAGTCAGGCAGGATGGAAGACCTCATTCCCATCATCGCCAAGCACAACAAGGAGACCTACCTGATGCCCGTCAGCGACGTGCACAACGACAAAGCCGTCGTGCTCGACAACAACAAGGTGAAATATGTCAAGGCTGTAATGTACCGCACCGTGAGCAACAACTTCAAGCCCGGTGAGCCGTTCGACTACGACATGCTCGTGTTCTTCACTCCCGCCGGCATCAAGTCCTACATCACCAACTTCCCCGACTATGCCGACCGCCACGTCGTGATCGCCGCCATGGGCCAGACGACGCTCGAGGCCGCAGCAAAGGTGGGATTGCAGGTCGACGTGACCATCACGCCCCAAACCCCGTCAATGGCAAGTGCCATCGACCATTACCTGAAGAAGGCCAAGGCTGAGGAAGAGAAGGTGGAGAAGAAAGCGGCAAAGCAGACCAAGGCCAAACCCGCTGCTCCCAAGAAGGAGGCTCCCAAGCCCGCCGCCAAAAAGGACATGAGCGAAGAGGAGAAACTCTTTGCCAAGCGTTCCGAAGCCGCCAAGAAGGCCGCCGCAACACGTCGCGCCAAGGCCGAGGCCGAGCGCAAAGCAGCAGCCAAGCGCTCCGAGGCCGCCAAGAAGGCTGCCGCAACACGTCGCGCCAAGGCTGAGACCAAGAAAAAATAATAGACACCATTGGAGCGGCCAGCGTTCCAAAAAATGATTTTCATAGCGGGTGCGGCTTGGCCGTACCCGTTTTTTTAGTAATTTCGCATCCAGAATGGACTACAAACTGAACAAAGACGAGAAACTCACCAGCCGAACCGCTATCGAACTGCTCTTCGGCGAGGGTAAGTCGTTGATGGCCTTCCCGCTGCGCGCGGCCTACCGACTGCGCCCCCGCGGCGAGCACCCCGTCCAGTTCCTCATCTCCATTCCCAAGAAACGCATCCGCAAGGCCGTCGGGCGCGTCACGCTACGGCGTCGTGTTCGTGAGGCCTACCGTCTGAACCGGCGGCAACTGCTCTTCCCCGCTCTCGACGAGCAGGGTTGGGGCGTGGACATCGCCTTCGTCTATCTTGACGGCAACCTTGCCCCCTACAGCGTCATCAACGAGAAAGTGACCCTGCTGCTCCAGCGCATCGCCAGCGCCGCGGCCCAGCAACTATCACCCGACAAAGAACAAGTGCGGCCATGAGTATCATCAACACCATCAAGCATGGGTGCAAGGCTGTCCTGCACGGCATCGGCTGGCTGCTGATTCAGCCCATCCGCTTCTACCAGAGGTTCTTGTCGCCGCTCAAGCCGCCCACCTGCCGGTTCACACCCACCTGCAGCCAATATGCCATCGAGGCCATCCGCAAACACGGGCCCTTCAAGGGACTGGCCCTCGCCATCTGGCGCATCCTGCGCTGCAACCCATGGGGAGGCAGCGGCTACGACCCCGTGCCCTAATCACCCTGAGCCCGACGTGTAAAACCCGATGACTATGATGCCCATTCTCGACTTTCATACCCACCGCCTTGATGCTGAGGGCGCACTCATCTCGGTCGACCCGCGACAGTTTGACCCGCAGCCGGGAAGTTGCTACTCGGTGGGCTTCCATCCCTGGCATGACGTGGACCGCCTCACAGCGGCCGACTGGGCCTTGCTTGAGCGGTGCGCCCTGCACCCCCAAGTACTCGCCATCGGCGAGACAGGTATGGACACCCTGCGCGGAAGCGACATCGACATCCAGGCCGACGCGTTTAGGCGACACCTGCAACTGGCCCATGACCTGGGCAAACCCGTCGTTGCCCACTGCGTGAGGACAGCCCAGCGTTTGCTCGACGTGCGCCGCTGCGCGGGTCTCACCGGCGTCACACTCGTCATCCACGGCATGCGCGCCAACGAGCGCGTGGCAAGGCTCCTGCTCGACGGTGGCTGCTATCTGTCGTTCGGTGCGCGTTTCAACCCCGCTGCCCTGGCAATCACCCCACCCGACCGACTGCTCATCGAGACCGATGACAGCCCCACCCTCATCGGCGACGTGGCTGCGGCAGTAGCCCAAGCCCTCCAGATGCCCACACAGCAACTTCAGGACCTCGTCACGGCCAACGCTCTCCGTTGCCTTGCTTCATGTCACCGTTAACGGGGCCACGGTTCCATGCGAACGACTCATTTACAGTGGGCCCATTCTGCTTCAACGTAACCGGTAATAAAAAATTGTGGGGACTGATTCAGTCCCCACAATGCTCAGTTATTCAAGCCCCTTCGGGCAGTGCCGATTAGCGTGCCGGTTCTTCTGCTACGACCGCTTCAGTAACAGTGTCTAACTCTGAGTAGTCCGGTTCATATTCGTAGTCATAATCGGAATACGAGTAGGTATTAAACGCATCACTAAACTTGACAAAGAAAGTCAACGCATCCAGGAGGCACAGTTTCTTGCCGTCTTCCATCACCCACAACTTGGCACTTCCACTCGCAAGGTCCTTACTCGATGCGGTAAACTGCATCTTCATGTCATCGATCCTGCTGGTACAATACACGGCAGCAAGCGATTCGCTGAACAAGGATTTAATCTCTTTATCCTTGGCCGAGGTCTTTTTGCCGCTACTGAGGTATTTGAAATAAAGGACATCGTCATCCTCTCCCAAGACGAATGACGGACCTCCGTAAGAGTCGCTAATCACATACTCGCCGCCGTGGCGCTGTGCCTCCTCGGCAAACGGCGTCATGCCGATAATGCCGTGCAGGTTGCTGGCCTTGGGCGTCTTGGTGGCTACCACAGCGTCAAATTCTTTGGTCTGCAGGTCGTTGCAGGCAAGACCGAACACAACGGGGCCCTTGATTGACTTGAAGATATCCAGGATTTTTGCAAAGTCGGGATCGTCATAAGCATCACCGAGCAGTTTCTTTACCAGATTGAAGTTGGCAATGGCGGCACCATTGATGCTCACGCTATAAATCATGGTGTGGTCACCGCTGGGCATCATCGGAACCAGGTCGGCATTGGGTGCCGCAGTCATTTTCTTGACCAGTTTCAGGTAATCGCTATTTTCGGGGAACTCGTTCTCGGTCCTGATATTGCACTCGTTGTCGGCAAAGTTGATGTGGATGGCCGTCGACTCAGTGTCAATAATGTCCATCGCCGACGCTGCCGCCATAGCAGCAGGGTCGCGGTCGTTGCCAATCTCCTTGGTTGCTGTCTTCCTGATTTTCTTGCTGTCCATGAAGATATTGATGTCGTCGCTGGTATCCAAAGCCTTGGCTACGGCTTTATTAGACGAAATTGAAGACTCAGGCGACAATAACTCGACAAACTCATCCTCTACGTCTTCCTTCCAGACTGAAGTGTAGCACATCGTGCCATCCTTGATGAGAAAGTAGTCACCGCTTTCGCCATGTCCTATCATCATATCACCTTTCTTCTCAAGCACCACATCGGTTTCATCTTCGATATAATTCTTGACCTTGTCAACATCGTCAACAGGCACAAGCACGACTACTTCAAATTCGCTCTTGCCATTTATGGCACCGTCGGGAACAAACACATAGGAACTGTGCTTGAAGTCGATACCCGAATTCACTAACTTGTCCAGATTCTTGTTGATGTCTTTGGAATCACCCATCTCCTTCAGCATCTTCCTGAATTTGGTGGGCAGAACAATCTTTCCGTCCTTAATATCCACACCCGAGTGTTTGATCAGTTGCGGCATGTCGGCCTTGAGCACCATAACGGCATCAGAGGGAATCAGGCCCTCGGTCCTGTCATCAACATTGCTGCACGATGTGGCCAGCAAGAGCATAGCCAACGAAAAAAACAAAAACTTAATCTGTCTCATAAGGTAAAATCCGGAGCCAATTATGTGAATACCAGAGAAGTGGCATAGAGATGGCTCCTTTACCTCTATCGAGACCACTTCTTGTTAGATTTTAGGCGATGTGCCGACGACCATATTAAAAAAAGGCCTCAAACACACCAAACTCTTTTCATCTCAAAGGTTAAAACCTCTTAATTCTGCAAAATTATAGCCAATAATTGAAAAAAACAAACCATTATGGGAAAAATTTGCCAACAATATGGGAATTGCCTTAGACCCAGAAGGGCTAATGCGAATCTCACGAATTCATCTAATTTGACGAATAGTTTTATATTTTTTCGTGAAATTCGTCTCATCAGCGAAATTCGTATTAAAGGCCAACAGCCATTCGGCTTGCACTTCGTTGGCTACGCCCAAGATAGGCGGCGCCTTAACATTGCTCAAGAAAAAGGGGGCTTTTTCTTGGCACTGTCTTCGGCTTGCACTATCTTTGCCAATTGGTTTGACCCATCAACTGCTATGCAATTTGACACCTACACCTACGCCCTGTTCCTGCCGATAGTGTTTTTCATCTATTGGGCTTTGCGGCGTCGGCTCAAGGGCCAAAACCTGTTCCTGCTGTTTGCCAGTTACCTCTTCTACGGCTGGTGGGACTGGCGCATGCTGAGCCTCATCATGCTCACAACGCTGTCCACCTGGTTCACGGCACTGATGATGAAGGGCGGGCGCTGCCACAGCGACAAGTGGTGGGCCGCTGCCAATATTGTGCTCAACATGGGCATACTGGGCGTGTTTAAGTACCTTAACTTCCTGCGCGACAGTTTTGTGCATCTGCTGGGCCTGTTCGGTCTCTCGCCCGACTGGCCGACACTGAACATCCTGCTGCCGGTGGGCATCTCATTCTATACCTTCCAGGCCATCAGTTACACCCTCGACGTGTACCGCGGCGAGGTCAAGGCCACGCGCGACGTGGTGGCCTTCAGCGTCTTCATCTCATTCTTCCCCCAACTGGTGGCAGGCCCCATCGAGCGGGCCATCAACCTGTTGCCGCAGTTCCAACGCAAGAAGGAGTTTGACTACGACACCGCCGTCACGGGAATGCGCCAGATACTATGGGGCCTTGCCAAGAAGGTAATCATTGCCGACAGCGTGGGCTACTATGTCGACCAACTGTTCGCCAATCCCTACTCCTATTCGGCCATTGAGATGATATGGGCTGGACTGCTGTTTGCCGTCCAGATTTATGCCGACTTCTCGGGTTACAGCGACATCGCTATCGGTTCGGCCCGACTGCTCAATATCAGGCTGCAGCCCAACTTCCGCTACCCGTTCTTCTCACGCAACATGAAGGAATTGTGGCAGCGGTGGCACATCTCGCTCATGACGTGGTTCCGCCATTACGTCTATTTCCCCCTGGGGGGCTCCCGTCGCGGCAAGTGGCGCACGGCAGTGAACACGATGATTGTGTTTGCCCTGTCAGGACTATGGCATGGTGCCGACTGGACCTTCGTCATCTGGGGCACGGTCAACGGCCTGCTGCTCTTGCCGTTCATCTTTATGCCGCGGCGCCGGTTCAGCGAGCACGCCTCGTGGCGGGAGTTGCCGCAGTGCATGCTGACGTTCTTCCTCTTTGCGATGGTCTTTATCGCCTTCCGTGCCAACGGCATTACTCATCTGGGACAAATCTGTTACGTGATTGCCCACGGCTCCTGGCTGGTGCTCCCGGCCTTCAGCGAGGCCATCTGGTACGTCGTGCCGTTCTTCGTCATCGAGTGGCTGGGCCGCAGGCAGGAATTCCCGTTGGCCCGCCTGCCCTTCCCCACTGCCGTGCGCTGGCTCATCTATTGGGGACTGCTCATCGGCATCTCGCTGGCGAGCCTCGACCGCGACGCGCAGTTCATCTACTTCCAATTCTAAACTATTGTTGTTCGTTGAAAAACGGGCTATCTGCTGTAGCCTGCTGCTTGGCAATCGTTTTGACAGGTTTGAGTTGGCGTGCACACCTGTGGCTTGGCGGTGTGTCATAATTCAACTGTTACAATTATGACCGCCCTACGGACGGTTAGAGTTCCAGCCTTTGATTTATGACACATCCTCATCCCATTCTGTTTTTACAGGACACTAATAACAGCGACGAGGGCGCACCGGCATTGCGGTGCGCCCTCGCTGTAGTTGGGCTTACTGGGCCCTCACGGGTGGATGATTACCATTGGCCCGTGAGAACGTAAGAGATCAGGGCGGTCACATCGTTGATGTTGACCTGGCCGTCGCCCGATTCCGTCTCACAGTCGGCTGCCACGGCGTTATACTCAACATTCTTGCCCAGGACAACGTCAATCAGGCGGGTGACATCGTCGATGTCAACCTTTTGATCGTTGTTCACGTCACCACGCAGGGCTGCTGCGGCAGACTCTGCATCCTCGTCCAGGACAATCAGCAGGCTGGTGAGATCTGATGCCACCACATTGTCGGCATAGACCTCAAAGGCGTTGACCGTGCCGTTGGCGGCCTTGACAAAGTGGCTGCCGACAGCGTTCAGGAAGTAAGCGTCCTCAACATTACGCATGAAGAAATCGCCTACGGTCATGTGATAGGTACCACTGGTGATGGCCGAGGGATTGGGCTTCACGGTCACGTCGGTGCCGGTGAAGACGAAGGTCTTGTTGCGCATATCAGTACCATTGGCGCCGTCGTAGGGAGCCACAAAGTAAGGAACATTGGCATCGATGCTCGAGCCCACATAGTCGGCCAGCAGTTGACCTTCGTCGGCAGTGTCCTCTTCATTAGCGAAGTTGCACACCCACAGGCCCTTGGCGTCATCACGGCTGTGCATCCAGTCGATAGCGGCGCCATCGGCGGTAACGGCCGTTGCGGTGAAGGGCAGCACCATCGTGCTCCAACCGCCTTCCTGACCGGCATGGCGGCCCTGAGTGAAGGTGCGCTCATAACTCATCGACGACGCAGTGAAGCGGAACGGGGCGCAATAGTCGAAGCCGTGCTTGAGTTGGATGGTGCCCTGTGCCACGTTGCCCTTGATCACATTGCGGCCCTCAAGACCAGCGGGAACGGCCTCGTCGCGACCCATGTAATACAGACAGTTGGGGTTGGCGTTGGGAACTATCGAATTCATTTCCAGACCCTCAAGATTCACAGCGGCTGCAGCAGCGGGAACCTGGAAGTTGTCATAGGGTTGGTAACCCATGCGTTCACCGTCACCGGTCCATACAACCACGCCATGTACAATCTCATAAATCTTGGACTGACCCGGCAGAACGAGGTTCTTGAGCGAGTCGTTCTCGTTGCGGGCATAGATGTTCAAGGCATACTTGTAGCCGTAGCCCAGATTGTCGAAGTCGAAATAGAGCGTCTTGGTCGTTCCGGCGGGAATGTCCACAGCCTGGTTCTGGTAAGTCACCATTTCGCCGGTACCGGTAATCTCATTGATGATGAACAGGGGAGCCAGCACATACTTGTTGTACTCACCGACGCCGTTGTTGGTGATATCCACCTTGAAACGGACAAAGTTGTCATAGACATACATTTCGTTATCGGCACCCAGGGCGTTGATGTCCACGCTCAGGTTCATAGCCGACGTGGTGCTTCCGGCGATGGTCACGTGGCCGGTGCCGGGAATGGAAGCAGTCCAGGTGTTGTCGGCAGTCGACAGATAGGCAGTCTTGGAGCCTGCATTCTGCGGCGTGAAGTTGAAGGTCACCACCTTGGTGCCGCCAGCGGGAATCTCGGTCTCAACAACCGTGGTATACTCGCCATACTCGTCGATCTGCTCACCGCTCACGTACAGGAACAGGCGGCCGGTGAAACGGTCTGCACTGTTGTTCTTCACGGTGACGTTGCACTGCTCAGGGCTGCCCACCTTGTGCTGGCCCACAAACTCAAAGTTGGTGGATTGCAGGTCGGTGATGGGATGGTCGGTAAACGAGCACGTGTTGCCGTTGAAGGTCACCGCACAATAGTAGCGGTCGCTCTCGAGCATAGGAGTCCAGTCATCGGAGCCCTGCACCTGGCAGACGGGCTTGATCTTGTAGGTGCCGCTGGTGATGCCGGCGCCGAAACTGTAGGTCGTCGAACTCTGCGTGTCGGGCCAACTGTCGGTAATCGACAGCGAGGCGCTATAATAACTCGTGCTGGCAATGAGTTGCACGAAGTTGTCATTGCTGTCATACAGGGCGATGCCGCGCCTGTACTTGGTGCCGTCGTTGATGTGGTCCTCGGCAGTCACCTTGACATATTTGCGCTTGGTCAACTTGAAACCTTGAGTCGACGAGTCGCGCTCAAACAGCGAGGTGCCGCTGCTGTACATGTTGTAGACGGTGAGCACGTGCTCTACCGCATCGGGGCCGCTGTAACCCGGCTTGATGCCGATGATGGCGGTCTGGTCGATGTTGTAGCCCTCGGCGCTGGTCGAGCCGCCAATGCCGCTCGCACGGGGATTCAGCACCGACAGGACAAAGTAGCCGTTGCCCATGCCACCCCAACCCCAGTTGATGTGGAAGTAGTCGCCATAGGCATAGCCGTCACACACAAACGAGTGACCGCCGCCACTGCCGGCGCGGCCATTGTACACCATGGGGCGGCCAGCAGCCAGTTCCTGGTAGATCATCTCTTCCCAGTCGGCCTGCTCATAGTCGCTGCGGTACACCAGTCGTGCGTCATAGTCGAAATAGTCGTTGAAAGCGATGGGGATGTAAGGATCGCTGGTGCCCGAAGCGGTGATGCCATACTGCATCTTCACCGAGCAGCCAACATAATACATGAGCCACGACACAGCCTCGGTCGAAACCGAATCCTCCGATCCGGTGTAGTTGTCCCTCATGTTCGTCCAGTCAAATGCCTTCGGCTCAAGCGTCTCGGTGTAGAACGTGCCGTAATTGTAATCGCCGTCGGCATAGGTAACCTGATAGGACGGTATCGTCTGAGTGCACTGGCTGGGATAGTGGTAGTAATTCATAATCTGGGCCATCGCGGTAGCCACACAGCCCGTATAGGCAAACTCACCGATGGTGTCACCATCCTCGATGCTCATGAACTCGGGGCAGTGGTTCCAATAGGGAGTCGCCTGGTCCCAGTTGCTCGTCAGCATCGGCGAGATGCTGTTGCGAGTGGGCTTCGGGGCACGAAGGGCGAAATCCACCTCGCTGATGCCCATCTCGTCGAGAGCGGCAATCTGGCGCGAATAGTTGTCGAGCCACACCTGCATGTTGGCGGGAACGTGGGCAGGGTCAAAACTGCCGTTGTCGCTGTAACCCAGAATCTGTGTCGTGCGGTTATCACCCGATACGATGACATAGCCATGTCCGCCATCGGTGTTGAATACATAATAACTGGGAGAGGAGGCTGACGACGGGCCGCCTGCATTCATTCGGGGCGCACTGGCGGGAGTGGCCTTCATCGTCACGCCGGGACGGTGCTGGAGCATGAATGCTGCAGCAGCCCGTTGAGCCTCACTTTGTGTCACCGGCGAAGCCATCGCCGTAGCGGCAAGCAAGAGTGACGCTAAGAAAAGAATTTTCTTCATCTGTTGGTGTTTGTGTTAATGTTAATTATAAAGGTTGTAAAACAATTTCTCGAAGTGGAGCGCAAATGTAATGCATAAAATTAAATTATACAAAAAGAGACATAAAATAATCTCTTATGCCTCTTAAAATTAAATACTTTTATGAAATTACGGATTTTAGTTAAAAATCCGTCTGACAAGCCTACTCTTGCTGAGTGCCAGTCACAGTGTCCTCAGTGACAGCAGGTTTCTTGCTGTGTGTGCGCACTTTCAATTCGTCAAACCCGTAGCCATACACGCTGTTGACGTTGCTCTGGGTGATGATAGCCTCGCGGTCGGTCTGCTTGATAATTCTGAAGATGTTCACGCTCTCATGCTTGCGGCACATCACCACCACAATCTTGACGGCGGCCTTGGTATACCAACCCGTGCCCTCGAGCACGGTGCAGCCGCGGTGCATCTCCTGGATGACGTTGTTGGCAATCTCCTGCCACTTCTTGCTGATGATCATGAACTGCACGCTCTGGCGCGTATTGTTGATGACGCGGTCGGCAGCAACCGAGTAGATCACCATGAAGATAAGACCGTACACAATCTTGTCGATCGAGTGGAACAGCATCCACGACGAGCAGATGATGAGCACGTCACAGTACATCATCGTGCGGCCAAACGACACGGTGCTGTACTTGGCTACCATGGCGGCAATGATGTCGGTGCCGCCCGTGCTGCCGTTGTGGGTGAACACAATGCCCAAGCCCAGTCCGCACAGCACGGCGCCCAGGATGACGTTCATGAACGTCTGCTGCTCGATAATGGGCGTCGGGAACATGGGTTGTAGGACACCTATCAGGATTGTCGAGATTGATGCGCCGATAATCGTGCGCAACACAAACTGCTTGCCCACACTGCGGAATGCGATGCACAGCAAGATGATGTTGATGGCATAATAGGTGATGGCC
>JAEEGL016309209.1_pt1 | contig 15298 bp, 9 predicted proteins | sample 9134231 | NCBI WGS metagenome assembly JAEEGL01 (sample SAMN16246548, study PRJNA631951) | gut metagenome | biome: gut microbiome; feature: rumen; material: fiber-attached | host: Bos | place: Iran: Karaj | collected 2018-10 | reverse complement strand
GGGGTCGCGTTGAGGAAGTGCGTTGCCGCGAGGGCGAGCTTGTCGGGGTCTTTGCTGATCTTGATGTTGACCACCGCATCGACGTTGACGTTGATGAAGTCCTTGTTCGGGACCTTTTGCTTTGTTTTGACATCGACCTGGATCAGTTCGAGCGTGACGCGGTCGAGGCGCTCGAAGAAGGGGATGCGGAAACCCGCCCGTCCAATCAGAACCCTTTTTCTGAGGCCGCTGATGATAAAGGCCTTGTCTGGCGGAGCCTTGCAATAGCCTGCTGCAAGCAGGATGACGAGCAATGCGGCGATGACTATGCAGACAATGTGCCAGAAGGACATGCCCACACCTATGGCCGCGACAACTGCGGCGCCAACTGGAAACGACATCATAACTATTCCTCCCGTAACTGGTTGAATCAATAATACCAAAGAGTATGTGCTTGCGCAAAACAAAAAAGACGCCAGCAGAGGGAAGCCGACGTCTGATAAAAATGGTGGGCGCGACTGGACTCGGACCAGTGACCCCTACCGTGTGAAGGTAATGCTCTAACCAACTGAGCTACGCGCCCTAAAACTAGGTATAAGTAGATTAGCAAAGTATGCCTCGTCAGTCAAATCCTTTTTCGATTTCGGTGATATTGCCGATTGCTGAACAAAGACGATTGCAGATTGTTGAACAAGTTCATTTCTGTCCTAGGTGCTCTCCAGAGGTTTGTGTCATTCACTTGTTCGTCCCCTGCTCTTTTGACCCGTTTCTAATGCAACATAACCCGCATTATGCGACGCGGCATATAAGTCCCCCGAAGTTCCGAATTATCAAAACAGAACACTGAAGTCGAGTGAGTTAGCTATTTGCTATGGTAGACCTGCTGAACAGGCTTTCCGTCGCGTTCCATCTCGATCACAATGAAGTCTAGATCGTCTTCGGCGTAGCGGCGAATGAGCCGTTCGGCGGCACGACGGTTCGTCATGGGAATGCCATTGACCTCGCGGACAATGTCGCCCTGGTTGAATCCAATCGCCTTGAAGAACTCGGCTTCGCCCTGGATGTCGACCTTGTAGCCCTCGATGCGTTCGTTGGGACCGTAAACAGGCGTCATTGTGTCGAAAACAGTGACGAGCCGCTCGGGACGCGATTTCAGCTCTTCGTAGTAGTCCATCACGGCCGACCGGCTGAAATGCCATTCGTTCGTCCCGGTGCGCCGTCCACCGAACTTGTGGAGTAGGGTAGCCACATCCCCCACCCCATCGGAAGTATTTCCCGTAGAATTCGATCCGCCAATCAGAAGCGCGGACCCAAATGTAAGCAGGAATGGACCGCGGGGCGTGTTGATAACGGCACCTTTGTCAATGATTTCAGAAACTGTGTAGCCTTCTTCAAGGTCGTCACCGGGATGATAGCATTTTTGAGTCCTTGCCGCGCGGTTCTCAATGAAAGCCATGGAGAGATTCGGATCGGTGGCAAGGCTTACGGTGACAAGCCGGAATTTGTCCGCCACGGCCTCAGCGGGCTTATCCTTGGGCGTTAAGGCCTTTGATGCAGGATCAGGCGCAAACAGAACCGAGAAAGTTTCCTGGAAAAGGGGAACCGAATGTACCTCCCCTTCTCCATTTGACGCTGTGTCGAAATCATGACGCGAAGGCGAGACAGGAATATCGGCATCGGCCCGTCGTTGGGCAATGACGAACAAGACCGACGCTGCGGAAACAAAAAGCGCCGCTCCCAAAGCCACCTTTGCAAATCTTTCCATCATCCAACTTTCGAACCAGCTTCCAGAACTAGCAACTAGAACTAACAACTAGCCACTAACAAGCACATCGCCTAAACTGCCGTAAGCCAGATTCTGTTGGCCGCTTGCGCGGCCGAGGTCATTTATCTGACGCGATCAACCCGGGAACTTATGCCTTGCGGCAGCGGCGCGGGCAGCGCCATCGCCCCCCTATTCGATCTTGCTCCGGACGGGGTTTGCCTTGCACCCGGCATTACTGTCGGGCCGGTGGTCTCTTACACCGCCTTTTCACCCTTGCCGCCACGGTTTTCACCGAAGCGGCGGTTTGTTTCTGTGGCACTTTCCATCGGCGCCGGTATCGCAGCGCCGTTCCAGCCTTGACAGCGGGACATCCTGCCCTGTGGAGTCCGGACTTTCCTCCCCCACCCCACTCGCGTGGCGCAGGAGCGACCTCCTCCGTTCAGGCAATGTGCAAAAATGGTAGGCCAGGCGGGATTCGAACCCGCGACCACCAGATTAGGAATCTGATGCTCTGTCCAGCTGAGCTACTGGCCTAAACGACAATAATAATGATAACAGAAAAGCACGCAATGCGCCATGAATAATCTTGGATCGCTATTTCCCGACGGTGAGGCGGGAGGGTGCGCCGCGTGCGACGATTCGCGGATCATACATTGCTGAGGCCTGGACGGCGGGGACGACATAGTCGCCGGCGCTGACCGCGCGGGCGGAATAGTGCCAGGTGTAGGTTTCGCCGGCCTTGAGATCACCGCTAAAGAGAAGGACTCGATCATCGCGGAACTCGGTGTGAATGGCCCAGCGCCAATTGTCCGACTGTGGCAGCCAGGCGAAACTGCCGGCCGTGACGAGGTTCTGGTTTTCAGGCTCGAAACAGGCGGGCAGAAGGTCTTCGACGACGATGTCGTCGCGTCTGTCGAAAGACTTCACCGTCAAGCGTACGACGACGATGTCGCCCTGCATAATCTTGCCGGCGTCAAGAATGCGTCCATCCCTGTCGAGATAGTCGCGGCTGATAAAGAGCCTGTTCGTCACGGGAGGCGTGTTCTCGGCCAGCGGAACGGCGGAGAAGGAACGGCGCACATAGACGACGTCTTCTCCGGTGTTCATGACGCGGCAGACGGCGTTCCCCTGCCCTTCTGCGGATTTCCATTTGGCGGAAGAGCCTTTCGGGAAGACAATCGTCTCCTGTTTCGGACCTGAGACGACGGAGAGACTGGCAGAAACGACAGGTTTCTTCTCCTCGGGGCCGCGCGCGGCGACATAGGCGAGAAGCGCGTTGATGGCAAGGGCGTTGTCCTGCGTGGTTCCCCAGTGCCCGACGAATTTGTCCTTTTCCGCGGCAATCTTGTCGGCGCAAATCATGCAACGCGGATTGCCGGGGTCGATGGCCGCCCAAGCGCCAAGCAGGTAGGCCGCAGAACGCAAGTCGGTGGGATCGCCTGCCTCTTCAAGCATCTCGCGGGCGCGCTGCGGGTCGCCAGCGAGAATGAATGCGCGGGCAAGCCTTCCGAGAGATTCTTCGGAAAGCTTTTCAGTATTTTGGTATTGCTCCAACATCAGTCCTTCGTCCGGTTCGCCGAGCAGTGCGTAGCAGAAGGCGATTGTGCACAGTTCATTCTGCCCCGACGACGCATACCAGCGACGATGGCGGAGGATGGCAAACAAGGCGTCTCTGTCGATCAGGTCGCGCGCATATCCCGCCCGATAGGCCTCGGCCAGAAATTCGATAACATAGTAGGTCGCAAAACGCGAGGAGTCGGAGGCCCCGGGCCACATTGCGAACCCGTCATGGCGCTGCATGGTCAAGTCGCGCACAATCGCCCCATTGATGAAGAAATCGGCACGGCTGCGGAGCTCGTCGTCGAAATAGCCTTCCGGCATCTTGTTCACCATGAGAAACGGGAAGGCACCGGAGGTTGTCTGCTCGGCGCAGCCGTACGGGTAGGAAGTGAGGTAACCGAATGCCGAGCGGATGTCGCATGCGGGGCGCGGCAAGACCTCGAAGAGCTGACTCGCGGTGGATTCGAGAATTCCCGTCACAGCCTGAAATTCCGCCGATTCGCCAGGGGGAATGGCCGTCGCCGTGTCAGCTGTGCGCCAAGGAGAGGCCGGACGGACCGGAATTTCTATCGTGTCCTCAAAAGTCTCATCAGCGCTTGAGACGCGCAAGGTCACCTTGGCGACGCCGATTTCACCAGTTGCCTCAATGGGGACGGTGATGGTGCGGCGCGTATGACCGGCCATTGAGAAGGGATCAGGAACTTTGTCAACGGTGACGCCTCCGCCACATTCAATCTCGAACTTCAGGTCGGCAGACGACGATGTCGTGTTGTCAAGTGAGATGGAAAGGAAAGACTTGTCGCCGGGCGCGAGGACACGCGGCAAATCGGGCTGGACAACGACATTGCGCCTGACCCGGGCGAAGGCTTCGCCTGATCCCGTAGCGGATGCCGTCCAAGCGATGGCCATGAACCGCAGCTGTCCCGTGAACTCGGGCACATCTACGGGGATGACGACTACGCCGTTCGTGATCGCCACATCGTATGTCTTCAGTGAAACAGGCCGGAAGCGACGCGCGGAAATGGGATTCAGACGCTTGCCAAGGTCAAGTCCTTCATCATCGCCGCCGACATGCGAGAGGAAGCCGGTCAGCTTCGCGTCGGTAACCTGCATGAGGCGTGTGTAGATGTCGTAGTAGTCGATGAGCCCGTAGCGCGCCGCGAAGAAAAAGGCTGTCGGATCCGGCGTCTTGAGGTCCGTGAGGCCGCAGATGCCCTCATCCACGGAAAAGAGCGTCACACGGGCCTCATCGGATGGCGCCGAGTCCGCGCCGGCGACGCGGACAGTCACTTCCGCCATCGCGGAGGGACGGATGACTTCTGGCACCTCAACCGCGACGCTGAGTGCGCGCTCGGGCGGCTGCACACCGACGAAGCATGTGCCAACGGCACGGTGCGGGGCCCAGACCTCTTCGGGTTTTGCAGCCCGGACAACGGAGGCGAAAACCTCGACGCCGGGCGCGATTGTAGCCGTTATCGGCAAGACGATCTCCGTCGTCTTGTCCGTGATGGCGACGGAACGCGACTGGAGTACCTTGTCCTGCTTGATGACGATGAACAACTCGCCGGCGAACGGCGCCCGGATTTGAAGTCGGGCGTTTTCTCCCGGAGCGTAGGATTTCTTGTCGGGTACAATTTCAAGCCTTGTGAAGGAGTCCGTCGCAACCGGGCGTTTCTCTCCCCAGCTGGCCCAGAACTTGTGCGAGGCGGAGGCTCCGGTTTTGGAGTCGGAGATGACGAGACGGTATTCGCCCCATTCAGGAACCTTGAACGAGAATTGGCCTTGGCCCTCGGCGTTGCCTGCGGGAATCTTCAGCCCTTCCATAACGGCGTATTCGGATGACTCGCGATGCCATTCGTAATGGCCGTCGGAGTTGAGGGTGAAGTTCCAATGCGTGTCCACACGTATCAGGGAGGCCGAAAGGGAGTCGACGCCCTTCTCCGGCGAACCATCCGGCCGAACCGTCGCCCATGGGAAGGATATCTCCTCGTCGCCATTCACCCACTCACGGTCGGTCGTGTCGATTCCAATGTAGTAAGGGGCGGTGTCGACCACCACTTTGGCATAGGCGGTGACTGTGCGGCCTCCGTTCTCAAAGACCGTTCCGCGCACTCTGGCCAGCGCCCTGGCGGGCGCGCGCAGATCGCCGGGGACTTTGAAGGTGAGCGTGCGGTGTCCGTCGGCATCGAGAAGCGCTTCGGCAAGATCCTTTTCCGCGCCGCCGTTGAACTTCACGTTGCGGTCGCCAAACTTGTAGCGTTCCCAGCCCGACGGCTTGAAGTCAAATGGCAGGAAGGTGACGCCACAGCTCGTCTTGAGCCCGTCGGCCGGGGCTCCGTAGAGATGTTCGGCGGAAACCGTGGCCGACAGCGTTTCCCCGCGAACGGCCGTGTCCTTGGCGGCCTGTACGGCGACCTTGATTTGCGGCGGAACGAAGCTCTCCACGAGAAAAGCGACATCGCCAAGTACCTTTCCATCCTTTCCAGGTGTCCTGACAAGAGCCGTGTAGCGGCCAGTGGGAAGAAATTCCGGGATGGCGACCTCCGCCTTGAGCGAGCCACGCGCATCGGACATGATGGTCATTTTCTTGAAAAGCCTGCCGTCAGGTTTCGACACTAGGAGTTCGACGGGGAACACCTTGGACGGAGCCTCTGCGCGTTTGTTGCGCAGAAGCGCCTGTAGGAATACGGTTTCACCGGGACGGAAGATGCCGCGGTCAGTGAAGAGAAAGGCCTCATACTCGTCCTCGTTGACGAAAAAGGCCTTGCCGACATGGAGGACGTTCACATTCGACTTCGAGGCAATCGGGAGGAAGGTGAGGTCGCCGTCACCCGGGTCGGAACCGACAAGGGCGATGGGCGTCTTCTTTGCGTCGAACTTGATCTTGGCAATGCCGGTGGCGTCGGAGACGGCTTCGCCCAGCAACTCGTTGCGGTCGGACCGGAGGGCGACGCTGACGCCGGCGCGGGCCGCGCCTGTGCTGAGCGTAGTGACCCACGCATGGGCCACTCCGGCTTCATTGTCGATCAATAGCGACAACCCGATGTCTGATGCGCAGATGACGCGTACAAGATCTTCAACGTCCCCCTTGTCCGATGTCGGGCGGACTCTGACGAGGTAGGCGCCGCGACCTCGCGCCTTAAGCGACTCGCCCAGCCGGCAAGGGATGACAAGCGGTTCGTTTAGCGCCGCGCGCACTGGCACGGAAAAGTCGACCGTGTCGACGGTCAGGTATTCGGCATTGTCGTCTTCGTCGTTCCACCAGTTGTTCCAATGGGGATAACCGTCCGTTTCGCGCATGACAAACTGGACGATGTTCGCGGGGAGCAAATGCTCGGCATGAATCGCCACGTTGGTGATGTTGACGGCTTTGAGCGGGATAATGAAATCTTCGGATGGGGCGAGATAGCGGCCATGCGAAGCGAACTCGCAGGCCGGCGCAAGTGCCGGAATCGCGACTTCGCGCGAAAATGGCTTGAGAAGGGGCGATCCGTTGCGTGCGCGGAATCCGCTGTCGACGTCGATCTTGTATTGGCAAGCGGACTTGAAGCCTCCGGCGAGAACGATAATGGACTCGTCCTCCTCCCAGGATGAACGGGAAGTCACGGAAACGGAAAAGTCAACAGCCGGAGACACATGGAAGAAGCGCTTGGCGTTTTCAGCCGTAACACGCTGGTTGAACTGAATGTGGATTGCCGCCGAACCGAAGGAGGCTTGATTCGGGGAAACGCCTTGGACGGCAAGACCCGGCGAAAGCGCGCATCCGACTTTGGCCGCGGCGGCGGAAGGGAGGAAAAGTGAACCCTCTGAGGCGGGAAGAGTCCCCTCGCCCAATGTTGCTGTGACCAAAGAACCCGAAATGGGGGTAAGCAGATCAACGGTCACGCTTTGCAGGTTGGTCGTCACATGGGAAATGTTGAACGCTATGTCATCCCCCGCAGCCTTAAACGAAAGGCGGGACACAAGCGAATTGGTCGCGACAGGACCGTTGAAGAGAAGACGCACTTTCGCCAGCCGGTTCGAAGACATCTCAACTTGCTCGCACTTGACGAGACTAAGCGGCTGCGGCTTCGGGGGCGGGGGAACTGCCGGCGTCTTCGGGGGCTGAACGGACTGCTGCACCGTGGTGACAGGTTCGTCCGGTATCGGCGTTGTTTTGCAAGACCTTGCACGGAGCACGGCGGTATGGACGGCAAGCGCAATGAAATTGAGGGCGAGAAGGACGATGATGACCCACAGGAGACGATTCTTATTCATGGAATCTCCAATTTCAGTTTGAGTTACAGGATAACTAATGGATGGTGGAGGTATGGGGAGTCGAACCCCAGACCTTCTGAATGCCATTCAGACGCTCTACCAACTGAGCTATACCCCCAAAGTTGATGAAAGAATGATAGCAAAATTCGATGGCCAATGTCAAACAAAACGACAGCTTTTCGCTTTGTTTTCGACTCGAGTTTTCATGTCTTGTGGTATACTTAAAGAATGCAGGGAAAAGTCACAGTTTGCCTCCGGCGCCTTCGCGCCATAGCCACCACAACGGCCGCCGAGCTTTACGGCCAGCCGGCAGTCTTGCTCTTGACTTTTGGTGGCGTGATGGCGATTGCACTCATCCCATTCCTCCAGCTTCACAGCTTCGGCGAGGCGGGACGCCTTGCACGCGATGGAGGCCTCGCCTATCAACTTGTTATCGGACTGGCCCTCGCCGTCGTCTCCGCCTCGTCGACCCTCCACGGCGAAGTGGCCAACGGCACGGCCGCCGCAGCCCTGGCCAAGCCCGTCTCACGCGAACTCTTTCTCGTCGGCAAGTGGTTCGGAGTGATGACCGTGACATTGCGTTTCTGGTTCTGCATGCTAGCCGCGACGCTTCTCGCGGAGCGTGTCGCCGAGAGGATGGACGGCTATGACTTCGTTACGGACAGGCCCGTCCAGTTTGTTCTTTTCCTTGTTCCCATGCTCTCCCTTGTCATCGCCGGCTACCTGCACAACCGACGTCATGCGCGCTTCTGCCGCACTGCGTTGGCCCTTCTTGCCTGGTTTCTCGCGGGCGCCCTCGCGGCCGGTCTTCTTTTCACACGTCGGACAACCTTTGCGCCGTCATTCGGAAATCTCCATCTTGCGGTCATACCAGTTTCGGCGTTGATCCTCCTCGCGCTCGCCGTCTATTCGGCTATCGCGGCTGCGCTCGCGACCCGCCTCTCGGCAAGCCCCGCAATGGTTGTTTGCTTCCTTCTGCTGCTCCTCGGCCTCTCCTCCGACACGCTTCTCTCGCAAACCTCCCCTGCCCCAGTCCGCCTTGCCGCCTCCTTTATCCCAAACCTCCAGTCCTTCTGGATGTGCGATGTTCTGGCGCCCGGGGGCTCACTGCCGCCACACTATCTTCCCCTTGCCGCCCTCTACGCGGCAGCCCTCGCTGCGGCGGCGCTCGGCGCAGCCATGCTTGCCTTCCGCGGAAAGGACATCCCATGACAGACGAAAAAGTCATCGAACTCCGCTGTCTTGAAAAGACCTATCTCGACTTCTGGCAGCGCCCGACAGTCCGCGCCCTCCGTGACCTCGACCTCACCGTCTCGCGCGGCGAAGTGTTTGGCCTGCTTGGTCCAAACGGATCAGGCAAAAGCACCACGATCAAACTTCTGCTAGGCCTTATCGCCCCGACATCAGGCACCGTCAGCGTCTTCGGTCGCCCCCCCTCGGACGTGTCGGTGAAAAACCGCCTCGGTTATCTGCCCGAGGTCTCCAATCTCCACCGTTTCCTCACCCCGGCAGAAACCCTTCGATACTACGCCGGCCTTTTCGGGCTGGACGCGGAAACGGCAAAGCGGCGCAGCGACGAACTCTTGCGGATGGTCGGCCTCGACAAGGCCGCGAACCGCGAGATAGGCCAGTTCTCAAAAGGCATGGCGCGACGCGTGGGCTTGGCACAAGCGCTCATCAACAACCCCGACCTCGTCGTCCTCGACGAGCCGACCTCGGGGCTCGACCCGATTGCAGGGCGCGCGGTGAAGGACTGGATTCGCGCCCTCGCCGCTTCAGGCAAAACGATCTTCCTGACCTCTCACCTTCTCGCCGATGTCGAAGATGTCTGCGACCGTGTGGCGATCATCTGTGACGGCACACTGCGCGCCGAAGGACGCGTCGCCGATCTCCTCCAGCGCCCGGACGCGATTCGCTTCACCGTGAAGGACCTTCCTGCCGACCGCGCAGGTAATGTCCGCGATGGCCTTGCCGCGCTTGCAGGAGCAAAGACAGACGACATCGCCATAGACCGTCCACGCGTCAATCTCGAAACATTCTTCCTCGACGTCGTAGCCGAAGCCGACGCGGAATCCGGCGGTGGCGCCGTCCGTACCTCCGACCTCGCCTCGTTCCTTAAGGGGGACGGGAATGGTATTTAACGCTAAGGCCCAATAACAACTCCCCACTCCTCCACTCCCCCACTCTTGCATGCGCAAAATCCTCTCCATCGCCATCCTGACATTCCGTGAGAGTGTACGCTCCAAGCTCGTTCTCGCGCTGGCGGTTGCCATTGCCATTTTAGTTGGAGGCCTGCCCTTTCTGCTGAAAGGCGATGGTACGCCAGTGGGCGTTGCGCGCATGACGCTCTTATACCCCCTAGGCGCAGCTTTCAGCTTTCTCGCCCTTGTCGCACCATGGACAGCCGCGGCCTCGCTTGCCTCCGATGTAAAGGGACGTACGCTCCAGCTTGTCCGCGTCAAGCCCATCCGGATGTGGCAGCTTTGGTGTGGCAAATGGTTTGGACTCCTCATCCTCTACGCTCTTTTGCTGGCAGGCGCCTTCATGGGCGTTTACTTTCACATGGCAGCTATGGGCGTGCTGGCAGTGGAAGACATCGGCATTGCCAAACGACACTTCACACCTGTATTGCCTTCTCTAGACAAGCAGATAGCCGAAATTGAAGCCAGTGTCGCCGCCTCTCGCAAGGATGGTATGACCGCTCAGGAAAGACGCGAACTGCACGCCACCCTCCGCCGACGTCTTCCCTACGCCACCGCCTCGCTCCGCGCGGGTGACACATGGCACTGGTTTTTCAATCCAGACCGCCTGCCGGCAGAAGGCGAAAAAGTCTGGCTGCATCTTGGCCTTCATGCGGACTCCCTTTCGGGAAAGCAGCCAAAGGCGCGAATTCTGCTTCGCGCCGAAGGCGCGGTGCTGGGATCGGCCGCTGCAGACGAAATAACCGACTTTTCAGCATGGGATATCAACCTGTCATTGCCAGCCCCAGCAATCGACGGAACAAACAGGCTTGAACTTGTCATTGCCAATACCGCCGAACAGGACTCACCACAACTTCTCGTCCAACCGCGCAAAAAACTCATTCTGCTCCTTCGGGCAGGCGGTCTGGGCGCGAACATGGCAAGGGCATTCACCGTGCTTCTCTCGCTTTTGGCCCTCCTCCTGGCCCTGGGGCTAACGGCTGGAGCGTTCTTCTCACTGCCTGTCGCCGTCTTCGCCACGACTTGTCTGATTGTCTCCGTCATTTCAAGCGCATATGTCATGACCGACCCCAACCTCTTTGACTCTGAATCCGTTGTCTCCCTGCCCATCCTGCAGCGTGTCCAGTTCCATCTGTCGACAGGCGTCACTCGGATGTTGGCGACAGCTTCCGCTCCTGCCCTGAATCCAACGCCGCTGGAGCATCTGTCATCGTCGAAGTGGATTCCCGCCAAGGAGATTGTCGAGGCCATCGCCGGCAACATCCTTGTTCTTCCGGCAATTCTAGCGATTCTTTCCTCTTTCCATCTTGCGCGAAAGGAGCTGCCGGAATGAAGTTCCTCCGCCATGTTCCCGTTCTTCTGCTCGTTGCCGGCATCACCGCTTTCATCCCTGCCGAGCATTCTCTCCGCACAGCGCGCGCCGCCGCTTCGCGCGGCATCTCTGAAACCGGTTGGGTCCGATATGTCATGGTTGGACTGGGAGGCTTCAGAGGCGTTGTCTCCGAGGTCCTCTGGATCCGTGCCACGACTCTCCAGGAGGAAGGTCGCTACTTTGAACTCATTCAGCTCGCTGACTGGATCACGGCACTGGATCCACGTGCGTCAGAGGCATGGGTCTTCAACGCCTGGAACCTCTCGTACAATGTACCCGCCATGCTTCCCGACCACCGATCACGCGTCAACTGGGTGCGCGCCGGCATCGATTTGCTCAAGGACAAGGCCATTCCGGCCAATCCCGACAACCCACGTCTCTACCGGGAACTTGGCTGGCTGTTCCAGAACAAGGTCGGCTCCGACGACGATCCTGCCGCCTTTCTCTACAGGCTGGCTCTGGCAAACGAGTTCTCCGACCGCGCCACCGTAATCGGCACAGGTCCCGGCGCCAAGCTTGAGGCTAAAATCGTTGCGGAAATCGAAAAGGTCTTCGGAGAATTCGACTGGCGTCTTGCCTCTTCACATGCCATCTATTGGGCCTGGCGTGGGCTGAAATGCGCCCCCGGTGGCTTTGAGCGCGAGGCGCTTCGGCGCATGGTTCGGCAAAACGGGCTTACGCTCGTCACGAACGGACGAATCACCGGCGACATCTCCAAGGGAAAGATAACCACCGCGCCTGACCTGGGCAAGGCTGCGGGACTTATCGCATTTTGCGAGGACACGCTGCGCGAAGACCCCAATGACGCCGGCATCTACTCTCTGACGCTGGCACATCTCGTGCAGATTATGTCAGCCGCCGAGCGACACGACGATGCACGCAGATTCTATGCGCGTTTTACCGAACTCATGAACTTGCGGCATGTCCCGGTTCCGACCTTTGAACAAGTGCTTGCCGGAGAAATAGGAGAGTAATTCTCTCCCTGTTGTGGTATCATTGAATTCAATGACAGTGGAGCATCAAATGAAAAAGTCAGCACTTTGCATTCTAATCTTATCCGCCGCGTTCTGCGCCTGCGCGGCGGATGAAGAGGTTTCCGTTGCGCAGGAGTGGGCCGGCTATGTGCGGCAGGGCGGGCTGACGATGGTTTTCATCGGCCTTTTGTCCGTCCTCGGATTCGGATGCGCCATCGAGCGCTTCGTTAACCTTCGGAGAAGCCGAATCGTCCCAGATGGTTTCACAGCCAAGGTCATTGCACTTTGGAAGGCCGGCAAGACCGATGAGGTCGCCGCTCTCTGCGCCTCCAGCAAGTCGATGCTGGCCCGCGTGGTGGAGACAATGCTTCAGCACCGCGAATCGGGCGACTACGCCGAGGTCAAGCTCTTCGCCGAGGACAAGGCCGGACGCGAACTCCGCCTCGAAAACCGCAAGGCGTCCATGCTCTCGACCGCCGCCACCCTCGCGCCGCTTCTCGGCCTTTTCGGGACGGTCTTTGGCCTTCTCGGTGCCTTCCAGACCGTCGCCCGCATGGGCGAGATGGGCAATGCAGCCGTTCTGGCGGACGACATCGGCAAGGCGCTCATCACCACCGTCGGCGGCCTCGCCGTTTCGATGCCGTGCCTTTTCCTCTTTTCCGTCGTGAAGAACCGTCTCAACCTCTACGCTGTGCTGCTTGAGGAGGAGATCGCGGATCTCGTGAACCAGATTTTCGCCCGAAAAGGCTGAGCCGGAGTCCGCCATGGCAGTCAAGTACGATGACGACGAGAAGCCCGAGATCCAGATGACCTCGATGATGGACTGCATCTTCCTGATGCTCATCTTCTTTCTCGTCTCCAGCCAGCTCAAGAAGATCGAGCGCGAAGTGCCGCTGACGCTTCCCGAGTCGGACGTGGCCGTCAGCGTCGGCACCGAGCCGGATCTGCTGAAGGTGTCCGTGACGGAGAAGGGCGAGCTTTACGTCGGCGGCAAGCCCGTTGGCCCCGGAGGGCTGCGGTCGGCCCTGCAGGAGGCGGCTGCGGCGAAGCCCGGGCGCAAAGTCCGCCTGGACGGCGACATCTACGCGCCGTTCAGGGCCGTCGTGCAGGTCCTCGAAGCCTGCCGTCTTGAAAACCTCGACGTCGTCGGCATCCACACGGCCGAAGGCAAACCGGGAAAGCCGGGAAAGTAGGACATGGAGGCATGGGGAAATCTTCTCGCCGATGACGTCCGTCGTCGCGAAAGGGCAAGGCGGCGCCGCGAACCCCTCTGGAGCGCGCTGTCCCTCCTCCTCCACTTCGTCTTCTTCACGGTCCTTGTCTTCCTGACGCCCGTTCGCAAGCTTGTGGTGCCTGACACCCCTCCGCAGGAGCGCGCCGTCGAAGTCTCGGCAAATCGGCTTGAGGAAATGTCCGAAACGCTGACTTCGGCGCGCCTCGCCGAACTGCTGCGCCATGTCATGGCCATGCAGACCGTCCTCCACAACATGGACGTCATGAAGGAAGCCATCGCGCGGGACTACGACGGTTTTTCCGAACGCCTCGCCACCGATGCCCGCAAGGAGCTCGAAGAGATCGTGGCGGAAACGGCGGCCGCTCAGGAAGCGGCCGTCGCAGCCCAGAAGGATGTCGGCGCCGAAATCGCGGAAATCGTCAAGATCGAGGTTTCCGGCGACATCACGAACGCCGCGACGAGCAAGGACCTCTTCGCCCGCGCGGACCGGTTGACGCAGACGACTTCGGAGAAGACCGCGACAACGCAGGGCAACGCCGTCAATGCGCTGGACAGACTCTATGTCAGGGCGCGCTTCGCAGGCTACGCAAAGACCGCCGAAACCTCCGAAACACTGCGTGAAGCGCAGATCGAGGCGGCCCGCCTGCAGGAGTCCGTGCAGAGGGAGGTCGTCGCCAACGCCAACAAGCTGACGGAACTCGCGCGTAAAAAGCAGCCTCTCGAAGAATTCAAGAAGGAGAAGGCGAACGAAACCCAAATGGACCGCGTGGAAGCGGCGGCAAAGGCCCAGCAGGATGTGAACGCGCTTCTTGACGTCCTGCGCGAAGCCCTTGCCGCCGACGTGCCGGCGCGCACCACGCTTGCGAAGGGCGAATCGCGCAAGGAGAATCCCCTCGCCGACGCCCCGGCGCCGGATACGGTCGCCGCCGCATACGAACTGGCGCAGAAGCTTGAGGACGCCGTCACGGAGAGCTACCGCGACGTCAAGGCCACCCAGACCGCCATTCTGCGGAAAATGGATGCCGCCGCCGCAAAGGAAATCACCGACGTCGCGAAACCCGAACGCCTCCAGGCTGATGTCGCGACGCTGGAGTCGAAGCCGCGTACGGCCGAAGCGTTCGACGCCAAGAAGGCGGCGGAGGCGGAGGTTGTCCGCGAAGCGGGGAACATGTCCGAGGCCGCCGTCGCCATGATGGAGGATGCGATGCGAATCGTCATGCCGGACGCCCCTTCCAGCGCGGAGAAAAGCAATGACGGACAACTGGCGCGACTGGAAGAAGAGGACATTGCGGAGCGTTCTTCGGAAGAGGCCCTCGACAAGCGCGTCGGGGAGATGGCGGAGGAATCGGAGTATCGGCTCGCGATGGAGGCCGCCGCCGCGGAGAACTCGGAGGAAAAGACCAAGGACATCTCCGCGCTTATGGCCAAGGGAATGACCGCGCCGCCGCCCCCGCCGGAAATCGCCGCACCGAAGGAAGCGCCCCCGCTGAAGGGCGGCGACCCGCTTCTGCAGCCGGGGAACATCATGCGCTCGTCGGGCGGCCCGGGCATTCCGGCGCAATGGATGTACATCTCGTCATGGTACGTCATAGGGCCTTTTCCCAATCCGAACCGCGTCAACTTGCGCCGCAAGTTCGCGCCGGAGTCGGTGCAGGACCTCGACGCAACCTACATCGGCAAGGATGGGCGCACGGTCCGTTGGGAGTTCATGCAGGCGCTCAATCGCGACAGGATAAACCAATGGGGCATAAACGAGAAGAACGCTGCCGAGGTTGTTCCGAGGAACCGCGAGGAATACGCCATTTTCTACGCCTACGCCGAAGTCGTCATGGATGCCGAATGCGACCGCTGGATCGCCATCGGCTCAGACGCCCGAAGCGATGTCTGGATCAACGACATCCCCGTCTGGGGGTCGTCCAACAAACTCAAGCCGTGGCGGCTTGCCGAAGACTTCCG